>Ga0326512_10002981_pt1 | contig 12492 bp, 12 predicted proteins | sample 1_2617_0518_D_FD_203652 | JGI IMG/M metagenome (GOLD analysis project Ga0326512, IMG submission 203652) | Bovine rumen microbial communities from UC Davis, California, United States - 1_2617_0518 | ecosystem: Host-associated > Mammals > Digestive system > Stomach > Rumen | place: USA... | reverse complement strand
ACCTGTAGAGCCATCTCAAGAAGTTGAAGACCAGAATCCGCGACAAATACATCGTGACAGCCATCAAGGGTATCGTGCCCGACGAGAATCTGGTATGCTCGGAATACTTCCATCAGGTCTACGACGTACCCTACGAGAATTTGGCCTGCATTGGCGGTCCCTCCCACGCCGAGGAGGTGGCCCTGGAGCGATTGAGCTACCTGACCATCGGCTGTACCGACCGTGAGAAAGCACAGTCGTTTGCCGACATTCTGGCCAGCGACTATATCAAGACCAAGACATCGTCTGACGTCATTGGCATCGAGTACTCTTCGGTGCTGAAGAATGTCTACGCCATCGCCGCAGGCATCTGCAACGGACTGAAGTTCGGCGACAACTTCCAGGCCGTGCTCATGTCCAATGCCGTGCAGGAGATGGGCCGGTTCCTGAAGGTCATCCACCCGCTGGAGCGCAACATGGCCGACAGCGTCTACATGGGCGACCTGCTGGTGACGGGCTATTCCAACTTCTCGCGCAACCGCACCTTCGGCATCATGATCGGCAAGGGCTACAGCGTGAAGTCGGCACAGATTGAGATGGAGATGATAGCCGAGGGCTACTTCGGCACCAAGTGTATGAAGGAAATCAACCGCCACTGCCACGTCAACATGCCCATTCTGGATGCCGTATATAATATATTGTACGAGCGCATTTCGCCACAGATAGAAATCAAACTTTTGACCGACTCGTTCCGTTAGGACTAATTCCCGAATCCACTGTAAGTCATGAAACCTAACCTTCCATTTCTATTGCAACGTAAGCTTTTTACACTGATACTGACCATTGGCATTCCGGTGGTCTGCGGAATAGTCTCTGCATGCAGCGATAGTCTGCAAGACGTATTCCATTCTCCTGATGATGAAATAACCATCAGTCCGCTGGCCACCGAACTGGGATTCTCACAAGACCATCCGCTGGTCATGGGCATGAACACCAGCTATGCCCCTTTGCAATATGTCAACAATCAAGGTGCACCCAGCGGCTACGACGTTGAGTTCACCAAGAAACTGATGAAACGGATGGGCATCCCCTTCACCTTCTCGCCAAACCACTGGGACAAGATGTCGCCAGGTGTTATCGAAGGCAAGTACGATATCGGTATGCTGGTCTACTCGTCATACCGCAAAGAGCTGACCAACTACTCGAACGCAGTGTTCCGCATGTACTATCAAATAGTGTATCGCAAAAAAGACTATAACGACTTCGATTTCCGCCATCTGAAGGGTAAAAGGATTGCCTATATGAAGTCACGGCCAATAGGCCTCATGCTGAAAGACGCCGAAGCTATCGACATACGCATCACCAACCTGGACACGGCATTTATTGAATTGGCAAAGGGCAAATACGACGGTCTGATATGCTATCGCTTCCAAGCCAAGTACAGCATGGAGCAGTTAGCGCTCAGTGACGAGTTGCAGACTCAGGAGCTGTCGCTGGAACCACGAGAGTACTGCTATGCCAGCCACGATTCACTGCTGATTGCCGCCGTCAACAAGGAACTGAAGCTCATGGAGGAAGAAGGCATTATCGACGAGGTTTATGGCGACAACGTGCTGACACAGTTTGGCACCATCAAGGTACCCCTATGGGTATGGGCACTGCTGGGCTTGCTCGTATTCGTATTCCTCATAGTCTTCAGCGTCAACCGCTACCGCTACAGCAAGCGCCTGCAACTGGCCCACGAAAAACTGACAGATGCCTACAACCACCTGTCCGAGACGAACACACAGCTGAAGATTGCCAACGAGCGCGCAGAGGAGTCTACACGCATGAAGAGCAACTTTATCAAGCAGATATCTCACGAGATACGCACCCCACTCAACATCCTAAGCGGTTTCACACAGCTGCTCACTTCTCCTGGTGTCAAGCTCTCTGCACAAGAACAGGAAGAAGCCTCCACCCAAATCATCAAGAGTACTGACCGCATTACAGGTCTGGTCAACAAGATGCTGGAACTGTCGGACATCAGCAGTCAGCATGTGCTGGAACGTAATGACCTGGTGACACCCAAGCAGATTGTCTTGCAAGCCATCAATGCATCAGGCGTTCAAGAGGAAACACACATAGCATTTTCCCTGTGTGAAGAAGATGGCGCCGACCGCCAGATTGTGACCGATCAGCATGCTGCCGTCCGCATGGTGGAACTACTGTTAGACAATGCTATCAAGTTCACTAAACCCGCCGAGTCGCTTCAATCGTCCGTGACGACTGCCGACAAGAAGAGTGTCAAGCTCACCGTAGGAGCCACGGACCACATGACAACCATCAGCGTAGAAGACACCGGAATCGGCATACCCGCTGAAGAGTCTGAACACATCTTCGACGAGTTCGTGCAGCTAGATGAGTATTACAATGGCACAGGCATCGGACTGACCGTAGCACGCAGTCTGGCCCGCCGTTTAGGTGGCGATGTCGTGCTCGACACCACCAGCACAGGTTCCACACGCTTCGTCATCACCCTCCCTGCATAGGGACACGGTCATTCGCACGCTTCAAAACTTTTCGGCCTAAAAGTTTGGGCGGTTAGGAAATAATGAGTATCTTTGCAGCCAAATGCATCAATTAAACCCAATAATTAAACAAAACAAACAATGAGTAACATCAAACTTGACATCACAAAGGCTGCCTGCTTCCTGGAAGCTGGAGCAGTGAAGGCTTTCGAGCCCAAAGTAAAGGCCGCACAAGAGGCCTTGGAGAATGGCACATGTCCCGGTAACGACTTCCTTGGCTGGCTGCACCTGCCCAGCAGCATCACTCCGACATTCCTCGACGAGCTGCAGGCCTGTGCCAACACACTCCGCGAGAATTGCGAGGCCATTGTCGTAGCCGGCATCGGTGGATCATACCTCGGTGCACGTGCTGTCATTGAGGCACTGAACAACTCGTTTGCCTGGCTGGTTCAGGACAAGAAGAACCCCACCATCCTGTTTGCCGGCAACAACATCGGCGAGGATTATCTGGCAGAGTTGACTGAATACCTGAAGAACAAGAAGTTCGGCGTCATCAACATCTCGAAGTCGGGCACGACCACAGAGACTGCCCTGACCTTCCGTCTGCTGAAGAAGCAGTGTGAGGCCCAGCGCGGCAAAGAGGAAGCCAAGAAGGTCATCGTGGCCATTACGGATGCCAAGAAGGGTGCAGCACGCACCTGTGCCGACAAGGAGGGCTACACATCGTTCATCATCCCCGACAACGTGGGCGGCCGCTTCTCAGTGCTCACCCCGGTAGGTCTGCTGCCTATCGCCTGTGCCGGTTTCGACATCCGCGAACTGGTTGCCGGTGCCCAGGACATAGAGAAGGCTTGCGGCAAGGACGTACCCTTTGCCGAGAACCCCGCAGCTCAGTATGCTGCCGTCCGCAACGGTCTGTACCAGAGTGGCAAGAAGATAGAAATCATGGTCAACTTCCAGCCCAAGCTGCACTTCATGTCTGAGTGGTGGAAGCAGCTCTACGGCGAGTCTGAGGGTAAGGACAAGAAGGGTATCTTCCCCGCCAGCGTCGACTTCACCACCGACCTGCACTCAATGGGCCAGTGGATTCAGGACGGCGAGCGTACCATCTTTGAGACCGTTATCAGTGTAGAACAGCCTGAGAAGAAGCTGCTCTTCCCTGAGGATGAAGAGAATCTGGACGGACTGAACTTCCTCGCTGGCAAGCGTGTGGACGAGGTGAACAAGATGGCTGAACTGGGCACCCGTCTAGCCCATGTCGATGGTGGCGTGCCCAACATCCGCATCACCATTCCTCGCCTCAATGAGCGCTATCTCGGCCAGCTCATCTACTTCTTCGAGATTGCCTGTGGCATCAGCGGCAACGTGCTGGGTGTCAACCCCTTCAACCAGCCCGGTGTGGAGGCCTACAAGAAGAACATGTTCGCCCTGCTCGACAAGCCTGGCTACGAGGCAGACTCCAAGGCCATCAAGGCTCGTCTTGAAAGTGAGAAGTGAAAAATGACAAGTGAAAAGTGAATCATTTGCTACCACAGAATCATTACATAGAGAAGCACGGCTTTGAGCACTTCAGTCCCAAAGCCGTGCTCTTTGATATGGACGGCGTCATCTACGACTCCATGCCCAACCACGCCACCAGTTGGCATCAGGCTATGGCCGACTACGGACTGGACATGCCGCCCGAAGGGGCCTATCAGTATGAGGGTATGAGGGGTGTGGAAACCATCAAGGCGCTGGCCCGCCAGCAGTGGCGGCGCGAACTGAGCGACGAAGAGGCCCAGCAGATGTACGCCCACAAGTCGGCCCTGTTTGTGGAGTGTGCGGCCAAGTCGCCAGCCCGCATCATGCCCGGCATCAAGTCGCTGATGCAGCAAATCAAGGACGACGGACTGCAGATATGCATTGTGACCGGCAGTGGCCAGCACTCACTGCTGGACAAGTTGTTCACCGACTTCAGCGGACTGCTGAAGGCCGAGCTCATCGTGACGGCCTTCGACGTCAAACACGGGAAACCCGCCCCGGAACCTTACCTGAAAGGGATGGAGAAATGTGGTGTCAGACCGTGGGAGACCATCGTCGTGGAGAATGCCCCATTGGGCGTCAGGGCTGCCGTAGCAGCCAAGTGCTTCACCATTGCCGTCAACACAGGCCCACTGCCCGACCAGGCACTGGCCGACGAGGGAGCTGACCTCATCTACCCCGACATGCCGCTGCTCAGCCAACGGTGGCGCTCAGAAGTCGTCGTCCTGGGAATCGGTGTCGGATGCTGAACTGGTGTCCATCTGTGTATCGCGCGTGATGTTAACATCGCCCATGCGCGACAAGCGGACCACCATGGGGATATACTCATCGGTATGCGGATGACTGACGCTGGCGGCAAAAAACAGGTAGTCGCCTTCGGCCTTGTCGAAGACCAAGCCCTCAAGAATGCCCGTCTTCACGTAGTCAGCATCCAGCATCTCGCGGAAGTCGGCCTTGGCGAAGGTACGGCTGAAGAACACGGAGCCGTCCTCGCGCGATACCGACACAGTGATGACATTATCGACGTAGCCCTGTCCCGTCTCATCTTTGACCACTGCCACGGAGTCGCAGGGCTGGCGATGAATGGCCACATGATACTTGCGACCTATCCAACCGACATCACGTACGTCGTCGTACACCTGCATACGCTCCGGCGCCTTCGGCTCAGCCTTGACCACAGGCTTGGTGATGATGTTATCGCTCTTCTTCTTGCTGCCGCAACCCGACAGGGCTACCAGCATAACGGCCGTCAAAGCCAAGAAAAATATTCTTCTCATCTTGCTATATCATTGTTTCGGAGTACAAAGGTACGAATAAACCATCAGAAAACAAAATAAAATCGGGAAAAACAAATATCCTACCATCACTGGCAGGATATTTTGGGATGAAGGCTCTCTTGCCTTGTTTTGAAAAACACTATGTTAACCTAAATCACTATGATGTTGTACTTGTCAATTAAACGTTGTTGTCCAGAATCTCTTTTGTGTGGGTTGAGAGCTTAAATACCAATCGCCTTTGGTATCATATCCGGTTATTTTGACGGCAAAGTTAGCAAAAAGTTTAATAACCCCATTAAAAAAAAGAGGATTTTGTGAGCCTTTTTGTTTTTTTTACGTAACTTTGTGGGCATTAATCAGACGAAATGAAAAAGACTTTACTGTTCTTAACATTTGCAGGCCTTCTGCTGGCATCTTCGTCCTGCGGAAAGAGGCAACCGCAAGATGTACAAACAGTTACGACAGAAGCCACCGACACGCTGCCGCAACTGGTGACGCAGATTCAACGCTGCGCAAAACTCTACACCACCGAGGTGAAGATACACAAAATCGTCACCCACGACGATGTCGTCAGACTTCGCGGCAATATGCTCAGCAAGAACTTCGACATCCCGCTGCCCCTAGGCGAGCGCAAGGTAGCCATTCCCATGGATGCCACGCTGAAAGCCTACATCGACTTCAGCGAGTTCTCTGAGCAGAACATTGAGCGTCACGGCCAGCGCATTGTCATCCTGCTGCCCGACCCCCAGGTGACGCTGACTAGCACCCGCATCAACCAGAAGGAGGTGAAGGAATATGTGGGTCTGACGCGCTCACACTTCACCGACAAGGAGCTCACCAGCTATGAACAGCAGGGCCGCCAGGCCATTCTGAACAACATCGGCAACATGAACATCATCGAGACGGCCAAGGAGAATGCCGCCCGCGTGCTGGTGCCGATGATAGCGCAGATGGGCTATCGCGAGGAAGACATCACCATTGCCTTCCGCAAGGAACTGACCATAGACGAACTGAAACGTAAGATAGAAGGATTAGGACGATGAAAGACATACTCAAGCACATAGACTGGCGCTGGAAGGCCGTCCTCTTGGCCGCAGCCGCCATAGTGGTCACCCTTGCCGCACGCTGTACCATGACCAGCATCTCGGAGTCGACCGTCAGCATTGCCGTTGACGAAGACATCAACATCACACCGGAACAGATAGAGAGCATCAAGGCCATTGGCGAGTGGGAATTCCTGTCGGTAGCCGATGAGGAACTGGTAGACACCACCCGTCGCGGTATTTTCACCGACGACCACCTGGTGCGCATCTACTACGGTACAGTGCGGTTGGGCATCAACATGCATCAGGTGAAACCGGGCTGGATTCAGACGCAGGGCGACAGCATCAGCGTGACGCTGCCCAAGGTGGGGTTGCTCAGCCGCGATTTCATTGACGAGGCGCGCACCAAGACTTTCCACGAGAGCGGGCGCTGGAAGCCTGCCGACCGCGAAGCACTCTACTGGAAGGCACACCGGCAGATGCTGAAACACTGCCTGACCCAGGAGAACCTGCGGAATGCCGGCATCAATGGCGAGGCACAGTTCCGCCGCATGATGAAAGCGTTGGGCTTTGATCATGTCAGCATCAGCTTCGAGCAATAACAATCAGGCCAGCACTAATGCAAAGGCAGCACCAGCATGATGCGTGTGCCTTGACGGGGATTAGGCTCCACCCTCAGACTGCCACCCAGTTTCTGTGCCATCTTCTGACAGATGCTGAGGTCCAGTTCCGCTTCGTCCTTCATGTCGTCAGGAGCTTCAAACCAGCTAAACAGGCTGTCGAGGCGATTTTCGGGAATACCCATGCCCGTGTCGCTGACATAAATCGTCAGCCGCCCTACCTGCTCGCTGACGTTACAGCCTGCTACAATCTCGCCCTTCTCCGTAAAGCGGCAGGCATTCAGTATCAGCTTGTTCAAGATGAGCTCCACCATGTGACGGTCGCTCTTGACAAAGAACTCATCGTTCAATTCGCGCTTGAACGAAAGCTTCACGGCCTCACGATGGTAGATGCTGTGCATATTGGCCTCCAGACAGCGGCGGCACAAAGCATTGGGACTGAACATTTCAAACTTCAACTGATGACCGGCGGCATCGGCATCGGTGAACACCAGCACCTCGTCCAGCAACGTGCTGATCAGATTGGCATTGTAGTGCAACTGGTCGGCAATGTCGCGCTTCTCGTTCTTGGAGAGATAGAGGTCGGGCTTGGCCACCACATCGGCCATCTCGTGGACAGACTTCAGCGGCGTCCGGATTTCATGACTGATATTGTTAAGAAAGGCCATCTTCATGCGGTCTCCCTTACGCAACTTACTCAACACCGACCGATTCCTCCACAGCCGGTACACAGCCAACAATAGGGCTACGGATAAAACAACAATAATAACCTCCTGTTCCATCATTTCTTTTCCTTTCTTGATACTTTTCGGTGCAAATATAAGAAAAAAAAATCAGAAAACAAAATATTTCTACGACTATTTGCTCCTGTCGCCTATCATTTTAACCAAATCCACCACACGGAGCTGGTTGTTAGCCACTTGGAAGCGCACCTCCCAGCCCATAAACGGCATTCCGTAGACACGCTGTTCGTCGGCATGATAGTGAGGGCGAGGGTCCAGGGCCAGCACCTCGGTCAGAGTCTTGGCGTCCTCGGGAGGCAGCCTGTCAGCCAGCTCTGAGGGCATCACCACGTGCAGCCGTTGCCACTGGTGCCGGTCGGTAAATCCACCGCGCGCCTCAGGATGGCTGTCCACGTAGGGCAGATAGGGCTTGATGTCGTAAATGGGTGTGCCGTCCATCAGGTCGGCACCCATCACGTCGATGCACGGCACGGCAGGGTTGACGGCTACGATCCGTACGGACGACAACCCCAGGTTGTTGGGCCGGAACGACGACCGCGTGGCCCACACCCCTACCCGCTCGTTGCCGCCCAGCAGCGGTGGCCGCACGGTGGGATGCTTTGCAACCTCCACATGTTCTGAGAATCCCCACACAATCCACAGGTAGTCATAGTCCTCCAGTCCGCGCAGTCCCTCCGGCCAACAATAGTCAGGAGCCATCACAATGCGTCCCGGCAACTGCTCCACCACCCCACTCTGTCTGGGAATGCCAAACTTCGAAGTGAACGGCGAACTGAAATAAGCTATCGGTTGAATATCCATCGGCTGCAAAGGTACGAATAAGAGCGCAGAAAACCAAGAGCATGATGCTGTAAAAAGTAAGAAAACCCGAAAAAAATTTTGTTATTCGTTTCCGAAGTAGTACCTTTGCAGCTGTTATGGAACAGAAGAAGATTACATTCGACACGTTTATACGTGGTGTTGTGGCCGTCATCATCGTGGTGGGCATCATCATGCTGCTCAACAGACTGAGCTCTGTGCTACTGCCCTTCTTCTTAGCCTGGCTCATTGCCTACCTGCTGTTTCCGCTGGTCAAGTTCTTCCAGTTCAAGTGCCGCCTGAAGTACCGCATACTGGGCATCCTGAGTACATTCATCGTAGTGGGTATCGTGCTGACGGGACTGTTCTGGGTTATGATTCCCCCCATGGTGGAAGAGGGACTGCGGGTGAAAGACCTGGTGATGGCATACGTGAGTTCCGACGCCACGATGAGCAACATCCCCAACCTGGTGGAAGACTTCATCCACGACCACGTGACGAAGGACGAGCTGAAGGCGCTGATTACCCAAGAAGGATTCCTGGACAGCATCAAGCAGGCAGTACCCAAGGTCTGGAACGTCATCATGCAATCCTTCAACATCCTGTCGAGCGTGCTCTCGCTGACCATGGTGGTGCTCTACACCTTATTTATATTACTGGACTATGAGGAGTTCTCGCAAGGCTGGGTCAACATGCTGCCGGTGCGCTTCCGCCCATTTGCCGTCAAGCTGGTCAGCGACGTCGAGCAGGGCATGAACCTCTACTTCCGCGGCCAGGGCTGCGTGGCGCTGTGCGTTGGTGTGCTGTTCAGCATCGGATTCCTCATCATCGGCTTCCCGATGGCCATCGGCCTGGGCATGTTTATCGGACTGCTCAACATGGTGCCCTACCTGCAACTGGTAGGCTTCATACCCACCATCCTGCTGGCGGTCGTCAAGGCGGCCGACACCGGGGAGAGCTTCTGGCTGATCCTGCTGTCGGCGCTCATCGTCTTTGCCGTGGTGCAGACCATCCAGGACACCATTCTGACCCCCAAGATTATGGGTCACGTGACAGGACTCAACTCAGCCATCATCCTGCTGTCGCTCTCCATCTGGGGCTCGCTGTTAGGCATTCTGGGCATGATTATCGCCCTGCCGATGACCACGCTGCTGTTGACATACTATCAGAAATATATCATCAAGAATAAGAGACCAAAAATCAAACCAACAGAACATGATGAGAAAAATACTATTGTTCCTTAGCATCTTGTGCTGCACCGCCAGCGCCACCGCCCAACAGCGGCAGACCGACACCTTTAAGACCCCCTCGGGCAAGGATGTCAAGTTCACCTGCATCAAGCACGCCAGCATCATGATTGAGTATGACGACCGCGTCTTCTACTTCGACCCCGTAACCGGACTGAAGCCAGAGACGGACTATTCCGTGATGCCCAAGGCCAACTTCGTGTTCATCACCCACGAACACCCCGACCACTTCGACCGCATGGCACTGACACAGCTGGTAGGTTCCAACACCATCGTCTATACCAACCCCGCCGTGAGCTCCTTCTTCCGCAATTCGTTCGCCATGCAGAACGGCGACAGCGTCAGCATTGCCGACGACGTGCAGCTGGTGGCCGTGCCGGCCTATAACACCACGGAAGGTCGCGAAAAGTTTCACCCCAAAGGGCGCGATAACGGCTATATCCTGATTCTGGACGGACTGCGCATCTACGTGGCCGGCGACACCGAGGACATTCCCGAAATGGCCAACATCCAGAACATCGACATCGCCTTCCTGCCCTGCAACCAACCCTACACCATGACGCTGGACCAGCTGGCCAATGCCGCCAAGACCATCAAGCCCAAGACCCTCTTTCCCTACCACTACTCGCAGACACCCATCCGGCAGATACAGATGCTGCTCAGCGGCTCGGGCATCGACGTGAAAATCAGGAACTACCAGTGACCCCCCGCGCAACGCCTACTCTGCAAGGGAAAGAGAGCGGCTGCGCACTATCAACAGAAGATACTTCAACACTATATTCACTAACACAAGAACACAACAATGAGAAAGAAATTCTTCAAGTATGCCACGCTGGCCGTGACACTGGCTGCCTTCAGCAGTACGGCAGCCATGGGACAATCAGAGCGCGAGAAGGAATGGCTGCAAGACCTGGCAGGGCGCATCCAGCTGCATGGCTATGCACAGGGCGGCTTCAACTACACCCACAAGGGCGGCGAGGACACCCAGACCTTCGAACTCAAGCGCGTACTCTTCTGGGCCAATGCCCAAATCACCGACCGATGGTCGTTTCTCTTCATGCACGACTTCTCGAGTGTCGTACAGGAATTCTACACCGACTATCGCTTCAGCAATAACAAGGCGCTGACCGTACGCCTTGGACAGTTTAAAAACGGTCTGTCACTCGAGAACCCGCTCTCACCAACCTCCATGGAAGCCATCGACGTCTATTCCGAGGGCGTCACCTACCTGACGGGTTGCGGCAGCGACCCGCTGATGGGCGTGCAGTACGGCCGCGACCTGGGTCTGGCCATATTCGGCGAGACCAACGACGGCAAGCTTCGCTACGAGGTGGAAATCATGAACGGACAGGGCATCAACAAGAAAGACGGCAACAAGGAGAAAGACTTCATCGGACGTCTGGAGTACCGCCCCGTCAAGGGCCTCAACCTGGTGGCTACCGGTCAGATAGGCCGCGGACATGCCATCAGCAACTCCCTCTACAACCCCGACATCCATGAGGGCGACAACTACAAGCGCAACCGCTGGACAGTCGGTGTCGACTACAAGTCGAAGGCGTTCAACGTTCACGGTGAGTATCTGGAAGGCAAGGACGGCTGCGCCACCAGCCGCGGCGCCTACGTGACCGGTGCCGTGCCCTTAGGGAAAGGCGTCGAGATGGTAGGTTCCTACGATTTCTTCAACTTCAACACCTCGTTAGGCATGGACCAGCACAAGGCCATAGCAGGCCTGCAGTATTGGTTCTTCCAGAAGTGCCGTTTCCAGGTGCAATATGTCTATAAGAGTGCCTTCACACAGGGCGGCCAGTTCATCCACGGCGCCAACCATGCCGTGATGGCCCAGATGCAGATTCGCTTCGACTATGCCGGAAAGAAGAGGAAATAAACTAAAAAAACTAAAGTAACCATGTTCGTAAGAATCTTTCTGACCATCCTGTTCCTGGTGGTCATGGTGGGAGTAGGCATCTACTCCCGCAAACAAGCCAACAGCGTCGAGGGCTTCGTACTCGGCGGACGTTCCGTGGGTGGCTGGCTGACGGCCTTTGCCTACGGCACCAGTTATTTCTCGGCAGTAGTCTTCATCGGCTATGCCGGCCAGTTCGGATGGAAATACGGTCTGTCAGCCACGTGGATAGGCATCGGCAATGCCATCATCGGCTCGCTGCTGGCCTGGCTCATCTTAGGACGCCGCACCAAGGTGATGACGCAGTATATCGGTTCGCGCACCATGCCCGACTTCTTCGGCATCCGCTACGACAGCGAGGGGCTGCGCGTGACGGCCAGCATCATTGCCTTCGTATTCCTCATCCCCTACACGGCAGGAGTCTACAAGGGTATCTCCACGCTGTTTGAGATGGGTTTCGGCATTCCCTACATCTACTGTGCCATCATCATGGCCGTGCTGACGGCCGTCTACGTCATCCTGGGGGGCTACAAGGCGACAGCCATCAACGACTTCATCCAGGGGTGCATCATGATATTCGGCATCGTGCTCGTTGTCACGGCCGTCATCAACAGCCAGGGTGGACTGTCGGCTGCCGTAGACAAACTGGGCCAGTTGCCTGCCGACGGCAGCACCGTTGCCGGCAGCGGCATGTTTGCCACACTCTTCGGTCCCGACCCGTGGAACCTGCTGGGTGTCGTCATCCTGACATCGCTCGGCACATGGGGACTGCCCCAGATGGTGGGTAAGTTCTATAGCATCACCGACGAGGCCGCCGTGCGCCGCGGCACGGTCATCTCCACCGTCTTCGC
>Ga0326512_10002980_pt1 | contig 12492 bp, 4 predicted proteins | sample 1_2617_0518_D_FD_203652 | JGI IMG/M metagenome (GOLD analysis project Ga0326512, IMG submission 203652) | Bovine rumen microbial communities from UC Davis, California, United States - 1_2617_0518 | ecosystem: Host-associated > Mammals > Digestive system > Stomach > Rumen | place: USA: California... | reverse complement strand
CAACGATAGGTCTTTTGCTTAAAGCGGCTCAGGAAACACAGGAACGCTTGCTGAAAGTCGAGGCTTCCACATTCGGACGTGACTACGAAACTATCCCTGGTGACCATGAGCCTTATGTCCTTAAGGGTATGCCCGGAGTTGTTCCCGACCCTACAAACTATGGATTGAACAGGTTGATTCGTGCAATCTGTCAGGAACTCTACTATGATTCAAACCCGTTTGATGAAAACCTGAGCAGCAACATCGACGACAAAAACAAGAGTTCCTTCTCACGTATTGACCGTCTTGACCGTGAAATTCATGGTGAGTTGAATTCGGAAGACAACGTACAGACAGCTCCAAATACCTTAAGCGAAATCGACTCTTCTACATACCCTTACAAAGATATGATTCGTGCAGAGGACGACAGAGAGATTCGTGAAGCCGAGTTCACTACGATTAAAGATAAAGCCTTTGCAGAAGCACGTGGTACTGGTGTTAAGACACGTGTAGATATGTCCCTGTATAAAAAAGACTCTAAGGGTGATTATGAGAATGAACTCGAAGGTAACACCGTTATACATGGTGGAAAAGAGTCTACCACGTTTAACGGTATAGTGGACGCAATCTATCGTATCACCACAAAACTTAATGCCTTGACGGAAAGTATCAACAACAGCGACAACATTGCCGATGCGCCTGTCCGTCTGAACACAATCCGTCAGAACATTGAGCACCTTATCCGTGAGGCATATTTTGATGATGCTTACGTAATTAATGTAGTAGGTGATAACCCTGAGACTGAATTTACAAGTTCTGGTGAAAGGTCAGATGGTAGCAAGTATACTGAAAATGCTCTTGAACATGTAAATGCTGTACCATATCATGACTTAAATGGCGATGACCATAAGCCATATACAAAAAATTTGAGCCGCTTTGACAAACTCACGGATGACCTCTATAACTATACTATTAATTTAAAAAGTGAAGCGAATGCTTCATTCCAAAACTTTTATGAGTTCGGAGACGAAAAAGTTTTAGGCCAGACACCAGTAAGAGATGAAAAAACTGGTAAAGTTGAACTTGTAGATACGAAAACACAAGTTTACTATACCGGACGTAAGTTTAACGGCAAGCACTTACTTGTAGACAACAAACCAGAAAAAGACGATACATATACAACAGCTATTCACATTCCTCAGAACTTGAATGACTACAACTATGCTACCCTTTTGGACATAGTAGTAGATGCTATTGGTTCTGAGTTCTTCCGTAAAAATGTTTCCATAAAAACAAATCTTGACGACGCATGGAACAATCGTCAAGAACTTAGACATAACCGAACTATTTCCGAACGTCTGGATAAAATAGAGGAATGTCTTGACAAAGTAGTCGGAAAGCTTTCACGTGGACATTCCTTCGAAGAAGAAACGGAAGCTTTTGAGTTAGGTAAAGGTGAAAGTAATACTGACAGAAAAGTAAGAACTTTGAATGAACCTTACAGTAACGTTTTCTCCATCGACCGTTACTTGCAGTTCATGAATGACTATCTCGGATATAGTCAAACTACTACTAATACCATTGAATATGAAGGTCCTAAAGGTTCAGATGATGGTACTGACAGCGGTACAAATGCTAAATATACCCAGTCATATACAGAGCACTGGGCAAATGGTTATGATTACAAGATTGAGCACCTTGCTAATCAAGAGATAGATAGTAGTACTGATAATAAAGAACCCGAATATTCTGCGGAATGGGCTCTTACCAATAAAAAGAAAATTCACGCTGGTCTTGTAAACATGCTTTCCCGTATCCAAAACGAGGAAACACGCAGCAACCGTTACGACGCAATTCTTGGTGATGATTTCAAATCTACTGCCGAAGGATTAAAAACTGTTTATCAAGACTTTGGTGTAGACGGAAAGACTGGGGAACATGATTTCCAGAAAAGAACTTCTTCGGTTTCTTATAACTTGACGGATGACATTCAGGACCTTCTAAAGACTATATACGGTGTAGACAATCATAGTGATATGCAATCAGAAGAAAACGGTGCGTTTACAAAGTTCATACACCGTACAGAAGTCCAGGGGGGTGGACAGAACCTCGCTGAAAGATTTACAAACACTTCTGATAATGGTGGTGGACAAAACATTATCGACGTAATGATAAATGAAATGTACTACCTGCCACAACCATTGCGTCCAGTTGAGGTTAATACCAGTAATCGGGATAGCATCCAATCACAATCACCATCAAAAGATGCCTTTGTGGATTTATCAAAACTTGATAACAAAACAACAGTTTACATCTCTACAGAACCAACATTACACAATGGAACAGATGGTATAAAAGATTCCCGTGCGGCAAAATACTATGACTTTGACAGTGGAACAAATGTTTATGACATAGCTGCCACAGAAAAGGCACTTTCTTGGAATAACCGTGACGAGTTCTTTAACTCCATAGGAAGGTTCAACGACGTAGATATTAAAACCAAAGATGACAATGGTAATCTTACAAACATACAAGGTCTTCATCCACGTTTAAGCCGTTTTGATGTAATCGAAAATGAAATCCGCAGCCTTCGTCATCTTATAGGTTTGGATTTTAACGGATGGGATGGCGAAAAAGACCTAACGGAATTAAAGTTTGAAGGAAATCTAAAGTTTTTTGGTGACAGGGTAAACAACGGCTTTAGCGGAAATCCATTCCATATCGACGTTGGTGGAAACAAAATAGATTCCAAAACTAACCAGTTTAATGCAAGTACGCAAGATAATAAACCTACCCAAACCAGTATTTTAAGATTCCTTCTTAACGCCGACAAATCCGAACGCTTGTTAAGGACAGAATTGGGATTCTCAGATGGATATTCTACAAAGGAAACATATAACCCTGGGAGCAATTCTGAAAATAAAGAAGTCAATGGTTACTGGTATTGGTATGACCCTGAGTATAAGACTGTTGATGATAATAGTTTTGTAAATTGGGGAAAATCTGAAGATTATAATAATACAAAACCGTTGGAAAAGTATGGTCTTTACAAGCAAGACAATACTCATGACTTTGAGCACCGTCATTCTGTTTACGACAGGCTTTTGGCTTTGGAAAAGAATGCGGTTCAGGTGGATGCATGGCTTGACTCCGTAAAGAACATTTATCGTAATGACTGTGGAAACGGCACGGGTAATGGTAACATTTTCGACATAGTTGGCTATCTGGGCAACTATACTTGGAACAATGCTAAAAATGATGCCGCCAGATACTATGGTTCTTTTGGAAATCTTGACCTAGATAACATTACTATCGAAAAATATAATACTGATGGCGAAAAGAATCACTATAAGGATGTTACGACCGAGCTTAATGAGCACCACAAGGCTTTGCAGAACATTTATGATGTAATCGGTATGGATAAAGTCCCAGACACGGACTTAACAACCTATGTAAAAGCAACAGACTCAAATAGACAATATCCAGATTCGGATTCAGATAGAATTGTTCCCAAGAACAAAACATTATGGGCACGTTTGAATGCGGTTGAGGAGCTTAACCAACACGACCTCGACATTACGAACGTAATTACTGTAAACAAGGATGAGTTTAATGATGATTCTACTAATAGTGCTAATTACAAAAAAGGCGTAGTAAACCTTACCGACGGCAAAAATTTTCCTGTTGCCAAATATACGGTTTTAAAGGCTACTAATGATTATTCATTGGTTACAGACGAAAAGGCTTGGGAAGCGGGTGAAAAAGAGCTCATTGCTTCGAAAGGCTATGTAGACAACAAGATTGTTTCGGAAATTAACAGATACGCTCAAGATGTTGATGTAGGCGATGAAATTTCTGCGACCGTAAAGATTGACGAAAATATTATTTCTAACAATCAGCCTTCTCAAACCGATGATTCATCAGAACAAACTGGCACAGGGGATGCAGCTGAACCGGCTCAACCAAGTACAAGTGTTACTTATAATAATGAAACAGAACATAATTATAACGAAATCCTGCTTGAAAGTCACACGTACCTTTCTGGCAAGCCAGTCGTAGATTTTGAACATTCTACAGAGCAAGATAAGAATTATTATAATGCCTTTACGATTGATAATCTTGTAGAAGCTATCAACCGGTTGAACGAACAGAATCAAAGGAACGTAAACAATCTCTACAAGAATGTAAACGACCTTATGATGAAATTGCAGTATACTTATAATGCTGATAACAACATTCAGACTACAACTGGTTCTTTATTAAGTTTCGTAGATTCGACGACACCATCAGAGCCAACAACAACTGATGGTAATAATGATGGTGAAAATCCATCTGGTGGTAGTAGTTCCGAAGGTACAGGTAACGCCCCAGATGAAAATTCAGGAAATACTACACAGCAAGGCACTGGTGGAACTGATGGAACGACAGACCAATCAGATTCAACTACAACTCCCCCATCAGATTTACCAACTGGTGATGATAATCCTGAAAATACAGACAAACCCCAAAATGACGATTCGGGGAATACTGAGCAACAAGGTACTGGTGGAACTGATGAAACTGGTGGAGCAACAGATAGTTCGGATTCAAGTATACCGACTGGGAAAGAAACTGTTGACCCCGAAGAATCCACCGGAGATTCAGAAAAGGATGATGAACCACCTGCCGACCCAAGTGACAACCAATAAAAATCTTTATGCACACGCTTCAATTAAAACGTGTGCTTAAAAAATAACCGTTTTTTAAATTCGCAAGGCGTTCACTAATTAAAAAGTAGGGCTTTTTAAAGAGAATGCCTTGCGTTTGTTTTTTTTGGAGAATCAAATGGCAATAAACATAAATAAAAATAACAACCTAACTGACGATTACAAAGATGCTAAGATTCCTGCTACGCAGGGCAACGTAATAGAAACATTAAATACATATAATGATGAATTAAAAAAGAAGTATTACGATAAAGAACAGACACGGACGGATGAAAATGCCTTGCAAAAGAGCATTATGACCCTTGTAAAGCTCTTGGATGCTAGTAATAATTTTACAGGTAAAACCCTTGAACCTAAAACAAATATTGACGAAACTACTGCGAAACCAGATGATGGATTCAGATTAGATTCTTATAAAGGGTCGGATGAAAATTCACTACCAGATTGCCAAGATTCAAAAAACTCTAAAAATTTTATTGATTCTGGACTTATCCAAAGAATAAACATTATTTCTCATCTACTTTCTGGTAAAGAAAACATTGGTGAAACTGATTGGACTGCAACCACTCACGGAAATAACGTGGGTAATGATGAACATACAAATTATGTCCCTGTAATAGGATATACCCGTGATAATCCAAACTATTCTGCTGAGATTACCAAACAATCTGGTACAGATGGCAATGGTCATTTTAATGTTAACATAAACGGACTGAACACAAACGGGGACGATAACATTTCAGATAAAACCGTACTTTCTGAAAAACAGATTGCCGATATGATTTCCCAGTCTGTATATAATGTCCTTGGCCAGTACGATTCCAGGATTACCGGAATCTTGGCATATCTTATTTATCATGCGGGCAATTTACCTGAGTCATATGAATATGTTCTTGGACATTATTATACGGATGAAATTAAAAAAGCTCCGTTGTACATTACATACGAACATTCTCAAGATGAAAAAGAAGCCAAATGGTCTGTACATGACCTGAATGGTGAAAATGAATTCGGGGTAGGAACAGAAACTGAGGATTTCTGGTATGCAAAAAATTCCAAAAAAACGGAAAATGGTGATATAACCTTTTCCAAATCAGATAATGCCCGTAAATGGCAAATTAAAGTACCAGAGCTTAAGAATGGCGATGTCTTAAAAAACGTTGACGTATACTACAATGATTCTTCAACCCGTGCGTATAGTCTGCCAATTCCTCCAAAAACTTTTACGTTAAATTTAGGGTTGGAAACATCAACAAGCCCGATTCAGTATAAATGCAAGTTTGGTGGCGTAGAATATTCTGGCAGTTTTAATTTTTCTAACGGCATGGGCTCCGTGAATGTTCCTCAAGGCGCGGATATAACCGTTACTTTGCCGACAGAATTTGATGGCGATTTATTTTACAAGTATCAGTATGGTGAAGCAACACAAAATAAAATTGAAATAGAAACAACAGATAGCTCAAAAACATTTACCATAACCATGGAAAATGACCAGGAAATCTATGCAAAGGTACTGACATACACACTGAAAAATGACGGAAATACGGTATCATCTATTCAGAAATATTATAAAACCAATAGCAATGACGTTACATTTGAAGTTGAAGGTGTTTTAACTAAAAAAGGATATAGTTTTAATGGTACAACACTGGGTGGTACATTAAAAGACAAAAAAATAACCATTAAGCTTTCTGACATACAAGAAAACAAACAATATACTGACATAGATTGTGGTGATATTATAGACACTATTAAATGGGAACCTAAGACACTTAATGTAACTGTACATTATGTTTTGGATAGTAATAAAATTGAAAATACATCTACATATCCAACAGACACCATAAAGTGTACTGTTGGCCGGACTATTCAATTTGATATGGATATTCCTGACGACGATAGTAATCCAAATTATCACATTGGTAAGGATTGTGGGTATGACTTTGTGGGATTGTATAGCTCTACCGACCTAATAGAACCTCCAATTACTGAATGTCCAGAAGTTAACAACTTAACGGACCTTTACGCCGTATATGAAATAAAGAAATATAAATACAGCTTGGTTTTGAACGACGGCTCACTTAATAGTAGCGAATCAACCACTGGCATCAAAAACTGGGAATTAGAAAAGGATTTAGATTCAATACCAGAACCAACCCGCGCAGGATACAAGTTTGAAGGATGGTATACGGACATAAACTTTGCCAATGATACAAAAGTAAATAATTTTAAGAATCAAGATGCAACATATTACGCAAAATGGGAAGAGCTTAATTATACTATTGAATTTAAATTAACAGATGAACCTAATGAAAACATTCAACCGTACTTCAAATATAAAAGCATATCTGTAAAGGCAAGCAACTTTCCGGTTACGCTGGGCGAACCGGTTGCGGAAGGGTATGAGTTTAATGGTTGGAAATTAGGTGAAGAGTCAAATCCAAAATCTACTATTAGTATAAATGATTTTGATAGTGGTAGCAAAGAAATTACCCTTACGGCTACTTGGAAACCACAAGAAGTTACCGTTCTAGAGGAAATCTATTATGAAATGGACGGCGACGGCACGGAGGGTACTAATAAAAAGTATGATTTGGTTGAAGTAAGAAAAAATACTGGAACTGTTAACGGTTTGTATGAAAAAAATAATAAATATGATATTGCAACTGGTTTTACCGAAACCAACTCTGACCCAGCAACTTTAACTAATGTTTCTTATAAAGGCGATGTCCTTAAAAGGTATTTTAATAGAAACACCTATAATTTGACATATCATAATGAAAAAGCCAATAGTAGTTTAACAACAACCCAGTCTTTTAATTATTCCGACCACAATGTTTTACTTGAAAACGACCCAAGTGTCCCGGAGGATAACTGCTATACATTTGATTGTTGGGTTGATGCAAATGGTAAAAAAGTAACTTGTATTCCGGCACATACTGCCAACAAGGTTGATTATTACGCAAGGTATAATCAATCTGCCCCGGTTCAAGGTGTTGATTTTAAAATAGAACGAACAAAAAATGATAGCAATGATACCCTTACTATTATAAATGTAGGAAACGGAACTAAAAAGCTTTGTTGCTTGTATGGAAATATTACAAAAGATATTGATAGTAATGGAGCTTATACATTAAAACATGCAGATATCTATCAAGATAACTCAAAGGAGACCGTGTTTGCTTGGATTTATTTTGGTTCTGAGCAAGGAAGCCAAAGAAAGAGAATCATTGTAAATGAATCAAGCAAGGTCGAGGTACCATTAAAGTTTGGTAGTGACGAAATAGCAAGTAACGAATATACGCAAAACGAGTCTGCAGGAACTTTGGAAAAAACAAATAAATCTAAGGGTATATTAGAATACAGATTCAAAAATGACGAAGACAACGACGGCGAGTGGTATGAATTGAACAAGCCTTTGCACGTGGAAAAAGAAGATACAACTGTAAAACTCCGCCGCAAGGAAACGTTTGACAGACTTTGCAGTGAAACAGTAGATGTAACATTTGGTAAAAAACAAAGCCAAAACAAACCGACAATAGATGGAAACATTGAAGTTATAAGAAAAGTAAGCATCTACCAGCCGGGACAAATAGAAGTTAAAAATGGCGCATTTGGAAATAATAACGGGCCGCTTCAGTACAGAATCTTTGAAGAAAACAAATCATCTGGAAGCGCATGGCTAAATGTGGAGCGTCCAAGTGATAGTAGCTCTGTATATATCAATGTGGACAAGGAATGCACGGTATACTTCCGATACGGTGAAAACGCACAATATCTTGCAAGTAATTCCATTGGTGTTGATGTTGATACGGTAATGCACAATGTAACGTTCCATCTTGATGAATTTCCGTCTAAGTCGGATGGATATAAAGGATTCCCAGTAAATACTAATAATCCTTTTACAATTCAAGTAAAGTCCGGCAGCCAGCTTTATAAGTGTGATGAATACATTAATAAAGTAAAGGACTGGGCAATCTTTGGGTATACACCATATACAAAAAACCTTGTAGGTAAAGAAGTTAAAAACGTTTCATCCAGCACAGAAAACGTAGGTGGCCTTCAAGATTCCGACAGGGTGCTAAAGTTTTTGTATGTAAAAGTCAAAGACGACAACAAAAACGACATAGACGTGCCGTTCAGCGAGCTGAATGTCATAGATAAAGACCTTGAGTTGTATATGAGGTTCACGCCTTCACAACCAACATCCAATAATTGGACATACACTGATGCGATTATAATTAATGATTATAATACGAATACTCCGATTGAAATCCAAGATTCAAAAACGTTAGAAAGTTCTAACATTTCCTATGGAACAAATTATAAAATAGATGTTATCCAAGAAATTAAAAATGATACCTTGAGTACAGAAAATCTTATAAGTGTTCTTAACTGGTTGGACGAAAATACTGAAAAAACCGTACAGTTTAGTAAACTAACAGTTTCAAACTTAACTAATAATAATATTGATAATGATATTATCATTAATAATAAATTAACGTGCTCTTATAAGGATGAGAAAAACTGTTTTAATGTCAGTGAAGATGATACGTTTAATTACAAGTTTACATCTGTATTTAATCTTCAAGAAAATACAAGTTTACTACCTATGGTTCAGTTTAAGGTAGAAAGTTCCAATGGAGAAGATGGTCAAGATGTTAATGGTGTGTTGGAAAACATTAGTGCGTATGGATTTAATAGCACCGATTCAGTAAAACCAGACTTTACAGAATTTAAGTATAAGCTAGATATAACTAACAAACTGATTGAGTTCATGTATAAAGACGACCCAAGAGTTGATTCTGATTATGATTCAATAACAGAAAATAAAATAGATGTAGATAATTACAATGAAGACAAGATAAGTATATTTTTCCATTCAGGGTTGGTAAATGACAAAATGTACCCTGCATATAAAAAGGAAAAGGTTAGTATAAAGAAAATATCATTACCGAATGATGAAAGTCAGTTTAACAGCATCGTATTTGATTCCATTAGTGATAATGGTTTCACGTTGAAATCCGGTTGGGAAGTAAATGAAGTAAAGAAAGAAGGAGCCACAAACAATGAGTGAAATAAATATCAACAAACCAACAGAATATAGTTTGATAGATAATAATAAAAAATATTTACCAAGCCGATTTGTTTTTGTTCCAACTATATGTTTAACATCTAACTCAGAAACTATCAAAAACGCCATAGCTGAACAAAAGTATTATAATGTAGAGAATGATGACTTTGTATGCAAAATAACACATAAGACCCCATCTGAACCGTCTTCACATATCGTATGTGAAACGGATGAGGAAAATGTTTACGTATGCAAATATACAAAGTCCGATGAGGGTATTGAATACGTAGCGTGTTCCTCGAAAAACTTGGAATTAGATGACGTGTTAGATTGTCAAAGCTTCGACGCAACAAATGTTATGGTAAAAATACTCCACGATGGTCAAAATGTGGCTCTAAGTTATTTTTATGATACGTCAAATGGTAAATCACTTAAACATATACAAACAGATAACAACCATAAATCTTATATACAAATCCCAAGTGACTATGACAGCCTGGAAATAAATAGTTCTAATGTTTATTTTAGAAAAGAAAATAATAATGATGAACCATCGTGGGTAAATATTAGTGGAAATGTTGAAAATAGAAAAGTCTCTTTTAAAAACATACAAATAAGCTCCAAACCCGATATTACAGTTTGTTTTCAAGATAGTAGTATGACTATAACAAAAAACAATACAGTTTACTCTTTAAATACAACTTTTATTGAGCCTTTGGAAAATGCGAAAGAAGAATTGGAAAATGCGAAAGAAAAATTGGAAAATGCGAAAGAAGAATTGGAAAAGGAGGAAGCGAACCTGAATAGTGTAAAAAATGATTTGACTTCAGCAAAAGATTTATTGAAAGAGATTTTATATGTTGAAGATACACATTCCCCTTCATTTGATTCCTTAGTTACATTGGCAACAAGGTGTAAAAGTTTTTATAAAGAAATTACTAATGCTGATAAGTTACCAGAACCAATACAAACATTAGGTAATCCAAACTCAAAGGTATCTGAAATTTTTAGTAATTTTGAAGACGCAGAAAATAAAATACTGAGCGAACCCATTGAACAAGAAAACTTACAAAACGCAAAAAACTTGCTAATGCAGGTGATAAATACATTAAATACTTTGCCAACGGCTGAATCTCCGTTAACGTACCTTACAGATAATAATAATAATAATTTAGTTGGATTAAAGGATAATCAACAAAGTTTTTTCATCGAGTGGTTGGATAAACTTCTTATATATTGCCAGAATAATATGCCAAATAATATGTTTAATTTTAATTTTTTAGATGTTAAGCAAAAAATGATTATACCCCAAACATCATCTGATTCCAACAATATTTATGATTTAGTATACTTAGAAAATTACAATCAGAACGGAGACAGAATCTTACCAGACGATGATTATTTTATTACAACAGTTGTATCTACAGAACCTTAAATTCTGACATTTGTAGGCGTGAAATCCGGCAGACCGAAATTGTCCAGGCCCTTGGTGGCTTTTTTAGAGGCGTTGAAAAGGTTCTGGACGCTGTAAGGGTTTGCAGTATTCTGTTCGTAGGTCTTATGGTAATCGGGTGTAATCGTGAATCTTTTCAAGTCGGGGAGCTCATTGAGCTCCCTTAATTTATCTTGTTGCCGGTCGTAAAGGTAGGGAACGCCGTATTCGTGGCAAGCGACTTCTATTTTGGCTCTGACGGAAGAGCCGCAGGTCGTGTTTATTATGTCCAAGAACTTGTCACATTTCATGTACGTTTCGATTTCGCCTCCGTCTATCCAAAGACGGACGCTTCTTGTGTTGGGGTTGGGTATAAAAATTACAAAAACGAATGTGTTAAGCTGCTCCGTTGCCTCCGCCTCTATCTGTGCGAAAGTCTTTATTTCTTTTTTTTCTGCCATAATAAGTTAGCCGTCATTACCACCATTTATAATTTTTTTTATTTAAGAAAAAATTAGGTTCAGTTTGCCTGAAGGTAGGGCGACCAAGACGAATCCAGGAATGTTTTACAGAACTTGACATCTTCCTGAATGCCGGAATCTATAAGTTTCTTGAAAACATAGGCTGCCAGTGCGTTTATGTTTTTAGAGATTGCCTTCACATCAGGGATTACGGATGCAATAGGGCAAATGTTTATGTCCCCTCCGATTATGTTGTTGTTGGGCATTACGAATGATTTTTTCATAATGTAGTTGTAAAAGGGGGTGCCGTTTGTCTTACGATATTTCTTGTTTTTCTGGAGCTCCTCCTTCATGAACGCTTCCAATGACGGATTTTTTTCATCCGCAATGGGTCTGGTAAAATAGTGAAAAGGCTTTTCCGGCAATGTATTTATGTATGAGCTGGCGATTATTCCGTATAGGAAAAGGTGAAACAAATCTCTTGTAAATAGATGCCGGCCATCGTTTACGGTTCTGTAGTTAATGTTGAACTCGTGATTTTCATACAGTTCAAGATAGGCTCTTCTGAAATCTTCATTTTTACCATAAAGGTAATGTCCGGTCATAATTATCTGGTCTATGGCTTGATGAAGCCCTTGGTGTTCCATAGGGAAAAAAGCGTATGAATTATCGTCTATCGTAAACAGAACGTTGTCTTCTGTTTCTTGAAAGTCTAAATCTTTTATAAAAGGTAAATCTTCTATCTTGTATTCTACTTCGTGTTGTGTCAAGTAAATCATTTTCTTCCTCTTTTTAAATAGATATTAATCTTTTTTTATTCCTAAAATTTTCATATATATA
>Ga0326512_10002979_pt1 | contig 12494 bp, 28 predicted proteins | sample 1_2617_0518_D_FD_203652 | JGI IMG/M metagenome (GOLD analysis project Ga0326512, IMG submission 203652) | Bovine rumen microbial communities from UC Davis, California, United States - 1_2617_0518 | ecosystem: Host-associated > Mammals > Digestive system > Stomach > Rumen | place: USA... | reverse complement strand
GTCCCGTCATATTCTTCCATTTTTGGGAGGTAGGGGGGCTCCGTTACGACAGCGCCGGTCGCCTGGTCGATTCTGTAACGCTTCGCGCCGTCGCCCGCGTGTCGTTTCATGTGGCAGGCGTGGCAAAGCAGCCGAAGGTTGTCCCAGCTCAGGGTGACCGCAGGGTTGCCGATGTTGTCCGGCGTGAGCTCGACGATGTGGTGCACCTCCGCACCCGGTGTTATGATGCCGCGCTGGAGACAGTCCTCGCAAAGCCCGCCCTTGCTGCGCTGGTAGGAATCACGGCAGGATCTCCACGCGCTGCTTTTATAAAATGCCCGGCTGAAGTCCCGCGCCATGCTTGCCTCCGTTCACCCTGTGCAACGAAAAAGACGAGCCGCAGCCCGTCTCTTCCGAATGCTTCGAGGAATCCTTATCTTACTGTTTTGCGGATGATCTTCCGCAGGTATGCTTCGCGCTCTTCGGCCGTCTGCATTGAGATGACCTGCCCGCGGATGCTTTTCGTCTTTTGCTTAGTCCAGCCGCGGTCCTTTGCGAGCGTGCGGATCACGTCCAGATGCTCCGGCGCGATCCTGTTCTGCGCTTTCGTCATTTGCCCCACCTCCGGTTATGCGGAGACGCCGCCCTGGTGCTTTCAGAGCGGCGCGTGTGGTGGCTGGAGTCGCGCGGAAGGTTTTCCCCTCCTCACTTTCTCCCAATACCACATTAACACGTTTTCCCCGTAAAAACTCACAATGTTTACTTTTTCGCCGGTCTTTTGTATGGTTCCGGAAGCTCGGCCCACGCGATGACCATGCCGCCGATATTCAGCCATTCTTTTTTACTGCTGTCGAACCATCTCGTGGAGACTGCGCTGACGCTGTGGCTGATCTCCTCGGTTATGAGGAAGAACCCACCGTGGTTTGGCTGTTGGTCTGCCTCCACCCAATTGATTATCCTTGTGCAGCACTCGTTGCTTTCCAGGAACCGGTCGACCTCTTTCGGCGTTGGCTGTTTGTTGCTGCCCTGGTGCTTGGCTGTCTTGAAAAAGGCGTCCCACTCCTTTTGCGTTGCATGCCGTGTCTTCGGCGCGCTCTGCTTTACTGTGATATACGCCGCGCTCATGATCAGCGCGACTATGATGACCGTCACGCTCGCGATCCCTGCTATTGCTATTGCCATTAGTAACTCCTCCATTCGCTGAGCGGGTCCGCCCATCCGGCGCGCTCGACGATCCCCATCAGGAAGACCCGCTTCTTGCTGCTCCATGTGTTGACGCTCGCCCCGTCGATCATGTACATCGGGACCCCGCGGCAGACGTTTTCGACAACGCCGGCGCGGTATTCCGGTTCGATGTCCAGAAGCGCGCCCTCGATGATCCCGAGCTCCCGTGTTATACGTTCCCGTCTGATGGCGGCAGCAGCCGTCGGGTCGCTTGTCTTTGTACCCCGCGGCTGGCCGTCCATCATCGGTGCCTGCTGGATCATTTCGTCCGCCTCTCGCCTCAGGCGGTCGTAGCCCTTGGCGAATTTCTCCGCGCGCCCTTTAAGGTCCGGCGCATAAGGCCAACTTGTAGGCATTTATTTCCTCCTCGATTCCTCGATCATTCTTCCGACCGGCTCGAACGGCACGACGAGCATGACAGGGTCCTGACCCTTTTCGAGGGCGATGCTTATCGACTCGCCCCTGCTATCGTGCGTGAAACGGACCGTCAGCGTCTCCGCGCCCATGCTGCGCCCGTTCCGGGTGACGTAACCCTTGATGTATTTAACGATCGTTTTGTGCATCCTTCGCCTCCTGTACTTTGTCGAGGTAGGCGACGCCGACGGCGAACGCCTGCCAGATGTCTGCTTTGAAGCCGTAGAAGAATCCCGGCTCTTTTTTCGTCCCCTTGCCGTGGTTGCTCGCTCCATCTGCGAAGCGGTCGACCAGCGCCTGGCGGATCGTCGCGTCGTTTGCACGTGGGCTGTGGCAGATGGCGAGCTTTTCCTCCCGCCGGTATACGAACGCCGTACTGGCTCCGGCAAGGTTGGCCGCCAGCTCGAACTTACCAATGGCGACGCAAGTCTCGAAGACTTCGCGGCCGACCGGCATGCCGTACGAGGCGACCATCTCGATGACGACGTGGTCGACGGCCGGCAGCAGGTCGAATACGATGCCGTCCTCTTCCTGCGGCTGCTCTTTGCCAATAAAAAGGATCATGCCCAGCAGCAGCCCGTTCTCGTCCTTGCCGAATCTGACCGGGCGATAGGTGTCCGCGTCTATGAGGACCCAGCCGCTGAAGTTGTTTCCCGGGTCGATCGCGAGGATCATTCTGTCCGCCATCGTTCCGCCTCCTCGAAGTATTCGCAGTCGCCTGCGAGCCCGTCGTCCAGCAACGGGTGCCCGCAGGCATCTTTCTCCTCGATGTAATATTTGCAGCTTTGGCAGATGTCGCCCTCGAACCCGCAAAGGTCGCAGTCGCCAGGGCATGGTCTGCCGTCGCATGCTTTTGTCCATCTCCACTTGCTGCAGCTCATATCCTGCCCTCCGTTTTGCCCTGGATCATCCGGGCCAGTTCAGTCGCCGTTACCGCGGACCGCTGGACCGCTCCGGCCAGCGCGCGGATCTCCTCGAAGGCGACGCTGTCGTTGTCCAGGGTGTCCGCGTATTCGTTTTTCTTCTTGACGAGGATCTCGAGCTCCATGATGCGGTCGTTCAGTTCGGCGACCTCGGCGTCGTGTGCCTGCTGCATTTTGCTGATGGTCTTCTTCAGGTCGATGCTTTCACGGATCCTGTCTTTGAGCTCGGCCTTGAGGATCTCGATGTCCTGCCCGGCGTCTTTCACCTGCTGGATGATTTCCACGTTCTCCCGGATGCTTTCCGGCAGCGGCGTCGGCTGGCCCTCTTCAGGTTCCCTTTTGATTCCCTTCGGCTCCTGCCTCATTACTGTGACCGGCGGAAGGTCGACGCGGCTGTAGTTCGCGAAAAGGTCCGCGATGGTGAAGATCCTTGGACGGCCGCCCTGCTTCTTTCTGGTGCCGTCCTCGTTTAAGCGGACCAGCTTCGCCGTGTCGTTGCCGACCTCGATGACCATGTAGCGCTTTCCGTCTTTATCTTTGAATGTGTCGTATAATCCCACGTTGCTGTTCATGTCCTATCTCCTCCCGTACTGATAGCCCGGATCGCCCTCGAAGGGGTTGCTGTACGTTCCCGCGATCTCCTGCGGCTGCGCGCCGGTGCCCGGCTGGCCGTAGCCTCCGGAGTAAGTATAGGCTGTCCCATCCCACGTCCGGAACTGCTGGTCCTGTGGATAATTCTGCTCCTGGTCTCTTTCGGGCCAGTCGATGATCTCGACGCGGTCGGCAATGATGTCGGTCGTGTATACCGTCTCACCGTTCTGGTTCTCGTAGCGCCCCGTCTGGATGCGCCCCTGGATGCCGACCCGCGCGCCCTTCTTGCAATAACGCACGACGATGTCGGCGGTCTTGCCGAAGGCGACGATGCGCGGGAAGTCAGTCTCTTTGCTGCCGTCCTTCTTTGGCGGTCTGTCGATTGCGATGGTGATGTTCGTGACCTGAGTCTCACCGCTTATTCTTGTTTCCGGTTCCCTTGTAAGGCGTCCGATAAGTGCGACACTGTTCATGTTGTTCTCCTTTCCGATCTGCCGAATGTCCTCTCGACCTGTTCGACGAACCACGCCGGCGCGGAGGTGGCCTCGGTGGCCTCCTCGCGCGCGCGCGCGTCTTCTTTATGCTCTTCTTTATTATTCTTCTGTTGTCTGCCGTCTGCTCTGCCGTCTGGTCTTTCGTTGGCTCTGCCGTCGGCTCGTTGCTCATCCTGGAAGAACGCGTAATTTTCAATGGTTAAGGAGGTGCCGTAGGCTCTGCCGTCTGCTTGTACCATCCCCTCTTCCACCAGCACTTTCAAAAATCGGCGGACCTTGTTCTCGGACCAGCGCCATCTTTTGGCCAGGGTGCCGATGCTGGTCAGGACTTCGCCGCGCTGCTGCTCGACGACCTGCCCGCCGATGACGCGCTTGTTTGTCTTCCAGTTTGCCATGATGAGCAGGTCAATCCAGGCGTGCGCGCGGTCGAAGGGCTCCCCGGACCAGATCCAATGGTCCGCGATTTTTCTGTGCAGTTTTATGAATCCCTTTGCCATCAATGCGCCTCCGCTATTTTGTCGACCATTCCCGGCCGGCCTGTCCTTCGAGCAGGCGAAGCTTTAGTTTTATCTTGTTGACGTTCTCCTCCGCGACCTTGTAGTAGGCCCTTTTAAAATCGCGCTCCCGCAGCTGCTCGGCGCAGCGCCCTTTTGCGATGTCGCGGATCAGCGTTGCGGGCGTTCCCGCGTCCCGGAGGATGAGGATCTCCTGCATCATCTTTAGGCGGTAGTCGTGCTCCGCGTCGGCCATCTCTTTGCCGTAGTGGCCCATGGCCTCGACCGCGTCGTCAAGTTCTGCCGCCAGCCTCCGGATGTCCTCGGCTATGTCTTGCCCTGTCCAGCTCATAGCCTGACCTCCGTTATGATCGCGGACACGATGCAGCCGATGCCGAGCCCGAAGCCTATACACGTTGCGGTCCGGTTATCCTCAATAAATCCGAATGTGAGCAACAAAAGGCTGAACAAGGCATTAACAAGGTGGATAATGATGGCGCCCTTGTCCATTACTTCCACCCCCCGACGATCTGCGAATACTCGACGTTGGTGATCTCGTTGATCGAGTGCCGGCCGTACTTGGCGAGGACTTCATCGAGCCGGTCGCCGAGGAAGGCGCGGAGCTTCGTCGCGTCGTAGGGGCTGATGCGCTCGTTGGGTCCGGGCCATGTTTCGCCGGCCGCCTGCTGCGCCTGCGCCGTCTCGACCTCGTTCGCGCTGGCAAAGCTGTCGTCGATGCCGATGCCGATAAGGCCGAGGGCACGGCCGACCGCGCTGGTCTCGCAATTCTCGAGCGCGCTGGTCTTGTTGATGGCCGTGCTGTTGTATTTCTCCTGGGCATGCGCTGATGCGAGGACCTTGCCGTCGTCGTCGGAGACGGTCGCCTTCATCGTTACCGTTACACCGTCCGTGTGTACGATCTCCGTCGTTATCGTTCCGCCCGGGCAGCAGCTTCGGAAGGCGGCGACGCGGTCCTTGACCATGACATACTTCTTTCCACGGATGTTCATCGTCGGCAGGTGCTCGTTGAGCTCCTGCAGCGCTTTAAAATTCATCATCGCAGTCGTCCTCCTCTTTTGCTTTGATCCCGCCGTCGATGGTGACGATCTTGCAGTTATCGAGCGCAATAGCCATGAGCGCCTGGAACTGCCACGGCTCCACGAAGACCTCCATTCTGTCGTCGTCGCCCTCGAGCCGTCCCGTTATTGTTGCCTTGTATTTTTCGTAAAACATTGTCGTTCTCCTTCCTTTACAGGACCATGTGCATGAACTGGTCCGTCGTCATCGGTTCCCAGTCGTCGAAGTCTTCCGGGTCCCTGTTCTTCGGTTCTTCGTCTTCGGCATAGTCGTCGAAGCGGTCGTCGAATTCTTCCTCGCAAGTCATCCAATCACTCATGATCCGGCTCCCTTTCTGCCCGTTTGCGGACCGTCTGCACGCCACCCACCTTGTAGATCGCGTACTCCTCAAAGATGACCTCGAAGGCCGCGCGGACACCCTCTGCGACCGCTTGGGCGATCTCCTGATAGGTAAAGCCGGCCGGCATGGCGAGCTCGATCTGCTCGGGCTCCTGCTTTGGTTCCTGCTTTGGCTCGTCCGGCTTGATGTCGTCGAGGTGGATGTTGTACTGGCTGTCCAGAAGCTTCGCAGCTGCCACCGACATTGCTCCACGGTGGACGGCGTTGCTCATGTAACTCGCCCCGAATCCGAGCGTGAGGGACGCGTCGACCAGCGCGAGGTCGCGCTGCGCCAGCGCCTTCTTCAGTTTTTCGCCGTCGATCTCGACGATCCTGCTATACTTTGCCATCACTCCACCTCCTGTTTTGGTTCGACGATCGACCAGACGAGGAACGCCCAGCCGAGGATTCTGAAGACGACCGAGGCCGTCGGGAACGTGTAGCCCATGCTGCTGCCGGCGAAGCAAATGACCGCGGCGATCGCGAGCAGGACTTTTGTCTCGTATTGCATCAATGTTCTCATTGTTCTGCCTCCATTTCTGCCATCAGGTCGTGCATCTTGTTCTGCAGGGCGACAGCCTTGGCAAATTCTTCGGCTCCGTGTTCTTCAACAAAGTCGTTGAACGCGTTCTTTACGACGTCAATTGCGGCGGCCATCGCGGCTGTCTTCGAGTCAACCCCGTCGGCCGGTATCGCGTTGCTGGCGGCTGTGTAAACGTGATCCATTTGTTGCCGGATAATAACATCGCTGAACGCCATGATGTCCGAAAGGTTCCCGCTGATTTTCCCGCTTTCGATGACGCCCGTCCCGGTGTCTGTGTACTTGACGACGCTGCGCTCTTTTATAACTGTTTTATCCTTCATGTTTTCTCTCCCTTAGTAGCGGACGACGTACACCTTGCGGACCCTGTCCTCGAAGCTTTCCATCGGGTCGTTGCCGATGTGGAGGTCGATGATGCCCTCCGAAAAGCCTCCGCGGTCCTGCACCTCGACTTCGCCGATGCCCTCGATATAGAGGACCGTCCCGAAGCTGAAGTCGTCGGTCGTGGCGACCGTGTAATAAGGCACGGGCGTCGCTCCGCTTGCTGTGCTGTAATTCTCCCCGCCGCCCTCGTAGTAGGCGTATGCCGTGACGCGGTAGTCGCCGACGTACTCGTATATGGGCGCGGGCTCCGGCTCTTCCTCCGGGATGGATGGCACCGGCGCTGCTGCTGCCGATTGTGCTATTATCCACGCGAGGATCGCTGCCGTCAGTTTCGCCCGGATCATTGCCGGGCCCCCTTACTCGCTGAAGGGCTCGATGCCGAGCTCTTCGCTGATCTGGGCCGTCATTATCCTGCTGCGCGCTGTCCCTGCGATGACCGCAACGACGCGCGGGTAGGACTTGCCGATCCTGGCAGCGAGCTCTTTTCGGGTCATATCCCGGAGCGTGAGCTGCTTCTCGACTTCGGCTTTCCATTCTCTATGGGTCATAGAACTTTCCCCTCCTCCATCTGGATGTAGAACCAATTACAGGCGGCGTCCTCCGGCAGCGTTCCCGGCCTTTTGTGCAGGCACTTGTACGGGTACCGGCTGCGGCCGTCCGTGTTCGGCTCTTTGAACGGGCAGTCGGCGCAGGTGCAACCCTTGCCCTGCATTTCGTATAATTCCCGCAGGTTTTCGGGCTCCTCCGTCGCCTCCTCGTAAATCAAAAACGCGCTATTGCCGTTCTGGAGGTTCCAGACGATCTCCGGAGAAAACTGCCGAAGCTCCTCGCATTTCTTTGTGAGAAGCTCGCCGAGTTCTCCGGCTGTCTTTGCCTCAAGTCCGACGTAGCGCGTCGTGCGTGTACGTTTCATATTCGGGCCTCCTTTCCACACGTACTTGTATTGTCTCTCCGCGTGTGGTAAGATGGCCTTGAATTTGATATGTAAGGGCTGGTCGCAAAAATGGAATTTTGCTTCCAGTTCTTTTAAATTATGATTTAAGGAACAGTTACCACACTTTTTTTATGCGGCGGGTTGACCCCTGCCGCATCTTTATTTTAAGCCCATAAGCCCTTTATGTCAACCACTTTATGCGTTATAATGTGATTGTTTGGAGGTGATTTTATGGCATTATTCGGTAAAGGTACAACAAGCACGACCGGGGCCGTCTCCGTCCCCACCGACGGGCGGGTCCACGCGACGATCTTCTTGGTGTCGATGACGGCGATCGGCGAAGCCTGGGGCCGCGGTAACGCGCTGGACGCTCATCTGATGGACCTGCAGGACCAGGGCGCGGAAATTCTGAACGTGCTGCCTTATGTGACAGCGGACTCCGCAAAGAACGTGAAGGCGCTGATCCTGTTCCGCGCTCCGCGTGCGTAAAATCGACGATTTGAGCGAAGAAAAAGGCCGAGTCGAACACTCGGTCTTTTTTCGTGTTTTCTCTCGTCCTGCGGGCGGTTTTCCGCCCCAGCGCCTATCTGGCGCGGTTCATCGGCGACCATGCCGCGACGATGACCCCGCTGCCGAAGTCTGGAACATACTCCTCGGCCGTGTCGTCGTATTCCATCAGATAAAGGCCGGTGAAGAACTCCCCGCATGGGTCGTCGAGGTATTTCTTTTTATCCACGGCGGCGAGGCGTTCCCAGTAGTCATGCGCGGCTGCTTCCGCCTCTTCGCGTGTCCGGAACACTTCGAAGTGCCCGGTGCCCGCCTTGTCGCGGTATTCGGTCCAGACCCATGCGGTCGGGATGAGCTTCTGCGCCGCGACATCCTTCGCGATGAGCTGGATCAGATATTCCGGCGGCTCGTTTACGCCCTGGCACCAGTTGTGCACCGTGTTCTTCGGGATGCCGTAGGCCGCCGCGAAGCGATCCTGCGACAGCCCGGTCTTCTTGATGAGCTCTTTGATTCTGTCTTTGGTTTCCATGGTTTCTCCTCCTCTTAGCGTTGGCTGAAGCTTTCCGGTGTTTCTACTGCGTAAGTAAGAGCGTTGCAGATTTTATAAAGGGTCTCGTGGTCGTCCCATGTGATCTTTTCATGCTCGAAGGCGAAGTTGATCTCGCCCTCCGCTCTGCAGATGTCGTCCCAATCCTGGATCATGCTGATCTGTTTGACGAGCTGTTTATATGTCTTCGGTTTTCTGATCCCTGTTGTATTGTTAATCATTGCTGTTCTCCTCCTATCTGCTGACCAGGTACTTGTTGACCGCTTCGAGGTCTTCGAAGATCTCGCTGCAGACGCCGCCGAGGCCGCTGGCCTTGATTACCCTGTAGGGGCCGTGGCTGGTCTTGAGGACCGCGAGGCCGTTTTCTTCGGCTGCTTTTGTCGCTTCGCGGGTCAGGGCCCCGAGGCTCTTGATGTTGCGACTTTCGCCTCTTTCGTGCATTTTCTTGCCGGTTCTGTCGATGTATCTCATCTTGTTTCTCCTTCCTGGGGCCTTGCCCTCCTTACATCTTTAATATATACCTGATTCGGGTAAATGTCAACAAGAAAATGCAAATAAACGCTGATTTTTCAATGTTTTTTACAATAAAAAAAGGGCCATCGCTGGCCCTGATTTTACCAGCGCGCGGCCGGAGATTGAGCCGGTGCTGTCGCTGTCTATTTTTTGGTCGTGAGGTCGTATATTTTGGTATCGTCGACCTCGGGGAGCCCTGCGACAATGCAGAGCAAAAGGACGTAGACCGTCGCTGACGCTGCCGCCAGCAGCGTGGTTGGCCAGTCGATGTCCGTGATGATAGTGCCGGCGGTATATACGCCGAGAATTGTCGTGATAAAGGTGCGGGCGCAGCGGATCGCGGTCGCCCGGAGCCATTCGCGCCAGTTCTGTTTTGTCATCGGTCTGCCCTCCTGTCCTCTTCCTCCAGAACGCGGATTCTCGCGCCGTGGTCTGCGACCGTTACGTTGAGCTCGTCGATCTGCTCGCCGTGGCGGGTGATCCGTTTGTCGTGTGCTGTTATGTCGCCGGTCATTCCTTCGAGGGTGGCGTTGAGGCGGGCGATGTTCGCGTTGAGCCGGACGATGGGCGCAACGATCGCGAGCAGCGCGACGATGAGGCCGACGGCCTCGACGAATATCGTGTCTGTCATACTCCTGCCCCCCTTCAGCTGACCAGGCGGAGCATGGTCTTCGGGCCGACTGAATAATCGACCGAGAGCCCTTTTGCCTGCTGGTACGCGCCCACGGCCGCTTTCATGCCGGGGCCATAGTGGCCGTCGATTCCCTTCGGGTCGTAGCCGTTGACGTATAAAAGGCATTGAATGGCGCGGATATATGCGCCGCTCATGCCGTACAGTCCCGGATGCCGTGAGATTGCGCCGCGCGTTGCTGGACCGTAGGACCCGTCGACCTCGAGGCCTGCGCGGTAGTCCCTGTTGAGCCCTGCCTGCACGGCCATGATGCCGACCTTCTTCGTTGCCGGTCCGCGGCTGCCGTCGATGGCAAGCTTCGCGCCGACGAGGTCGTTGAGGCCGCGCTGGCCCTTCTTGATCCGTTCCTTGACGACGGAGGTGCCGGACGATGTCGCCGTGCTTCCGGTGCTCTTTTTCACTCCTGCGCCGTCTTCGAGTGCCATGATGACGTGGCTGACCTCGTTGAGAATGACGTCGCCGGTCATCAGCAGGCGGTCGCTCTCGGTGTATGCGCTGCCGGTGTACAAATAAAAAGCGCCTGTGCCATACAGGGCGCTCCGCATGTTTCCGGTCCACAGGTCCTTACTGACCTTGATGCCGACCGCGTTGACGATGGCAGCGACCATCGCGCTGCAGTCCGTCTCGACCGGCTTGGTGATCTTCGCCGGGTCCCAGCCAACGCGGGCCAGCTCCTGGTATAGCGTAGTGCGCTGGCTCTGGTCGTAGCCGACCTTGTTGTTGTTGGCGATTCCCCGACAGATTTGCGCTGCTTTCTTCGCCTTGCTTCTGTCCTTGAACCGCAGGACGCAGTTCTGGCTGAAGTAGTACCAGCTGCCGACCTTGACCTCGAGGCCTGTCTGGTCTCCGGCAGCACCTCCCGAGGCTCTGCCTCTTTCGTCGATGGATGCCCATCCGCATTGTATGCTCATGTCGTCACCTCTCTCCCGCGCCGGAGTCGCCCGCGCCGTGTCCGCTGATTAAAAGTATTTTCATTCTTTGCCTTTCTTATGACTTCAAATAATGCACCCTGAACTTAAAATCACCCGCTGTGTATGTCGCCGCGCCTGACCCGTTCCGCAACAGGATGATTCGCACCGTTGTGCTGTTTTGGATAATGAACATCGGTATGTAACTAACGTGTGCCCATCCGCAGAGCGTGACGGATATAGGAACGTACCCGCTCAGCGCGACGTTGACATCCATGAGCATCATGTAAGAGCCGGACGCGCCTGTTGTGGTTGTAAATGATGGGCTATTGAAGTCTCTGTATACCGTGGGCTTTACCTCAGCCCCGCCGACAGTAAGCGCGCCCGCGATCGCCGCGCCGCCTGTGACGTTCAGGTCGTTCACAGTCAGGTCGTCGATGCTTTGGAGCGAGTCTGTCTGCGACTGAATCCCCAAAGCCTCCGCGAGCGTGGTGGACAGTTGACCGAGTTCCATGCTGTCGTACTTGTCAGCGAGCACGTCCCAAACGGTCTTTACTATCTTGTATGTCCCGCTCATTCCGTAGCGCGGAAACTCAACTCTAATGCTGTCACATAGATTGCATCGCAGAAGCGAACCGAGACCTTCGTAGCCCATGTCTTGTAATCTAACAAAGTCGACCGCGATGTTCTGAGCGGGAATGTTTGTCTGCTTCGACCGCATCAGATTAAGCGCGAGCGTCTCCAGTTCCGCCGTCGTCGGAGCGTTCTCGAATTTATCCGACAAATCAATAGACGCGCAGATGTTTTGTCCGTTGTATGCAGTTCCGCCAAGGTCGACGCGGCTTCCTACGACAGTTACATCCTGTCCGTTATCGTTTCCGCGCCAATACGGCACGCAAGACGTATAGGTCTCGGAGTAGTCTGTATCATCCTTATAGTCGAGCAGATTTACTCCGTAACGAATCGAAAAATCTCGGACTTGTCCTCTGCTTTGGTGCAAAATGACGCGAAATCTGTCGAACTCATACTCGCCGCCGTAAGCGTCGAGGATGCTTCCCTCGATACCGCCGAGGAATTGCCGGACGCTTCTCGGAGTTCCGTCGAATGACGACGCGTATGCCGTCGACGTGAAGTCCGCCGAATATGTGAACGGATTCGACGGCTGTGCGGACGATGTCAGCACCGCAAAAGCATCCGCGAGGCTGTTGATGTTCGTCCCGCGAGCAACGATTCCGCGCTGACGGTATGAGATATGCACCGCATGAAAAGAGACGACCCCGCTGATAGGCTTCGAGTAGCTCACAATGTCAAACGGCTCGACATCTCCTGTCTCGTCGTGCGTCACACCGATGATGCGCCCGCATTGGATCAGGTCGTAATTAGCACCGTCGACAGGATATTCGAAGTCACACTCGAAGATGCCGTTTCTTTCTTCGGTAACTTTGCAAGATATACAATCTCGCAGTCTGCCGAGTCCGTTCGATGCGAAGGCGGTCTCGGTCGATTCGTACAAAATTGGAATCATACGCTACACCTCCCACCAACGAGGCACGACCTTAAACTGGTAGACCGTATCGTCGTATGTGATTGTATTCGCCCCGCTTTTCAGCACAGGCAGTTGCGCGGGAAATGATACCGCATTGTTGACGCTGATTGTCTGTCCGTCTTCGATTTTGTACGCTTCGCCGATGTCAAGGTCGAAGTATAACGGCTCGCCGAGCGCGGATTTTGTTGAGTAGCCTGTAATAGCACCAAATTTCACCCTTTGCGCATTGACGCGCAATACATCAGAATCTGCCCCGCTCAACGTGTAAGGAGTTACTTGGATATAGTTGTTATCGCCTTCAACCCCTCGTGTGATATTAAATGTCACTTCAACATTGCCAGTATTTACT
>Ga0326512_10002978_pt1 | contig 12499 bp, 5 predicted proteins | sample 1_2617_0518_D_FD_203652 | JGI IMG/M metagenome (GOLD analysis project Ga0326512, IMG submission 203652) | Bovine rumen microbial communities from UC Davis, California, United States - 1_2617_0518 | ecosystem: Host-associated > Mammals > Digestive system > Stomach > Rumen | place: USA: California... | reverse complement strand
AATATAAAGAGTGAAAGGAGCGTGAACATACTTGGCAATCAAAATCAAGTTTGATTCCGCGGGCAATCCCCTGCCGGCACGGCTGATCCTCGCGACACGCTCCGGAAACCGCATCCGCGAGCTCCCGATGAACAACATCAAGTTCCGGGAGGGAATCAACAACGGGTCGGAATTCAGCTTCAACGTCTACAAGAAACGCTGCCTGACGAGAAGCGGCGAAGTGGATGAGAGCTTCTGGCGCAGGATCACGGATTTCAAGCTGGCGTACTGCCCGGAGTTTGACATGTGGTACGAGATCGCGGTGGATCTCTCGGAATCGACCGCAACGGTTAAGAGCGTTACGGCGACCTCTCTCGGCGAGGCGGAGCTCGGGCAGATGAACGTCTATGGCATCGAGGTCAACACAGAGGACGACATCGCAAGAGACGACTATGTACCGACGGTACTGTACAATCCGAACGACGCGAAGTCCTCGCTAATTGACCGCCTGCTGTACAAAGCGCCGCATTATCGGATCGACCACGTAGACGACAGCATCCGGAGTATTCAGCGCACGTTCCAGTTCGACAACAAGACGGTCTACGACTGCTTCCAGGAAGTGGCGCAGGAGGAGGACGTGCTGTTCAAATTCGACTGCGTGAAGGCGGAGAACGGGAAAGTCGACCGTACGGTCAGTGCATATGATCTCAAATACAGTTGCGCAGTGTGCGGTTATCGTGACGACGGGCCGATCACGGTCTGCCCAAAGTGCGGGAGCGAAGCAATTCGTACGCCGTACGGCGAAGACACAACGATTTTCGTAAGCAGGGATAATCTGGCAAATGAAATAACTTATACCACCGATGTCGGCTCAGTGAAAAACTGCTTCCGTCTGGAGGGCGGCGACGATCTTATGACGGCAACGATTGCTAATTGCAATCCGAATGGCAGTCAGTATATATGGTATATCACGGACGAGATGCGTAACGATATGTCGGAGGAGTTGAAGGCGAGACTTACGGCATATGATACTCAAGCGGATTACCTTCAGAATGAGGCAATATACACACCGCCGGAAGATTTGCTTGTCGCGCGTCCGGATGGGGAGCGAATCAAGCCGTTGCGCTATAACGAAATTGTGCAGAAATATCAGAGTTTTGATGGAGACCTGCAGGAGATCCCCGCGCAATTGGTTGGTTATGCAGCACTGATGGAGGCTTATTACAACACTATTGACCTGCAACTTTTCCTGAACAACAGACTAATGCCGAACGTCGAAGCTGAGACCACCGATGCTGCGACGGAGGCATCGAAGCTTACTTCTGCTTCTCTGTCAAACGTCGCCGTTGCAAGTCTTGACAGCTGCACCGCGGCAACAGCTGCGAGCGCAGTTGCAGGAATGGCAAGGTGCATTGTACGCGGTACTTTCCAGGTGAAAGTACACGACAGTGTATGGGATTCCGAAACAAACCGTTGGACTGGTACGCTTGACGTGACAAATTATGCAGACGAGGATGATACAGCCGTCACAGCAGAATTATCCGTCACCATTAACGATAATATGCAGCGGTATATTGAACAAAAAATCAGAAGGCTTGCCAAGCAGGAGTCAGACGATATCACAGATATACATGAGCTGTTTCAATTAAAGCTTTCCACCGATTCGGATTATATTGCCGGAGATCCGAGCTTCGACGGTGAACTTACAAAATGGTGTCTGCAGCGACTGCTTGCTTTTCGTGACGCATGCCAAGCAGTTCTGGATATTCTGATCCAACAGGGCGTAGCTGACCGCAACAGTTGGGTAAGCAGAGAGAACGATCTTTATCTATTGATGTACGTCCCATATCTGAATAAGATGGCAGCTATCGAGGCGGAAATTGAAACACGAACCGCAGAGATCGCTACCGTTACCGGTATCCGTGATGAGAACGGCGGTGTTTTATTTGATGGCGTGCAGACGGCTCTCCTGGCAAGGCGGTCCGTTATCCAAAACACATTGAATTTTGAAAAATATATCGGGACAGAACTGTGGAAGGAGTTCGCGGCTTATCGTCGCGAAGATAATTTCCAGAACCAGAACTATATCTCGGAAGGTCTGACGAACGATGAATTATTTGAGGCAGCGCTGCAATTTATTGATGTAGCAAAGAAAGAAATTGTAAAGAGCGCCACTCTGCAGCATTCGATTCAGGCAAATATGAATAACCTCCTTATGATGCATGAATTCCAACCACTACGCAACAAGTTCTGTACAGGCAACTGGATCCGCGTTATGGTTGACAAGAAGGTATACAGACTGCGCTTAAGTCAATACACGATTGATTACGACAAATATGGGCTTGATGTTGAGTTCACGGATGTGAAGTACGGGCATAGCTCCGCAAGTGATATCGTGTCACTTCTTGCGCAAGCAAAGAGTATGGCAAGTTCATATGGCATGGTTGCGCGTCAGGCAGAAGATGGGAAAAAGAGTTACAGCAAAATGCAGAACTGGACGCAGGAGGGATTCTCGCTCACCACGAAGATTGTGGGCGGTGCCGAGAATCAAGAGTTTCAGATGGACTCCTCCGGCATCACGGGGCGCGAGTATCTCCCGGAGAGTGAGAGCTATTCAAACGAGCAGATTAAGCTTATCTCGTCTGGATTATATATGACAAACGATGGATGGCTTACGGCGAAGGCGGCTATAGGTAAGTTTCGGTTCTGGAATCCAAATGCGAATCCACCCGGTTATGAAGAAGCCTACGGTGTTATCGCCGACACGATTGTCGGTAATATTATTCTCGGTCAGAATGTCGGGATTTATAATGAGACAAACAACATCACGTTGGATAAGGATGGGTTTACTCTCATTACGGAGGCCGGAGACAACGCGAAGACATTCCGCATCCTGCGCAAGGAACGCGACGGGAGTCTGACAAGTGTGCTTGCCCTGGATCAGAACGGACACCTACTTCTTGAGACCAGCGGAGTGGAAGACGCTGTAAACACGGCGGTCGAGATTAACAGCCGCGGTCTGATGACCAGAGTAGAGAATCGGATGAGCGAACTCAGCACGGCCATGCAACAGCGAGAAGACGGGTTAGCGATTCAGGTTGAACAGAACCGTGAAGATATCGGTATTGTGCAGACTACGTTTCGGGTTACAACGGACGGCGCTGAGATTTCAAAGAACACCAGCGACACGGTGCTGAAGCTGGAGAACGATCAGATTGTCATGGAGGTCAACGGGCAGCCGATTACGTATTGGAATGTAAATGAACAGTATATGCCGAAGATGGTCAACATCCCGGTAGGAGGGAGCCTCCGCCTCGGAAGCATCCAGTTCCAGCCGAGAAGCAGCGGGAACCTGAGTTTGTTGTGGGTAGGTGAAGACTGATGGCAGTGAGAAGAATGACAACATGGGTGTATTATTCCAAATTAAAGGACAGGACAAGCAACGCCGATCCATCGGACGCTCAGTACTTTGCCCTGAAATTCGGAGTGTATACAGATCCGGCAAACATCGCAGTTGCGCCATATGTATGTTTGGAAAACTGCGACATCATTTCACATTCCGCGTCCGCATTATATGCGCGTGTCGCTGGGACGCTGCGTATACAAATCAACGGCGAGGGACCAGTATACACCGCCAGCACAGGTTCATCTGTTTTCCAAATCTCCATCGAGACAAAAGAAGCATTAGGGTACGTCATGAATGAAGGCGGCACAGGGCCGTATGTATGCCGGTTTTCAAACGGCACTCATATCCCGATCAACAGTACTGAAACAGAATTCACTTTTAATGTAACACTGACCATGCGAAACGGCGAGCAGTATACGAGGGTATACCCGGCGTGCGGCGTCGTCTTCCAGACGGTGACCGGTCCGACCACCGTGAGCACCGGGCATGTCTCTAATTATACCCTCAGAGTGCCATTTACAAACGAGCGTGCAAGTGACGTTGCGGACTCTACGAGACTCGGGTACAAGTACTTCGGCGCGGAACTGAAATATCGCGACCAGTGGGCACCAAATGTCAGCGGTGGATATACTATTTATTATAAGAATATCGCGGATGCCTACGTAACGCCGTATCAAATGGCGCGTTCGACAATCGGATCGATCTCTGAGTTTTCCTTTGTACCGGTGCAATACAGCTATACCGACGAGTATTCCCCGTCGACATGGACGATTAAAGATAATGGTTTGATTGTTCTGGATTACTATTTTATTCCGAAAGGGGTATATAGTTATGTTAAAGTTGGGGAGTTTTATACGTTCAGTATTCTGGAATCAGATCAGGCTATTGATAAGTATATTTATGCGTCCGCAAGGGACTACGGGCTGGCGCTGTCGTCGACACGCATAAACCTTACCATGAACAACAGATCGGAGGTTGACGAACATCTACGCCCGGAATTCCGTGAGTTTCAACATTGGGTGTATCCGCCGCCGGACGCAAACCGGTACAAGAATCGATGGTCCAGTATTTATGATACACTAATGGAACGATATCATGGGATCGTTCAGGGCTGTATCCAGGGCGGTATTATTGCAAAGTTCTACGAGGACACCTATGTAAGCACCAGACATAATCGTCCATCCGGTGACGCATTGCAGTATAACTCACGTTTTTTATCATGCACCATCACAGAGACGTTTAGTGAGCCGCCACGAACTATCCCTCTCGAAGCGGAAATGGGGCTGAAGGGTGGCAACTCGCTGAACTATTCTTCTGTGCGTGCCGAGATCGGTGAGTTTGATAATGTCGGAAATAATCGTAGTGTTACCTTTACCTTGAAGGATTCCTTCGGTTTTACTACTGTTTTAACAGATACCACCGCGGTGCTTCCGTATCACAAGCCTGAAATGCCAATCTGCAGAGCGCAGCGCGTCAGGATTGCGAGTGGGATAGAAGGGGAAATTTATACCTACGACGGCGTGAATTATACACCGGATGAATCCGGTGAATATGGTCTTGTGGAATGGCAGATCAATGTATCACCGCTGAACGACGGGAATTCACGTTCGTTGCGCTACCGGATCAGCAGCGATCGCCAATGGGAAACTATTACCACCAGTACTTATAATGCGGGCGGGCTTTTTGTTTTTCGAGCAGATACGGAGCAAAGCTATAATATTCTCTTTCAATTAACAGATGATTTTTATAGCGATCTGCCGTTCATCGCACCGATGAATTCAGCTTATGCTATGTTGGACTTTAAGCACGGTGGCCGCGGGATCGCAATGGGCAAAGTATCTGAGCTGGATTATGTTTATGATATTCACAGGAACTGGCTGCTAAAGATGCCGTATAACACTATGGTACAAAATTATGACGGGAACGGGAACGCCGTTAACCTTTATGAATGGCTTCAACGCACCAACCAGCGTATTGAAACAATTGCCGCAAGCAAGGACGCTGGTATCTTCGGCAGGTATCCAGTGTCCGGCGCGTCACGCTGGTACAACGGGAATGACACGCTTTGTATACCGAGTAATTACGGGTCGATTATTGCGGAGAATAAACTTTATGTTAATGCAGGCAGCATTGATGAAGTGCGGACGGCAGGGTGGATGAATCGTGATAGTATTACTATTTCACGACCATATCTGAATATCACACTTGGTCCGGTTCATTCGTTTGCTTATAACACAGACAATCGCGCTCGGATCTATCATCCAAGAATCTCTATTATGACAACGAAGCCGACGACAATCAATCAGTCCACAGGAGATCCAGTCGGGACTATTATTGCTCAGGCGTCATTTGAGATGGGCTCCGCCGGATTTAACGGTATGTATACTTATCCGGACAATACGCAGATCGGGTATTTTACCTGGTACAGCCGAAATGGGAAAAGCGTTAAATACAGTTATTCTTTTAATATGGCAGCGTATCAGGGGCGGCAGGTATGGATTGTCGTTACGGCGCAATGCGGAACCAGCCCAGAGCTCAGGAGAATCGATCCATGGAGTTCATGGGGTATGTACGACGCGTCTATCGAAGTTACTGAAATCTGGCAGTCCAACAAAAGTGTATAAGGAGGCGATATCATTTGGCTTATGTGAAATTATCAGAGCAATGGAACGGTATACCACGCACAAGTGGGAACTATACCGTTGAAACATGTTACGGCGTTTATTACGATCCGGATGATGTCAGCGCTCCATCGTATCTCTGTGTAAACGGGATGTGCATTTATACTGACACGTTGGAAGATATTAACGGTCTTCTCCCGGTGACAGTAAGCGTACACTGTTCAAACGAGAAATATGTAAGTTTTGCGTCAGGAGACACCATACGGTTCAATGAGCACAGCCCGTCCGGCGTTCTGATGCGATATGCGGTAGTAATGACTTCATCCGGTCGTCTGGAGATACCTGATACCGGCGGTGGGTTTACGCTATATGTTACGGTTGACACAGCGGACGGTAACAGCTTCAGTTTTCAGGAGGCGTGTTATTGCCCAATCCGGAATACGGTAACACCACCAAGTTATATGATTAGCGGGCGTGTGTATGATTTTACGATGGGGAACGCCATACCAGCAGGAAATCTTTTCCAGAGCAGTGCGCAACTTCGCTTCTCCCCTACCATGAACGGTATCCCGGTTGTAGATATTTTGGACAATGGGTATATAGACCCATATACGCAGGTAAGTGATGCGACAAGTTCCTTTGGCACAATACAGTTTGCAATTGCCAACCCTGGATTTTTGATTGATACAGGGAGTGATTCCGTCAATGGTAACGCAGATGTCACCATAAAGACATGGTATCAGAGCGCGGATTTTACGGGAGGCGTATTAATCCTTGATTTAAGTACACAGGTCCAGCTGACGGTCGGGCCTGGCGTTGATGAGAGTCTGCGTCCGGTATTGACCGATGCGATGATTACATTAAATGGGACAGACGGTTACGACGTCGGGCACACCGCATACGTCCATAGAAAATCGACCTTAACGCTGACACCGGAGCCACAGTTTCGGTATGGCGATTCTCTTTATTATATACAGCATAACGGCGCAAGAACATTTTCTGGATCTATTCGTCTGGCGGCGGAAGGAACAAAACCTGGGACGGAATACGTCAATCCTGATACCGGCAATACCGAAACTGCCGGCGAAGAGACAATTGGCTCTGCCGCGCTTAGTGTATGCGGGAAGAAATGGGGGCTGATGAGTGCGAATGCGGTCAAGACCTATCCGGTACTCTGGTATGCAACCCCGAGTATCACGGAGTTCGCCGTGCACAGAGCGGTTTATTCCGCTTCGGCAACAGACTACCAGTATAAAGGTTCCTACTATCAAAAGGACGATTTCGGCACCTACTGTATTGTGGAGTACAGTGTCTCGTTCTCGCCTCTCGGCGGCCTGAATAAGCGGGAGGCGACGCTGGTGCACGGAGTAATACCGGAGACCATTGATATCACGACGGCTCAAAGCGGGTTCCTTGTATTTCAGGCCGGAGACTCCTCAATGGATGTTTCGTTGGAACTTACAGACGACTTCTTCCCATATGGGATTACGGCAACAATTCGACTTAGCACTTCAGGTATTCTATTGGATTATCTTGCAGGCGGTAAAGGGATGGCCGTTGGCAAAAAGGCAACGGAACCAAGAGCCCTTGATATCGCAAGCGACTGGAAACTGTTATTCTACCAGGCAGATGTTGGAGCATATAACAGCGACACAAGCAGTAAAGACCTGGTAAGCTGGATGCATGGTATCGACGATCGTTTGACTGCGTTGGAGAAAACGACGTAAAGGGTGCGATAATTATGCCGAACAGATTATATGAAGAAGAATATGTCCGTAATATTGCCAAGGCGATTCGGGCGGCCGGCGGGAATGGGAAATATACTGTCTGGCAGATGCCAGGCGCGATTGCCGCATTACCGTCTACGATTATACGGTCATCAATCCATATTGCGTCAAACGGTGTTTATGAGGCGCCGTCCGGGACGGCTTATTCTGAAGTGACTGTGAGTCTGCCAAGCCTGCCTACCGGAGAGCTAAGTGTATACGCAAACGACGTTTATGAGGCGCCGTCCGATATGGCAGGATATACGAGAGTTGTAGTGAGTGTGCCTTGCCCGGTTTTAATCAGTGGTGTTTTCACTTCAAACGGAATTTATGACGCGGCAGAAAACGAAGCGTTTTCGCGGGCTACGGTGATGGTGGCCGACATCGATGTTTCTACTGCTTCTGTATCCGAAAACGGGAGTTATTTCGCGCCAGCCGGCGCTGCCTATACAGCAGTAGCGGTAAGCGTACCGATTCAATATCTCGACAGTATGCTTGCGAAGAAGGGCAACCGATATTACGGAGATGTGTCGTATGTGCGTTCAGGATGTTTTTATCGGCATATGCCGATGAATGACGTATCAATCTCAAACTGCACCAGCGTCGGGGCGTCGGCGTTTTATCAGTGCGCTTATTTGTATTCCCTGACTGCGCCGAATTTGACGCATGTTGGTTCTTACGCGTTTGCGGAATGTGTCAGGTTATCCGGTGTCAATCTGCCGATGGCGGTTTATCTCGGCGACGGCGCTTTTCGTCACTGTACGAGGACACTGTCCATTGGGCTCCCCGTATGTGCCACGATCGGAGCATATGCGTTTGAGAGCTGTTCTTACATGAAACATATTGAACTGCCACAATGCAGTTTCATCGGTAGTTGGGCGTTCCATGACTGCTCACGTATGAGAACCGCAGACCTTGGTACCTGTTCCTTTATATCATCCTACGCGTTTTACGGGTGCTTATGGCTCAGCAAAATATATCTTCGTTCGGCTAAGGTATGCACACGAGGGTTGTCTGCTTTTTCAGGTACACCGTTTGAAAATCCAAGCGCATCAGCCACGATCTATGTGCCCGCTACCCTTCTAAACACCTATAAGAACAACAATACATGGAAGAGTCTTTCCAGCCGCATCAGGTCAATACAGAATTAAGGAGGTGGACGATGGGATTAAGACTTTATCACAGTTACGCAATTTCTGCGATTGCGCAGGCGATTCGTTCCAAATATCACACGTCAACCTCCTACACGGTCGGAGAGATGGCAGGCGTGATCGAAGCATTTCAACGCAGCGTCCGCCTGGATGGAACGTTGATCACGCAAAACGGCGTATATAAACCATCCAGCGATTATCTGTTCCATCGGGTTACCGTGAGTGTGCCTGAACTTACGGTATCAGAAATCTCTGTTTCATCAAACGGTGTTTATGACGCAGAGGACGGAACCGCTTTTTCGCGGGCAACCGTGATGGTGCCGGAAACAATCCTGGAAGAATTGCAGGTAAGTATCAACGGAACGTATATACCGGCAAGCGAGCACGCGTACAGCCGCATCACAGTCAGTGTTCCGAACTATACCGTACTACCGGCACCATCCTTTTCGGAAAACGGATATTATTCCGCCGGTGCCATGCAGGCCTGGAGCGCTTTCACGGTAGACGTGTACAGCACAGCCGTTGATGATTATGTCGAAGGGAAAACAACGGAGTACGCAGGCAACGTCACCTGTATTCCGGATTACGCCTTTTACGGATGTTCCTCACTGGCGAAGGTAACGGCGCCGTTCTGCAGCAGCATCGGAGACTACGCGTTTTACGGGTGCAGCATGCTGACGGAGTTTGACTTCAGCGGCATACAAACAATCAACAGCAACGCATTCGAACGCTGCGGACTTCTGTCCGTTTATCTGCCCGCCAACATCACAATCGGAGAAAGAGCGTTTCGCTCGTGCCTCAGCCTCAGAACACTGGATGCCCCGCTTTGTACTTCCATTCCGTCATACGGGTTTTACAGCAACGCATCGCTTACCACGGTCCGTCTAGATGCGTGTACACAAATCGGACGCACCGCATTTCTCAGCTGCGGCAGACTGGAAGGAGTCAATTTGCCGGAGTGTCTGCTGATTTCCGAGTATGCGTTTCGGGATTGCACGTCACTTTCATATGCTTCCGCGAGCAAATGTACAACCATCGGCCAGTATGCATTTAATTACTGTTCAAGACTGGCAGAGGCATATTTCCCGGTCTGTACGTATATCGGAGGACACGCGTTCGAGTCGTGCTATGCACTGCAGACACTTGAGCTGCCGGAAGTGACGGAGGCGGGATACTACGCATTTGCTTCCTGCAGGTCGCTTTCATCAATTTCAGTGCCGAAACTTGTCAGCATCAGCGGTTATGCGTTTTCAGGCTGCAGTTCTCTGACATCAGTCGAATTACCGGCTCTGACTTTCGCGGGCAGCTACGTATTCGCAGGAAACAGCATGCTGCAAAGTATTTCGTGTCCAGCGCTGACAGAACTCGGTGAATTTGCGTTTGCCGAATGTATCGGCGCATCGTTTATTGAATTACCGGAAGTAACGACGGTCGGACGTCAGGCTTTTGCCTGGTGCACGCTGCTTGAATCGGTTTCAATGTCAAAACTGACAGAGATCAGAACGAGCTATATATTTTCCGGCTGCCCAAAGCTTACGGCAATTGAGCTTCCTGCGGTGACCTTCGTCAGCAACAGCGCGTTTGCAAGAGCTGGCGCGCTGAAGACGATTACTCTTCCCGCACTGACCACGGCAGGGGTGTTCGCTTTCGCTGGTTGTAACCTTGTAGAATCCTTTGAGTTCCCGGAATTGACGAATATCAGCGCCTACGCGTTTTCGTACTGTACGGCGCTTACAGAGGTGAATTTCCAAAAGCTTCAGAGCCTGACAGGGTCCGGTATTTTTTACAGTTGTACAAAGCTGAAAACAGTCCGTTTGCCTGCGCTGACATATGTCAGCAGTTACGCCTTCGCAGAAAGTTTTCTTGAAGAAATCGAATGCCCGGCTCTTGAATCAACCGGTCCATCTGCATTCGCGTACTGCCGCCATCTGTCACAGATCAGCCTACCGGAACTGACTCATGCAGGCGCATACACCTTTCAAGAATGTACAGCCCTTTCGGAAGTATATCTTCCGAAGCTTCAGACCATGGATCCCTATGTGTTCAGCGGCTGCACTTCTTTAACATCCGTCCATCTTCCTGCTTTAACCGAAGCCGGAAGCCATGCGTTCGCCTACAACACGGCACTCACAACAATCGACTGTCCGGCATTGAAACGCGCAGATGAATACGCGTTCGCGGGTACATCGTTGACGCGATTCTCATTCTCCGCGCTGGAATGGGCAGCGCAGTCTGCGTTTATGGATTGTCAGAATTTAGAGACCGTCGATTTTCCGGCATTGTCATTCGTTGCATATCGAACGTTTTATAAATGTTATGCGCTATCTAACGTGATACTCCCGGCTGTCGAGTCGACAAATTATGCCGGGTTTGGGTCCTGTACCGGTCTCGAAGAAATTGAACTGCCGATGCTGCGTTCGCTTGCGTCTTCCACATTCCAGAGCTGCACGTCGCTGCGTACTGTATCGCTCGGGCGCGGGTATGAATCCAGCAGCAGTTTCCCGACACTTTTCATCGGCATAGACGTGTTCAGTGGTTGCACCAATTTGCAGAGCGTTTATCTGTGGGCCGGATCTATGTATCATCTTTACGGAGCATGGGCGTTTCAAAATACGCCGATTACATACGGTTCCGCGAAGATATACGTCCCGGCGTCTCTGGTATCGGTGTATAAGGCAAATAATCTATGGGACCCTTATTCATCGAAGATTTATTCGATCCAAGAATAAGGAGGTGGTCGTTTGGACTACACTTATGATATTACGTTATCCATGGTTCCTTCCGGAGAGATCCCGGTTGTTACCGTGAAGCAGGGCGACGCCTCCACACGATTTATCAAGGCGACCGTCATCAAGGAAGACAGCATTTATCACCCCGGCGCGGAGCAAACCATTCTTTTCCGCGAGGAGAAACCGGATGGAACCTGTGTTCTTGTGGATAACAACAGTATTGATACGAACCTGGAACGTTATCTTGTGACCGTAGATGAAAACGGTGCTGTCGTGATTGAACTAACATCACAGATGCTAAGCTGTTCCGGGTACTGTAAGTGCGATCTATGCTTCGCCAATGGCGGCGAAACGATCAGCACATCACCATTTGTTCTGGATGTTGAGGCCGCGCCGGCAGTCTCGGAGCACGCGGTATCAAGCGATTATTTTCAGACGCTTGTCAGTGCCTTGAGTCATGTGTGGGATTCGGGTGTGACATCGGTGCCTGGCGCTGTGGCGACAGGAGCGTTGACGATTGGCCCAGAATGGCAGAAAGAAGACGAGCTTGTTTATACGTATCCAATTCATAAGAATATCCTCTCCGAGTTCGCAAACTTTCCGACCACAGCAGGAGCAGGGTTCTTTACCATTGTCTGGGACAGCGCAAAAAAGAACGCACACGTAACCGGAAGGGGCGGATGGCGTACGATGGTTGACCTATGGGCACCTGAATACGGTCTTACTCCCGGAGGCGCCAATGTGCTGCTTCCGCCAGAAATTGAGCTTGGTTCGGAATACAGTATCCGTTATCAGACCAGTGACACAAATGTGAAACTATATGTTGAATATAATGGTGTTGAGCAGG
>Ga0326512_10002976_pt1 | contig 12501 bp, 10 predicted proteins | sample 1_2617_0518_D_FD_203652 | JGI IMG/M metagenome (GOLD analysis project Ga0326512, IMG submission 203652) | Bovine rumen microbial communities from UC Davis, California, United States - 1_2617_0518 | ecosystem: Host-associated > Mammals > Digestive system > Stomach > Rumen | place: USA... | reverse complement strand
TGCTCCAGGGCTTCGATAATCTCCACTAACGTCTTGTCGTCTTTTTCCACAATTGTAGAGTACCTCATACCTTAAATTGCACAACTTATTTATCGACCAACTCGAGAGGACTAATCTCATCATAATAAATTCTTCTGGGTGTCAGATCCCTATATGGCATAGGCTTTGACATAATCTCACCAGCCTTTTCCATCGCCTCCTTAAGATTGTCGGCTTCAACAGTCAGTGATTTACTAAGAATCACATTTGCACGTAATTTAAACTCCATAATTTTACTTTTATTTGGTTTGAATAATTAAGTTATTGGCTGCTCAGGCATAGCATCCTGTCTTCGCAATCCAGGGTGCAAATATATAGTGAGGGGTGTTTCATAAGTCGGTGCACCCCTCGAAATATTAATATTTTTTAATACTATTTATGAATTTAATTTAGTCTGGTTTCAAATAATTCTCTATTATCTCCGATTTGATGGCCTTATATACTACGTCGTATGTATACGGGCAACCATCTACATATTCCTTTGGGAAAGCCTTTGCGCATTCCAATAGGCCATAATATATCTCTTTAACCGCATCCTTACATCTCACATAGCCATTGAATGGCATCTGGTCCTTGCCCACAAAACTGTTTGGAGTAACAATCACATCTACCATATCCCCCACTTTCTTCAATTGTATCTTTGTAGGCTCATCCTCGTAATTCAACTCTATAACGGTATTGCTATGGTTTACTATCCTCTCCAGACAAGTGCGTATATACCCCCAATCATTACTATAATCAGAAATATGAGAATCCATTCTGGTTAGTCCAAGACAAATCCTGTAATGAATATCTATCCAGTCATCTTTGTCTTCGTGGATATAGTTGAATGAGAATAGCACTGGCTCCAATCCTTCGTGCACATGGCGACCTTCCTTTATATTATTATAGGAGTCCTTACACCAGTCTAATCGCTCCATCATATTATCGCGGAAATATTCTGGCGACTTCACCACGAGGCGATCTGCATAGAACATTAGCTCCTGTACCAGCTCGTAGTTTATCATCACATCAAGCGACAGCGTGCAGCCATTCTCATCAAATTCTATTATCTTCTGAGAGCTGTGTATAGGCATCGTCAGAAGGTATGGCATCAAAGATGCATCTGCCCATAGTTCGATATGCTCCACCTCTGTTTCCGGGGGTATGGTCACACCAACCAGATGGTCGAAATAATGTTTGAACGATGTCTTAGTGCCCTTATATTTTACGGATTTGTTCTCCTTGACAGATGCCATACAGTCAAGCGCAAACGCCTCAATATCTTTTCCGCCCTCTCTCTTTGCAAATAGATACCACCTACGCCAGTATTGTTTCAGATAATAAGGATGAAGAATGAGGTTTTCTGAATCACTGAAATATTTTGTGTATTCCACATCCAGCACCTGACGATTGATGATGGCATTAAAAAGCGGCATCAGATACTCTACATCTTTCTTAGTACCACCTTCGAAGTTTGCTATCTGCTTCTGCTTGCCAATGATGTTCTGATCCAGGCGGGTCATCATTGAGTCTATCCAGTCAAACTGAGGCATACCTTTGAAGCCCTGCAACAAACTTCTCACAGCCTGCAGCTTCTCTACTTCCTCATCTGTAAGTTCACGATTATAGATGCTCTTTATGCCATAGCGATAACGATAGTATCTCTTCTTATGTCTGTCTTCATAAACGATACCATCCTTATTATATAGACTACTGAACTTGCCGTTCATCTCCATCATATCCTGCATAAAGGTCGTCCTGGACTGAATGAGTTTCATACCCCTTTCTTCCAGTTTCCTGTTCACGATATCCATCAGCTGCTTGCAGGTAAACTCCTTGCCTGTGCTGAAACACTGATCATAGATCATCTCACGATAAGAATAGTCCTTTGAATTTGGCATAACTCTATAGTTTTTATTGTTTCATGGTGCAAAGATACGAAATATTTGTTCACTCAAAGCGAACAAATATATAATTTTTCAAAAATTCATAAAAAACGCTGGCCACCACATCAGACTAATGGTCTGAGGGGAGCCAGCAATAAGAACACATAAGGTATCAACCTTGCTTGCTATGTGGCCTTATTATGAGGTCACTATATATGCATAATCTTTAGCATTTTCTTTGATGTCAGATGAGCCTTCTGATAAATATCCTGCAACTCTCTCATTCGTCATTCCTACAAGTTCATTAGCAACTTGCTTCATATCCACAGAGTTACTCTCTGACTCTATCTTCAGTAATTCACGAAGCAGCTCTTCTCTCCATAGATCAATCTCCCAGTCAGTAAAATGCATATCCCTGCTATGATATAATTTTGCAAGACGAGTCTCAGATTTCGAATTTACCAGAATAGCTTCATGCTCACTTCTTTCATCCATGTCTAACCCAAAGGCGAACCAGTCATCCCATACTTTAACCAGACTGATGGTCTGATATTCATACTCAAACTCCTTGGCAGTATTCTTTGCTGCCTCGAGTCTATCAGGATTAGAAGCCTGAAGGCGTAAAGTGTCCACCACTTTCGCCTGCCTTGCCTTCTTGGCCCATTTCTTATTATATTTCCAAATAACCATAAACCTAAGTATAAAACATAAAGACGGATTGGCGAAGGAGTTGAACCTTGCAATATGCTATACTAAGAAAGCCTCGCTACCGATGCGACCATCAATCCGTCTTTTGTTTCAAAATGAGATGGAGTCCAAGCGGCAGAATCGGACTGCTACAGAAAGCCTTACCGCTCGCCCACCTTTACCATACATCATGGCTCTACCTGGGCTCTCATCTCTGATAGGACTCACTCCCTCACATTGGGCATTGTGATCTCCTACCTCTATCCTCCTCGGCCATAAACCACAGCCATTGTGGAGGAAATCAACTCAAATAGCGCCCCCCTTATGCTATACGCAAGGTCGAGCCCACTCATTCAAGTTGTAGCCACAAAGGTACATCTAATTTGTTCAGCTGTAGCGAACATATGAGTTTAGTTTTCTTTCAGGTGCTTCTGATACGCTTCGAGGATAGTCTGCGATGCTGTTTTAGGACATCTTGCCATGACATCAAATATTTTTCTTACTTGATTTCCTCTCCTAAAGAATAGGCAATCACACCTTCTGTACAATCTATCTCATCCTCTTCTAATTCTGAGTATGATACCATACCAGTATTAGGATCAGCTAAAAACAACAAATCAGCATTATTAATCTGGCAAGTATACGTGTTATCTTTGTTTGTAAATTTGATGGCATCATATCTCCTAAACTGCGGAACACCATCAATAATTATCACGTCACCTTTCTCATCTGTTTTAAAGTAAAGGCGTAATTTATTAGGCTTGATTTCTTTCTCAAAGACACCCTGCTTACCATTAACAATATCATTAAATACTTCTTTGCTGACATTGAACTTAATGACATCCTTTTTCTCATTATCAATTACTGCTTTTCCTAACTCTGAAGTAAGGTCATGGATCAAGCCGCCACATATTTCTACAGCTTCACCTTCATCCAGTTTCTTTCCAAATGTGAATTGTGCAACCATCCAGGCATATTCAGAGCCATCCGGAAAATGTATCATATATGGCTTTGTCTCATCTTGTGGATCGGGGATATTGTATATACCAGAATCTTCCGCTAACTTAAATCTCATACATTGATTGCCACAACCTACTATAACCGTTTTAAATGGCTTCATTTTGAACGCGTCTTCTACGCACAAAACATCCATCAGATATTCTGTCAGATTGAGTTCAATTCCTTCAAATTTCCCAGCCTTAATTCCCTCGAAAGTATTCTTTTCGCAAGGAATATATATTTCATCTTCAGCGTCATTGATATCCACATCTGCCAACTCCACCTGATGGGCAGGAGGAAGATTATTCTCATCTATCTCATCATAGTCAAACAGATTCAATTTCCCTTTTACGTTTAGTATAGGCTCGTCAAACAACCAAGCATCTTCAAGCTTCCACTTAATGACTCCGGGACCATCAGACCAGATAGAATCTACTTCTCCCTCTTCAAAACCTGTTACAGTTACATAGCCAATAATGGCACTCGTGGGCAATGTGTCAAGTTCTGGTAAATTTCCAAAGCCTATATCATTATTAATAAATGAAACAAGGTATTCCGGAATACTTGCAAAGAAATTCTTCGTTACCTTCTTCGAACTTGCATGAATAAGAATTCTACCTGGAACCTGAGCAGGTTTCCATGTTCTGTTCTCCACGTCCTTAATGCCTGCGCATACCAACGATGCCCAAGGCTGCTGAATTGATAATGTTTTCATCTCTTCATATTGTTTTTAAGTTAATAATTCAATTTCGTCTGCAAAGATAAAAATTATTTGTTCAGCCAAAGCGAACAGATCATATATTTATCAAATCATTTGTAATTTATCACCTCTAATATCAAACCCAAGTGATATTCCACAATACCATTATTATAAGTAATATCTTTCACTTCTACCAAAGCACTCGCTCTATCTTTATGATAACCAACAAATAGTCGCAGAGCATCATATCGGCGTAAATAACGTTTGCCATCAGCCTCGTCAAGATAAGTATATTTGTTGAGTGTTGTTTGTTTAAGCTCCCTATACTCTATTTTTTTCGTTCCACTCATAATCTCATCGAAGTATATCTTCTTGATGTTGAGTGTCAGCACTTTCATGCCTGTAGTGTCAAACGTTGATTTCTCCTTGACTATTCTTTTCTCTAAGCATTCCAGTTGTGGATTATAAGTATATCCAACAATACTGCCATCCATTATTTTCTGAATAATTACATCTACCACAGGCAATGGTACGACGAACCACTCTTGTGGCTGATGCTCAATGCCCTTTTCGTCAAATACGGACACTTGGAATTGTACAGGCTTTAGCAACTGATGAATCAAGTCCTCGAATTTCTGCGAGTTCATGTTAACCACCTTATAGCTTGCCTGGACCTTTACAGGTGCCATCAAGTAAGTAGGTTCATTTTCCGCATTTGCTATACGCTGTTCAACGCTATTGGTTGAGAATCCAATCTTATAGAGATGTTTGACATCCTTGATAGCAGGATCTTGCGATAATGAACTTAGGACATAGATGTATCCTGTTATTTTATCATTGGCGATAAGATCCGAATTATCAAAGAATCTTCCGTTCATATTATCCTGCAATTCTGTAACAGCATATCCATCACCCACTACATTCTTACGTAGGGTCTGCAATAAGATATCAGACTCTGTTCCATTTTCGTAAATACATCGTGTTCTTGCATCTGGAAGGAAGTTACTGCTTTTCTTCAATTCTCCTATCTTCTCCAGAAGAAGCATCTGACCACTCACAATATAAAAACGTCCTTCAGCAAGAGTCGCTGTCTTGTTGATTTTTACCAATGAGCGTTGTCCTTGTTTCAATTCACGATGCACCTTAGCGAATAGATGTTTATAATCTTCAAAGTTTTCGCACAACTTGTGTTGAGCAACATAGTCAGCCTTTTTCTTGGCAATAACTCTTCTCATGTCCTGTGGAATGTCAAAGAGATCTTGTTCCTCTCCACCAATATCCAACAGAGGGTCATCAAAAATGGCTTTTAATTCTTTATCTATGTCCATAATCCTTTTTCTTTTAATGTCGTTAGTGATGCATACATCAGTTTTTCTTTCAGGTTGCCATCCTTTTGAGGTTCACGTTCATTCTTTTCTATCCATTCTCTAACGTCGGCTATTTTCTGCATTAGCCTATCATCAGCAGTGGGCGCTTTTGCAAAAGGGCGTGCGCCATCCAACAGGGGGTCATCCAGGAGTTCAAGTAATTCTTTCTTAATATCCATAATCCTATTCTCCTATTTCAAGTCCACTCAATTGTCGACGTTTCTGATTTAATATTTTAGCATAAGCAACAGCCAACTCTCGTACTTTAGGGTCTGGATCATCCATTGATGGGATTTTTCCATCATGTTCAGCCACATAAACCTTTAATGGTCCTTTGAAAAGTATAATAGCCTGCTCCAGTGTCATATCATACTTCTGTTCAGCTATTGTGTCCTGAATAAGTTTCAGAGTCTTCGCATCAACAGATTTCGAGATGACTTCATAGGCACGTTGGAAAGGATTGATAGTGTCAATTAGATTAATGCTCAACTTGTCGATGTTGATAAACCTATTGGCAATCTTGATGAGTCTATTACCTTCACTGGGCTTTTCTTCATCATCTGTGATGGTAGATATGGGGTTACCCTTTTCGTCCACAATATCATTGCCTTTTATAATTGTATCAAGGAGCAAACGCTGGCGTACCTCCTCAACCTCTTCATCTGTCAAGTCTGGATAACGCTCACGGATAACCTTTGGTATGATTTGCTGTGTAATCGTCTCTGCCGTGGTAGATCCGCTTAAAGCCTTTACCACCATGTCGTCTTGCAAAACAGCAGCTTTCAAATCATCAAGTTGACTGGTTACAATCGTTTTCGTTTTCTCACTCGATAGAGGCTTCAACCCTTCTACCACAATTGTGCGTGTCAAGTCACTATTATCATCGTCGTCATCTTTTATCGACTTGAACTTCCAACTTGGAGCCATCACTTGCTCCATCAGCAATGAAGCAGTAATAGCTTTCAAAAAGTCGTTTACTGCCACTTTGACCTCAGTTTGTTCTGCTTCAGGCATAGCAATCATATTCACAAAACGGGCCGTTTCCTTGCCCTCACAGTCGCGTGTACATCGTCCAATAATCTGTATCACCTCTGTCAACGAGCCACGCACACCAACTGTCAAACACATCTCGCACCACTGCCAGTCGAATCCTTCCTTCGCGGTACCCAAAGCTATGATAATATCAACATCGTCACGATCCTTGATGTTTTGCAAATAGGCCTGAACCATGTTGCGCTCTTTCTGCTCATCCTCAACAAGGTCGGCCACTTTCAGCATTCTACCATCTTCTGTCTTAACGTAGTAGATACCTGTATTGTAATCTTTATGGTCAATAGTGCCTATCACTTTCATAATATCAGCAGTTTCCTGATATTTGCCCAAGCCGGTAGAAGCTCTCTGGTTGACGCTGGGGATATGGATGATAGTCTTCTTCTGTGTGTCAAGTACCTCGCCGATATGGTCCAAATATGAACCATGATAGAAGTGGTAACCCAAGATGAGATTCTTCAGATACTTATAACCATTTAATTGCTGATAGTAGTTGTAGGTAATAGGATAGAACTTAGCTTCATCCTCAGCCCTCAATACTGGTATACCATCGCCACGAAAATACGAACCCGTCATAGCAACGATATGTCCAGTGGAGTTATTCATTACCCTGCGCACCACATCACCCAAATTCGAATTGGCATCAGCACTGGTATGGTGGAACTCGTCGATGGCTAACAACACATCATTAAAGGCCTCGTCGTTCAATTCTTTCATGCCATTACGCAGCGTGGCATGAGCACAAACCAGGACTTGAGCCTTGGCATGCTGGAAAAACTCCAAGAAGCGACCTTTCTTGTCCTGCTCGTTTTTCACATCTGTTAGGTTGAAATAAGGTGGCACTTCCCAGTTGGCAAAGAAACCGCCATTCATCAAATTGGTATTCATAAACGAGCGACCAATACTTTTTTCCGGTACAGCTACCACAACCTTCTTAATACCCTGGTTCACCAATTTATCCAGAGCAATATACATCAGTGCGCGACTCTTGCCTGACGCTGGAGGTGCCTTAATAAGTAAGAACCGTTTATTGCGAGCTTCGTAGGCCAATGCCTGCATCTCGCGCATTCCTAAATTGTTAGTGACCGTAGCCTCTCCTGTTTGTAGGTAGTGAATATCTACGATGTTGTTACTCTTTTGTTCCATATTTATTGGTTTATAATCTTTATTTTGAGGTCATCTTTTCATAGAGCTTAAACAGGCATTCCAAGCGGGCTTCGTCTGAGGCGAAAGGATAGCCAGGATAGCAACTCTCTACAATGTCATCCAGTTTGGCATGGGCCTCGCGCAAATCCTGTGGCATCTTGTCTGGATCATAGAGTTCCGCCAAAGTCTTCTCAGGATAATACTCGCGAGTAATCAGCACATCCTCTGCTGCAGCCTCTATTTCTTGCTTCTTCTCAGATGAGATTTTGGGGAAAGGGAAAGAGTTGTAACATAAAGATGTAGAATAACGGAACCCCGTTCCCATTCTCCCACATACAGGTCTCATCCATATAACTTGCAATCTTGACATTATGACACCTAAAATCCATAAAGGCTCATCATAGATTCCATAAGCAGCATCAGTTGTGATGGTGTCTGAATTGAGAATGCCTACAGGTAAGTATTCCCTGCTATCAGATGAAGTACGTGGTATAATAAAGGTATGTTCTTTTGCCTTTTTAGGGAACCTAAAACAATAAGGTTTACTAGCAAGAGTCTTTGCAACGTCACCACTCTTTAATCTAAACTCTCTAACTTTTTGCACTTTACTTCTGATTCCTTCATATGATAAGGCCTCTTGTACCTCTTCATCTTCAATCCAGAAAGTATATCTAAAAACTCCATAAATAAAGTCACTGCCACTTTGTAATTTTATAAGATATTTTGATATTCCAGGTTCTGCGGCAACAAGATTATTTTTCTCAATCTCATCAAAGATAAGGAATCCTCCATCGTATGTCATATTTTTGATCTCCATAATTGGAAATCCTTGAAGAGGAGTAAAAGAACCCATTACAATTGTATTTGTTCCTTCTGACAAATAGGGACTAATCGATTTTACAATCTTCTTATTCTCACCAGTGAAAATGACTTTATCACTATTTTGTTTTTTACTTAAGCCAATAATTACACATGACACTCCTGCATTATGTTTGGCGTTATTTGACCATTTAAAGGATGTATATGCAAAGCAAATCTCCAATCCAAAATCAAAAACAACAGGCCATAACATAGGAACCTGTTCACCTTGAGTAATAGAATTCGTTGACACAAATGCTAATTTCGTACATGACTTACCTATATATTGACAACCTTTAATAAACCAATTGCAAATATAATCTAAGTCTTTATACCGTTTGCTTGACGAACAAACAATTTCAATATCTTGCTTTTGCTCTTTGGATTGTACTTTACTTCCTACATACGGAGGATTACCAAAGATAAAGACTTCTTCCTCTGGAGTATGCGGACAAACGGTATTCCAATCGAGGCGACAGGCATTGCCACAGACAATTTGAGTGATATTCTTCAGAGGAAGGGCCTTGGTATTGACACCAAAGTTCTCGTTAAGTTTGGTATTCATCTGATGCTCTGCCAACCACAACGACAACATGGCCACTTCGTGAGGGAAGTCAAGTAACTCAATGCCATAGAACTGGCTTAGCGAAATGACGCTATTATCGACAAACAGTATTTCACCCTCAGGCGTACACTTCCGCTGCAAGGCAAGGATATCCATTTCAAGGAAACGTAGGCACTTATAAGTGATAATCAGGAAGTTGCCGCTACCACAGGCAGGATCGAAGAACTTCATCTTGCTCATACGCTTCAACAGCGCATCACACTTCTTGATGACGGGCTTTAACTCATCGTAGAACTGCTTAGTACTGAGTGCACCAATGTTCTTCATCTGAAGTTTCTGCTCGTAGAACTCGTTAAGTTTGTTATACTCTCCACGCAGCTCATCCAAGAAAAGCGGATTGATCACCTTCATGATGTTAGGAACGCTGGTATAGTGCATGCCCTGATTAGCACGTTCCTCAGGATTCACTACCGCCTGAATCATGCTGCCAAAGATGTCCGGATTAATGTCCTTCCAGTCCAGTTCGCCACACTCGATAATGATACGACGAGCCTTCTGTCCCATCTTTGGTATCTGGATATGTTTGGAGAACAGACCACCATTGACGTAAGGGAACTGTTTAATGATGCTTAGTGTTTCACGACTACGTAACGACACATCCATAATATTAAAGGTATGCGCAAGGTAATCCGTCAGGTCGCTTCCATCCTCTTTGGTATATCGCTGGATGCTGCTGGTAAAGAGGTTTTCCTCGAAGATACCAGTGTCCTCGGCAAAGAAGCAGAACAAGAGGCGGCTGATAAAGATATTCAGGTCATGCAGGTCATCATCACTACGGAACTCATTATAGCTTCGCAATTCATCGTGCAGTTTGGCCAGTTTCTCAGCAGCCTTGATGTCCGCAGGGCTTTCCTCTACATAGTGTACACGCTCCACATCCATCAGCGGATAGAAGAAAGCAAAGTCTGAGGGCAGTCGTTCCAGTTGGTTCTCGTAGGTATCCTTCTCACGAAGGTCGTAAGCCAATATCGACTTGCCATCACTTACAGCGATAATCTTTGGGGCTGCCTTCAGCACTTGCTGGTCTTGCTTTAGCTGCTCCAGCTGATCCGTCATACCAAACATGCTGACGGGTTGATAACAGAACAAGCCCTTGATGAGTAATCCATCAAAGTTCTTAAGGATTCCTTTACCTTCTTTGTAACGCTCAATGTCGCGTTCGCTTTTGCCAAAGGAATAGAGCAGTTTATAGCCAACTTCTGCTGGAGCTATGCCATGAGTGAACGAATCGTCCAACCGTTGCTCTATCTCCCTATAGCCAAGTTGCATTTTCTTTGCCACAGTTATTGATATTGAAAAAGCGAACGTAATTCGTTCAGAAACGTGAGACACCAGCCAAGCGCATAAAAAGAACGTGGACAATTTATACTTATCCAACGTCTCAGGCGCTTGGCCGGTGCCCACTACAAGAGATAAGATAAATGCCCACGCTTATCAGCATGAGCATCCACTTCTTATCATTCTCGTAGTCGTCTATTTCGCGGCCAAGCTTAAGAGACGTTTTGAATAAAAAGCGTACGCTTCATTTGTTTTACCCTCGAAAATCATACCAGCACCTCCACTGAGGCTCAACTCTGTCTGCCGTAGCAGCGTCGCGTCACGACGATTAGCCAGTACTTGATTGCAAAGTTAATAATAAAATTCGAAAAAACTAAAATTTTCTACGATTTTCTTAAAAATATGGCAAAAAAGTTGGAATCACAAGAATTTTTCCGTATCTTTGCCATCGAATTCACATTATTAACATTAAATCCGATTTTACTATGGACGAATTACAAAAGATTCAATCTAAGATTTATGAGATCCGTGGTCAGCGCGTGATGCTCGATAGAGACCTTGCTAAGGCATACGGAGTTGAAACAAAATCATTAAATCAGGCCGTTAAACGCAACATTAAGCGCTTTGAAGGTGAAGACTACATGTTCCAGCTTACTAAAGAAGAATGTTTAAGGTCACAAATTGTTACCTTAAAAGAAGCCCAAGGACATCATCTCAAATATATGCCCTATGCATTTACAATGTTAGGAACCGCTATGCTCAGTAGTGTACTACGTTCAGAGACTGCCATACAAACTAACCGCAAGATTATGAGAGCTTTTGTTGCATATCGTCAGATTGCTGAACTACCCATTGCTGCTACATATCTCGAACTGAGAAGAGAAATAGAAAAGGTTAGAAACGAGATGGACGACATCCTTGCAGACCAGAACGACATCAACGAAAGTACCCGCGCACAACTCGACGCCATCAGCACTGCCCTGGCTGAGCTACAAGTTAATCGTTCAGAGGACAAACCTCGTCGTCAAATCGGTTTCATTCAACCAAGGGACGAAGACGATTCTTAAATTCAAGTGTGGGGCTTACGAATTGCTGTATCAAATTCAATTATTACCAATAAATTTGCAGATTCCATATATTTATAGTATATTTGCACCCAAACAAATAAAAATATCGACATATGGAAGCATTGAAAGGCCAGGATTTCGCCAAACAGGCAGAGGATGCCATTGATCGCCTTTGGGACCAAGGGGTGCTCAATGAAGATGTCATGGAAGAGTGGAAGAACGAACACATGCGTACACCATACAAGCAATAAAAACATCTCAAATAAGAGCAGAAGAAAACACACAATGCTTTGCTGAAGTATTGTGGGCTGGACACATATGCAATGGCGAAAGTTTGGGAGAGTCTGAAGAAAGTGACGATGTGATTTGTGACGTGTGACGTTTTGTGGATTTTATAGTGATCAGCGTGATATATCTTTCCTGATTTGGTTGACTCGAAGATAGAAAGTGATTATAATTAATATTATTATTAATAAAATATATATAATATTTATATTATATATATTCTTTAGCTATGCTTTTAAACTTTTCAAACCACCAAAACGTCACAACGTCACACGTCACAAAATCACGTTTTGGGTGGTTCAATAGTGTGTATAGCTACTACACGAAAAATAGGCTCAAAACATATCGATTTTGGCGATTTGATTTGCAGGTGCGATGAAATATTCGTACCTTTGCATTGTCAAAGAAAAAAGGCGAAATTTGCGGCCTAACCAGGGAACAAAAATTATCAAGCGCGCGGATAAGTGTTTCATAGGGAAAGCCAAAAACAGAGTCTGATTCGGAGATAATAAAAAATATTAACAACAAATTA
>Ga0326512_10002975_pt1 | contig 12504 bp, 11 predicted proteins | sample 1_2617_0518_D_FD_203652 | JGI IMG/M metagenome (GOLD analysis project Ga0326512, IMG submission 203652) | Bovine rumen microbial communities from UC Davis, California, United States - 1_2617_0518 | ecosystem: Host-associated > Mammals > Digestive system > Stomach > Rumen | place: USA... | reverse complement strand
CTTGCCGTTGGCGACATTGGTATATCCAAAGAAAGTCTGGAATCTGAATCAAGAAGAGGTTCACGGTTATGCCTATTTCGACTGGAAGGGAAACAAGCACTGCGAGGGAGATGTACAGAATGTTTAATAACAAAAAAGAAATCGAAGCCTTGAAAAAGGAAATCACAACGCTGAAAAAGAAAAATACTGCCTTGGAAGAAAAATACAAGGACAAAATCATTGACGACAAGGCTAATGAAGAGTATAGGAAAAAGCTGGAAAAGGAAGCGAAAATGTCCGCGGAGCTTTACAAAAAGAATCTGGACGCTCTGGTAAGCAAGGAACTGAACTATGGTTTTCTGCAACAGCTAATCAACCAGCAGCTATACGACAACGTTATAGAAATAAAGTTGAAGGATGGTACGGTGTTTACCATAAGACCAGAAAAGACGACTATTAAGGAAAAGGCCTCAGATATCTACAGCTTGGCAGGGATATGATGATGTTGGGGAACGACAATGAAAAAAAGTATATTTACATTATTATTGCTTTGTCTGCTGTCTTCTTCATGCTTTTGTGGGGAAGTCTCCGAGGCATTGCAACACGAGATTACGAACTTGGAAGAACTCGAACAGAACTACAATCAGTTACAGAACGATTACGAAGCGCAAACGAACGAGTTGAACAACTTGAAAAAGGACTTACCGAAGTTGGAGATGGACTTGACGCTCTCAACCGATGCTTTGAATCGGATAACAACAGATTTCACTCAGTTGTCGAAAGATTACAAGGCATTGCAAAGGAAGTCGAACTTCTTGAAGATAGGTTGCATAACCTTCGGAATAACAACGGCGGTTGCAGTCCCCCTTCTGATATGGAGCTTTAATAGGAAGAAGGAATGATGAAACATGGCACGAAAATATGGTGTGAAGAAAATAATATCCGAACACGAGGCGGAGCTTAATGACAAAACGAAAATAATCGACTACTCTAACGACCTCTATGACATGTACCAGAAAGCGGTCGTCGAATCGTTGACCAAACAAAAGAATGCAGACAACTACCTTACGCCGTTTGTCGAAAAGTCTATATCTGGCATGATGAATAAGGATAGGATGGATTTGGGAATCAAGTCATTGGAAAAGCTTGAAGACCTCGTAAAGGAAGCAACGGAATATTTCAAGTCCAAGTCCGCAAACGATTTGGACTTTATTAAATATAAAATAGACAGGTCACTGTTCCCATGGCAAAAGAATGTACTGAACAGTGATGCCAAAAGAAATACAATGCTTTGCGGAAGACGTTCGGGAAAGACGTTCGTTGAAGCTGGCATAGCGGTCTACCATTGCATAGGCGGACCGGACATAATCAACGGATTCAGGAAGACACGTGATGCGGTCATAATCGGTCTGTCAACAGGGTGGACTGAGGAAATGTTTTGGGAAAACGTAAAGTACTTTATAAATGTTGCCGGAATAAAGCCGCATATCGACAACAGCAATCTTATCGTCACTTTTGAAAACGGAAACACCCTAAGACTAAAAGGCAACTCCAACAAGGACGAAAGAAGTAAAATCCGTGGACAGGACTATTCATTGATTATCATTGACGAATGCCAGTCACAGAAGTCCCTGGGATATGTTATAGAAGACCTGCTCGGACCAATCATAAAAGGACGTGATTCAACAATCATCCTGTCCGGAACCGGTTCAATCACCAACAAGGGATATTGGAAGGACGTAACGGATGGTGACAAGGCACCGTCGTTCAGACATTTTACTGCAACGATGAAAGACAATCCGACCGTTCCAGATACTGCATTGGACGATGTACTTAAAGAAAATAACTGGACAAGGGACAACGTTACGTTCAGGCGTGAATATCTTGCGGAAAACGTGGTAGACACGACCAGAATCGTATATCCGAACTTCCATAAATATGACAAGGTTGCTGAAAATGCAATAATGAACTATATCACGATAGGCATAGATTACGGATGGAACGACAGCAATGCCATAGTCGCTTTGGGAAAAGATTCCAAGGGGAAGATTTATGAGCTTGAAACAAGAAAGTTCAATAAATCCGACGTGGACAACATTGTCAAGAATGTCCAGGAAGTCTGGGAGAGCGTTTTGACAAAATATAAAGTTCCAATATGCAATGCGGTATGCGTCGCCGACAACAGCGACCAGTCCATATCCGCCCAGATACAGAAGAAGGGAATCAAGATTCAAAACGCCTATAAGGTCGATAGAATCCAGCAGATTTTCGATTTAAGGGAATCATTGAATCGTGGTGATGTTTTAGTAAAATCTGAAATCTTGACGGACGAGATGGAAGCTTACGTTTGGAAATATGATGAAGAAACCAAGCAGGTCGTCTATGAAACGGACGATGACTACTACCACCCTGATGCACTGGCGGCATTGAGGATGGGATGGTTCTACTTGACCCAGAAAAAATAAACTATTAAGGATACAAGAGGAATAGCAATGAGAGTAGAAAACGGTAAATACATAGCCGAACATAACGGTAAAGATATAGGCACATATAACACTGCGGCAGAAGCTCAAGCAGCCGAAAAAGACGCAGCAACAGCCAGTGCGAATAAAGGCTCTAATAAGCTTACAAATGCTTTTAATCAAGCCGGGGAAAACGGTGATAGTATTGATGACCTTATAAATAAGCATTATACTAACGGAACATGGGCTGCACTTTATAATGCTTTGAAAGCAAACGGAGCTGACGATAAGACGATTGCTGGAATCGTAGAATCCAAAGGTCTTAGTGGAAAAAAAGCACAGGAATGGCTGAAAAACTACAGAAATAATAACCCTAAGTCCGGCACTCCAACTGCACCTTCAACTGGAAATATGGTTGATGGTTGGTATTCTTGGATAGACCCGTACAGTGGAACAGCTCATTACAACAAGTTATCCGCAGCGGATGCAACCGCTACCAAAAAGCAGTTTATGGAACAATATCCAGGCTACGATATTCAGTGGGCGTATCACAAAAATGAGGCGGAAGCTAAAGCAGCTGCTGCTGGTAAAAAAGGTGAACCGGCAAAGCCAAAGACGGAAATAGAAGTTCCGCCGAAAAAGGATGGTAATGGTTCTGGAACAGGTGGAACAAGCGCACAACCTCAGACCGAAGAACTGGACAAGTTCTTTGCAGGTTTAACATATACCGATGAAAAAAGCTTTGGTGAATCATTAAACAAGATTGATGACAAGATTAAAGAACTTCAAGCTCAGATTGGAACTTTACCGGACCAGCAATCAAAAGATATAGCTAATGCAACGCTTAACGAACTTATGAAAAGGAAGGATGACTATATAGCTGAAGCTGAAAAGTCTACTGATTCAGGTATTAAAGATAGAGCAAAACAAGCAAAAGATGCACATATTTCGCCTGAACAAGGTAATGAGGATAAGCAGAAAGTCGCAGAAAAGTTTAAAAACGGTGAAGAGCTGACAGCAGAAGAGTGGGCAACGCTTGATGCCAACCGTACAGATATTGCCGCAATGATAGCAGAAAGTACAGGTGGTGACTATAAGGCTATTCAGGATGACATAAATAAAAAAGTCTATGAAAACTTTAAGAATAACGCCCAGAAAGAAGTTGATGATTTGGCAAACAGTGAATCGGAAGTAGACCCTACCCTTCCAGAGAATAAAGGTGCCGGCACAAGTAATCCACCTGGAACAGGAAAAACTAACTTAACTACAAAAACAGGCGGAAAAGGCGATGGGGGTGAAACCGATTTGGACAAGTTCTGGAAAGCGTTCAGGGCAGGTGCTTTCAGGGCATATCCAATGTTACAGGCTATAGGTGACGCTTTATCACAGCAAGCCAAAATGACAATGGACAGGGCAAATATCTTGACGGGTCAGGGTTCAGACCTCTCAGTCTATGAAGGAAAAGACCCATCCGAATATTTCTTTAATGAAGATTACGAATACAGACAGGCATTCTTGGACGCTGAAAATGGAAACTATGAAGGTGTCAAGGAACTGCTTTTGAAAGGCAAGGTTACGCTTGAACAGGTTGCAGCCGCTCTGAAACTGACTGAAGAAGATGTAGAAAAGATATTCGGACAGGAAATGAGGGGAAGGGAAGCCGACACGGTTTCTAAGGAACTTTCAAACGAAAAGGTACTTAAGGATGAGATTAAAGAACTCAGAGCTCAAGTTGCTGCTATTGATGTAGATATCAACAAGTTGCAAGGCGACGCGAAAGATGTTTACCTGGACGTTTTGGACAAGTGGTCAGCCATATATGCTGGAAGAGAAACATTAGGTACTCAAAAAGGTAAGACAACTACCGAGAGTGATAGCTCAGGTGGTAGCTTTGGTGCAAGTGCGGGTAACGGAGCTGTCGGTCTTAATGGAGGTTTCAATGGTGGTCACCAAGACGGTACAACAGAAGCTTCAAATGCTTCAAGAAACAAGGACTTATCGTGGATTGCTGCATTACCAAAGGGCGAAGAGTTTGCTAAAATGGCAAAAGAAGAAAAGAACAAGTACAACGATGAACTTATTGCTAATCTTCAGAGCTATAGACAGTCATTGCTTGACCAGATAGCTGATGATGAGTTACAGTTGAAAACCATTAGGACAAACCAGAATGCGGCACAGACTGGTGGTAAAAATACAATCGTGGTTCCGTCTTCAAAGGATATGACAACGACACCGACAACAACACCTACAGACACAACAACTACAACGGACGCAAGCGGAGGAAATGGAAATGCTACTGAACAACAATAATAACGTCAATAACAACAATATCTTCACGGTCTTGGGAAACGGACGTGCCAACCTTACGGTTGAGGTTAAAAAGAATGCTCTGGAAGCTATTCAGGAACAGCAGTTGCGCGACCTGATGCTGTTGAAAGTTTTGGCGGCTAATACTGCAATGCCCCTTAAAGGAAGGAGATAATGAGGTATGAGATTGAACTATGCACCACCGATGCAACAGAATCAACAGCCACAGCAACCAGTACAGCCACAACAAACTGATGAAGATATAGGATATTTTTCACCCAAGACAAGCGACAAATATTCTACTTTTATAAATATGCAGCAGGTTGCAAACGCCGCTTTGGGTAAAAACAATGGAACAATAAACGAAAAGTTGCCGGATGCAAATCCAATGCAACCTGCAAATAAGGGAGACAGATACGATGTCTGACACTAAGGAAGAAGTAAGGGCTAAAATACAGAAGCTCGTTAAGCAGAACAAAAACAATAAATATCTAAGAAACTTGACGCTCTATACGGAAACGCCGATATCTTCTTTGGACGACGTTGACGAGGTTGTCGGTTACTATGAAACATACAGCGACCGTACCTCGTTGACGAACCAAAACATTATATTGCAGACCATCGGTGCATTGGTGTCAAAGCTGGCGGAGCATGCAAAAGCAAGGCCGTTCATCAATACGGTAAAGGGCGACTTCGAGGACAAGCAGATTGCAAAATGTCTTCAAAAGTTTTACGATATAACTTACGACAGAGATGATGTCTATGGTACGGTAAGCGAGGCTTTCAGGGATGCCTGCATTTATGACACAGGATACATTTTTGTAGACCGTGATGAAGAAACCGTCAAGAGGGTATATCCTTGGCAAGTCTTTTATGACAACAAGGAAATAAAATATGGAAAGCCCACCAAGGTCGTACTGCTAAGAAAACAATATCCTACCACGCTTTTGGACGACTACAAGAATCCAAGGGACAGGGACTACATAACGTATATCGAATACTGGGACATCAAGGCGCACAAGCATTACAGATTGATTAAGGAAGACACCTCATACTGGAAGGAAGAGGCTTGGGAGCCGGATGAGCTTCCGTTCATTAGAATGACATATGAGCCATCGGCAAACGGCGGTTCTACTTCTACTTCCGTCGTTGACTTACTGTTCGGCATACAGAGGACGGTAAACGAGCTCTGCAAGAAAATGGGCAAGCGTATAAGATTGTCCGCTTCTTATGTTTTAGTACCAACAAACAGCGAGATTAAGACGGACAAGCTTACGAACGAAGAAGTTCAGGTGATACCTTTTGAACCGGCTATAGGAAGTACTGCGGCAATGAATCCGATTGTACCGGACTTCGGCATAGACATGCTGCACTCAACAATCGAAAGCCTGAAACAGGATGCCTACGAACTGGTCGGTATATCTCAGCTTTCAGTAAGTGGTCAGCAGGAAGCCGGTATGGATGATATGTCCGGCGTTGCAATGAAGACGATGGAAAATATCCAGGCTGACAGATTCCAGCTCCAGCTGAACAGAATAATCAAGACATATGTAGACATAGCGAAAAAGATTATCGCGGTGTTCCATGAAGACCACAAGATTCTGCCGGAATCGGAAGACTTGAACTTTACTTGGAAACGTGTAAGGAAGTCAATAAATCACTTCAAGCTCCAGTTCGCTGCCTCAGCCAACCTTGGAAAAGACCCATCCGAAAAGTACAAGGTATTGAAACAGTGGGCGGCAGATGGATTGATTCCAGTGAACAGAATAACCGGATTGCTGGACTTGCCGGACTTGGAAGAGGCGGCTTCTTTTGCAGCCAACTCCTACAACGCCATCCAGACTGTAATACAAGATTGTTTGAACAACGACGTATACGACATACCGAACTACGTTTCAGTAGAGGAGCTTAAGCCGGAGATTGTAAATAAGTGCTTGATGCTGAAATCCGCCGGTTCAGAAAAGAAAAACCAGGACAACATTAAGAAGTTGGAAAAGCTTTTTGAAGCGTGCTTGAATAAGGAAGCAGAAGTCGGAAAGGCACAGCAAGCGGATGAAGCGGATGCAATGTTAGACCAAGAATCCAATGATATGGACCAGAAATCCGCATTCATGGAATGGCAGTCACAGCAGATGACTTCAATCGCAAATGACCTCCAAAACGGCGTAATCGACACTGACCAGGCGAACCAGCAGTTGGCTTCATTAAGCGGACAAGGTGGTTTTGACTTCGCAGGTTAAAGACTATTAAAAATAAAAAGGGAGAATATGACAATGACTTGGGCAGAAGCGGTAAGCAACATGACTACCAGCCCAATCTTCTTTATATCCTTGTTCGTTTTTCTGCTGACGGTTATATTCGTCATGGTACTTGGAATAAAGAAAGGCTGGGTAAAGTTCAGGAACAAAAACATAAGCGTAGGTTCCGATATAGAGCGGAATATCATATTGACACAGATAAAGAAGGTTGAATCGACCATTGCGGATTTCTACGTAAGGAACGGTTTCAGGAAGGACGACTATAAGGCACGGTTCATATCTTCGGAAGTTGCGGATGCTTTGTACAAAACTGTAGCGATAAACCACATAAATACTTCAGCAACATATTTAATGCTGAAGAAAGAAGAAATCTGGAAAGTGATTTGTGAGTATTCTGACAATGTAACCGAAGAGCAGAAAGCCAAGATATACGACGCAACGGACAAGCTCATTAGGGAACTGGTTGAAATAAGGGATTATCTGTTGAACGGAGGAAAGAAGTGAACATACAGAAACAAATGCAGACTTTGTTCGGGTCTGCGTGTCTGGCATATTCTTTAGCTTACATTTATAGCGAAAAGAAAGACATCAAAACGTTGACAGCCATAGTCGTTGATGGATGGAAAAACGGTTACATTGACGATGACGCTTTCGTGTCAAAGCCTATAGAATATGTCAACAGCTTTTCCAAGGACAAGAAAAGAATCTATGACAAAGTGAAAATCAAGACATTGGATGACTTGCCGGATGAAGGCTTATACACAGTCCAATATGCCTATGGCAACCTGAATCATTTTGTCGTTGCAAAAAAGGGACAGATAGTTTTCGACAGCTGGGAAAACAGTTCGACTGTGAAATATGGAAAGCCCATATCATATCGGAAACTTTCATAACTATTAGGATAAAGGAGACATAAGAAGTGACATTTACGGATGACGAGTTAATCAAACTTGTAAATGCGTTCAACGACAAGTTGGATAGCTACAAGAAAGAGATTGACGACTTGAGAACGGATATTTATGACAACTTCATTACTCCCGCCGAAAAAAACTATAAAGACTGGGACCACTCCACAAGGCTCGAAGAGTTCAGAGGAAAGTACCCGGAGCTTGAAGGTCTTAACGAATCCTGCAGGGCTATTGAAGCCGATGATGCTTTTGATGTCGTTGACAAGGTATTCAGCGACTACGACAGCAACACGGACGAAAATAAACCGGAAGAGGCAGCATATGTTGCTTCGGTCGTTGCTTCCATTACTGAACAGATTTCAAATCTTAAAGAAAAGCTGGGAGCCGACAAAGTCGAAGTAGAATCTACTGACGACGGTGGAGTTGAGGTAAAAGCAGATGGTGAGGAAGTTGCTGAATCTACAGATGTAGACGAAAGCAACGATGAAGAAAAGAAGACAGCTGAGCCAACAGAAGATGGCAACGATGATGAAGACGATGATTTTGAAAAAGAAATCGAAGAAGGCTTAAAGAAAGCCGAAAGATTCAAGTTATAAAGGAGAATAAATAAATGGGCGTTATTTCAGATGTTGACGCAATACGCAAATCACTTAAGGTGGTTTATAAGGATGGAATGGGAACCTTGCTTGGACGTGAAGGTTCCGCTATTAAGGAAATCGATTTTCAGAAGGCAGAAGGTAAGGCATACAACTTTTCAGCGGTAGCCGGACGTGGTGGTGCCGTAGCAGGTAACTACGACAAGGCTTTGGACTTGGCTGCTGAAACTGGTCTTCAGGCAGAGTTTTCTGTTGAACCAGGTGCTATTTGGAGCACATACGTAATCAACAAGGTTGACTTGGCGGCAGCTAAATCTAATCTTGGTGCTTATGCTCCAATCCTGAAGAGGGAGTTCTACAGAGCAACTGCTGGTTTAAGAAAGACATTATCAAGTGCCCTCTATGGACGTGGTTATGGTGAGTTCGCAATCGCACCTACCGCAATCACAATCAACGATGCTTCACTTGAATATACCGTTGCACTTGACCCTTCCGCAACACAGAAGATAGATGTTGATACAAGAATCGTATTCAAGACACACATTGGTGATGCAGAGGAAAACGCATTGGCTTCTGGTAAGGTAACCAAGCTCTTGCCAGGTATGAAAGGTTTTGCATTCAAGCCTGATGCAACCGGTACAATCACAGCAGGTGCTATAATCTGCGTAAAGAACTCAACTATTCCTGGCTCAACCAAGCCGCTTTTACCAATCGGTCTTGACGCATGGTTCCCAATCGTTGAGGGACGTAACGAATCTGGTTCAGTTTGGCCAAACTTTATTACACAGACATTCTGCGCTGAAGACCGTTCAGCCTCCGTTGACAGAATGGCAGGTGCATTCTATGCTCCGGCTTCCGCTTCTGAAAAGATTATTGACACCATTCAGGGTGCATTGCTTTTGAACCGCTCAATGGGTGGCGATGCGGATATGATTGTTATGAATATGTTCGACCGTGCAGACCTCGCAAAGGAAATCGCAGTTCAGAATACATATCTCAGCTCAACGACTTCCAAAGCAACTCGTAAGGTAAACGTCGGCGTAGAAGATTTTTCTGTATCAAGCGCAACAAACCTCGTTGACCTCATAGTTGACGATATTGACTGCCCAAGGTACAAGTTCTATGTCTTGACCAAATCTACTTTGGCAATGCTTATCTGGATGGCTAAGAACGACCAGAACAAGGATGATGGCATTTCAACTAACGAACCTGGAAAGCCAGACATCAATGACGTTGACGAGTTCAGCTTCAATGATGGCGTTTCAAAGCTGGATATCGATGACTATGTAACGATTTCGGATAACGCAACCCGAACATATCGTGGTCCGGCAGTTACCGTTACACTCGGATTCGTTGGAGCCCTTGCGGTATTCGACCCATCAGCAAACGTCGTTGGATATCTTCCTGCGGCATATGGTAACGAGGCAACTAAGGTACTTGGTTGGACACTCTAACCTAACATAATGTAAAAACGATAATAGGGGTCACCTGTAAAAGGGTGACCTTTTTCATTTATAGACTATTAAAATAAATGAGGGACAAAGATGAACGCTAAAAGCATAAAAAAATATATCAACTTATTCGGCGAAATATCAATGAGCCGGAACCATTCACTGCCGGACGACACTTGGACTAAGGTTGAAGATTCAAACTCACCGAACCATAATGACGCATTATGCCCATTGTTTTATAAGGAAGACAAGACGACCAATCCATCCGTCTATGACAAGCACGGAAATAAATATACGGTTGAAAACGGATTCCTTACCAAAAACAATAATGTTTTGTTCAAGGTCGATGAAAGCAGCCTTGAACGGTTCGAAACCAAAATCACCGACACGCTGGCTTCATATGACGGTACATATTTTTACAGGGCATATCATACGGAAAATAAGGTTGTAATAGAAAAGTCTACGGACGCAATCGACTGGGAAGTTGACCATATCGTCTTGCTCCAAGACACCACTATGCTTTTGGCTGAAAGATTATACAAGAACCATTATCTTGCGGTTGAAGATAAGGATGACAGTAACATGTATGTTCGATATGACAATGAAACCGCTCAAGCTTCTTTGCTTAACCCAGCTAACAAAACAAACAACCAGATTTATGTTACTGAAAAAGGCGATGACATATTGGTCTGCGTCGTTACTGATTCCGGTCCGTGCGTTGATTTGAAGTCAGGTGGGTTTTTTTCTAAAATGTTCGTCAAGCATAGTGATGATGCGTTCGTTAATGTACCGTACACTACCTATGACACAACTATTGATGTACCGGCTACTACCAGGGATACAAGCGGTACCGTAACATTATCTATAGCCAATCCGACCAGAAACGTATCAACCAATGTCTGCTATAAAAAAGAGGACGGCACCTATGAAGACGATGAACATAACCCAGTAACTTTTACCGAAGGATATAGACCAAGGTTAGTTGATGGGAACCAGTATACATATTCATTGTACACCTCAACCTTTACTTATACAATGACATTTGCTCTCGGACAAGGTACAGACCCAGCGACCAAGAACGCCACGGCTTCGGTTGACGTTTCGTTGACCAATGCAAACTATCCGGTGGAGGCACGGACTTGGCGGTTGGAATATGATTTTGGTCATGACGTTTCTGCTATAGAACCTACAACTATAACGAAGAACATTACTATAACAAACAACTTTGGTTACATACAGTCCAATGAACTTATCGCCCCGACGACAACCGTCACTGTTGATGATACGTCCAGTGAGCATGGACACAATGAGTTTGAGGTTAACGCACAAAGCTATCAAGTAAATGTACCGTGGTTTAGTAACACGGGGGCTGCACAGGATATCAGATATACAGTCAATATTTCCTCTGCAAGTGTTTCGGCATATTACAGTGTAGAGCAAAATAAAATCATTTATGCAGAAGATGGCTATGCATATACCCCGGTCGTATACTGGGCACAGAACGCAGGAACTTATGCTGGCTACACTTTCAGGTCGACTTGGACTTATGACAGCTCTTTCCACGTTTTACATATTACGCCTACGGATGCGCCGTTTAGGAACACAGGCCAGACCTACGGTAACTCCATACCGGCTTCCACGGCTTCCCTTGGGTACCGTTACTTTAGGCATACGTTCATGCGGAAGAACGACAACACGGAAATAAATAAAGACGACATTGCGTTCGACCCAAACAAGGATGTGGTATTCCTTACATATGATGCTCCGTCCAACTCATACTACAACACTGGGGCTAAAAAGCTTAAGAGTGGTAAGTTGACGGATGACATCCCCCGGTTTTATTTACCGAACGGTGCACGTACTTTAGGTAAGGACACTTTCGTTCCCCTTTTCAACAACGGATTTATTTCTGGTCTGTCATACAACGGTACATTGGTTACGCCTTGGATTTCCGTTGATGACCAGTTGCCTTTTTTTATTGACGATGACTATGCATTCTACAAGGACAGTAGGCTCAACGAGTGGATTCTGGTAAGGAAGGTAATAGATGAGGCACCTGCAATAAAGCTCGTCGAAAACAGATATGTCGTAATGAACACGTCTTCCTTCTGGAACTGCTATGACACGGAGCTTGGCGAAAGGGCAAAATATGCCTACGACTGGAACAACAGATTAGTCGTCGGTTCGGATGATGATGTTCATAACAACGGCAGCGCCACATATGCTGGTGGTGTCAACGTCACCTATGAAATAGCTGGAAAATATTCCGGCATTGCTTCTGCAACGTGGTCAGCCTATACCATTCAGAATCTCAAGAACGACGCTGACGTACACTTTTTCGGAAGCCGTGATGAAGTTCCGGTAGATTTTTATTTATACGCAGGTGCACAGACCCCGACTTACGTCAAGACTTTTACTGAAAACGGTTCGTTCATTGACAATCAGCTATCTTACTTCAAAGCAGTTTATCCACTATACGATACAGAGAAAATGAGAAGAAATCCTTCGATATTCGCAGACATTCTGGTAAGCGGAAACAATCA
>Ga0326512_10002974_pt1 | contig 12506 bp, 23 predicted proteins | sample 1_2617_0518_D_FD_203652 | JGI IMG/M metagenome (GOLD analysis project Ga0326512, IMG submission 203652) | Bovine rumen microbial communities from UC Davis, California, United States - 1_2617_0518 | ecosystem: Host-associated > Mammals > Digestive system > Stomach > Rumen | place: USA... | reverse complement strand
ATTAAAGGTGGAAGCTTTACAAGAACAAGTATTAGAACAGACAGGGGTTAATATTGATATAGTAAAAAGCAGATATAAAAAGAGTAATATCAAGGGCTATGACATTATTGTTTTAGCTCTTGATAATTTGGAAACAAGAAAACAAATCGTAGAAGATGTAGAAGACTGACAAATAGTTCTTGATACCAGAATGGTAAAAAGAATTAGTCAGTGCTTTTCTTTCTATGGGTTCCAAAAACAAAGACGGTTTGAAGAATGTTATACAACAGACGAGAACACAATTCAAGAAGTAGCTTGTACTGAAAAAGCAATAGCACATAATGCTTTGATTATGGCTTGAATTGTAGGTAGTTTAGTGTGTGACATTTGTAATAACAAACCTTTACCTTGGCTTGTTCAAAGCGACATGAGTAATTATGTTTTATCTTCTAACCGATAGCAAAATGGACAATGTAATAAACCTTGGTTCAACAGACTATTGATATGGTTATATAGTATTACACAATAACAGAATAAGCTTTTATAGAGTTCAGGCTATGGATTATTCTGATATGGAAGAGGCTATAAGAGATAGTTGAAGACCAGAAGAAGATTGGAGAGAAGATGTGGCAGATTGAAACACAGATATGTGATTAGAAGAATACTTAGAAGATTATGAATATGACTATGAATGATATTGATATGAATATGTAGGGGACTTAGATTTATATTATGACCCTGACGACAGTGATAACTTTTATGATTATTGGGTAGCCTCAAATTATAACAGAGGAACTTTTATAGATAGACTAATGGAAGTTTTTGACGAAGAGTTATGAAATGATAACACTTTTGAATGGGCTTCTTGAATGAACTATCAAATGGTAATGAATAAAATATGAGAATTTTATGACAGAGCTGTTGAGGCTGATAAAGAAATGGCAATAAAAAGTAAACCTCATTGGAATGTTTTTAATTATTATAAATAAGAAAATGAAAAAAGTTTGAGAAGACAATAGCAATGCTTCAAAACTTTTAGAAGAGAAATGTGAGGCTATGAATAAAGCAATAGGGCTTAATAACATTTCTATTAAAGAAGATTTAACATTGCTAATTAATGGGCGATGTGCAGAGCAGATTAAAACTCTACACAAAGAATATCCCAGTACAGAATGGCTTGCATTGTGTAAGATTGAACCACAAGGTAGCTGAGCTTTTCTTATGACGGATATGATTTTCCCACAACAAAAAGGTGTGGGGGCAGAAGTTGAGACGACAAAGGAATGAATGGAATGGCAGATAAAAGAACTGATAAATAGGGGAGAAGATTTAAGACAGTGGAATTGTATATTACATTCTCATCATTCTATGGGTTGCTTTTGGAGTTGAACAGACGACAAAGCAAGACTTGGGTTAAATGATTGAAGGCAGTTAGCTTGGGCAGTTGTTACAAGTTATAAAGACTGAGTTGTAAGCTATAAGGGTTGCTTGAATTTTTATAAACCTTATAACATAGAAATTGATGCAGAGGTAAAGAATGAAATGTGAGAAACTATTTGTGAACAGTATTGAAAATATAAAGAAGAAGTGGAAGAAGTTCAACAGAAATTCTATAATTCTTTATTAGAAGAAAACAAAGAACACATTGACAGCATAACGGCTAAACCTAGCTATAAAAAGCTATTAGATTATTTGGACTTAGATATAGAAGAAGAATTGGAAGAAAATTATGACACGATTAAAGATAAGATATGAAATCCAGAATTAAAAGAATACCTTAGCACATTGTCAGCAAGAGCTTGGGACTTAGCAGAGGCAGAAGTGAATAATGACTGAAGATATAATGATATGTTAGTGGAGTATTGAGAGTTTTGTCTTTGGAGTGATAGCTTATTAGACCAATTAGAAAAACATAGAGAGAAGACATATACTAGTTGGAGTAATTATTCATACTCTACACTGCCAAAGGTAGAAAGCAAGGCACAGCCACCCGTTATAGACGAGCTAAGGGACTTTAACTCTTATGAAGAAGACGAATATTATGGCACTTTTGAATTCACAAGTAATAAATATGCTGAATCATTTGTCAGACAGATGTTCAATGTCCCTTACAATATACCTATGAAAGTTTGAGAAAGGAGTGAGTGGGAAGTATGGTGTGACGAATGCTGAGATTATATATACATAGAAGATTGGGCTGATTTCTATTGATTTTAATTCTTAACAAATAAGAAAATGAAATTCATTTGTAAAGAGAACAAATTCCCCGATAAAAAAATTCCCGTGGGAAAATATTTTTCTATGTGATATAGTGATAATTATGATTACATTATGATAATTGAGAATTGATATATCAAAATATATTGAGCTGAATATTGGAGTGAAGAAAGTATCTATAACGAGTGAAGAGAAAATGAAGGCTGGGTTTCACGACGGAATAATTACTTTGAAAATTATTATGATTGTTTTGATAGAGATACAGTTGAGTGCTTAATTTTTAAACCAGAGGGAAATAATGCAGACGATATTGCTCGTGAAATATTGAGCCGAGCTTCAGAGAACTTAGAAGATTATTGGCATTTATCAAGGGGAAGTAGAAGTGAACCTGCAAAAGATTTTGTAGACTTTGTAAAGAAAGAATATACTGATATGGTTTTTACATATTATAAATAAAAAATGGCAGTAAAATGGGGGCAGATATATAATTACAAACCCACGGCTCTAGTTTATATATGAACAGAAGACGACGGAACGGCCTCTGATTGAAATAAAATATGGATATGAGTTTGTAGAGATGGGCTAGTAATTCTTAGTGTAAATGAAGCTGATTGTCTCAGTCCCGAATATCGTTCTGCATGTCAGAATGGGGAGGCTTCTTCTTTTGAAAGTAAAAGTGGGACACATTATTATATTAGAACTGGGAGCTGGGCTTTGAGAATGTTTGCTAACACTGATAAACTAGTAGAGCCACCTGCATATTATGTGACAGCAATTTTAAATCAAACTCAGAAATATACTAAGACAAGAATAGATTTTGGTAGCTGTCAATATTTACATTACCTTGTAAAGTGTTGGCTTGAATTTACTAAAGCTGACGATAAAGTATATACTTATTACAAGTAGAGCTTCTAAACAAGCTGATAGTTTCTTTTCATTTTCTTACTCTATCAGCTTATTTAGGGGCTTTGCTTATAGCAAGTAAAGTTTCCCCAGTTCATTTCGTTATGTAAAATATTTTAAGACACACTTAAATTATGGGTGGAATAATTACCCATTCAAATATTTCAGTGTGTCTTATTTTAATTTTGACAACGAAAGGGACTAATGTTTCCTATAATTTTTTATAGGGTTTTATATTTTAATTTGTAAGAAAATGACCGTGAAAGAATTAATTGAAAAGTTAAAAGAGTTTGACGGAGATTTGCCCATTGAAATTCAATACTGGTGATATGATAGTATGCTAGACGGAGAGGCACCTATGTCAGAAGACGAGCCAGATATATATGAAGACGGTGGGGGAGAATGTAAAAGAGTTATAATTGACGTTTAATTTTATATTTTAATTATTTCAAAATGAGTAAGATAGAAGAAATTAGAAAACACATTGTATTAATTGACGACCTTTTATTAAAGGAAGACGAGAAGAAATTAGAGAAGAAACCAGAAAAGGTGCGAGAGGTTTATTGGCTAGACGAAACAGGAATATTTGATAGGGGAACTCTTCGCACATATGGTAAATGGGAAGACGCATATAAATATTATTGCGAGTTAGCAAAGAATACAATGGAAGCTTATAAAAAGAATAACAAAGATTTGCTATGTGGGTTTAATGAAACTACATATTATCTTGACAATAGGTATCCAGAGTTTTGAGTTGATAATAAGAGAAATTGAAATTGCCATATATGGTATGAATATGAAGAATGTATTTTACAAGAAAGCTTTATTTTATAATCAATTATAAAAATGGCGAAGGTTGAAAAAGAAAAAGAGTGGGTATATGTATGAGAAATTGAGGGCACTATTATGTTATTTAATAGGAAGACTTTAAATGTACATTCTTGAAGCCCACTATCAGATAGTCAATATCAATGGGACGAATATGATAAAGACAATGAGGTTATCAATTCTAAAGATATTGATAACAATTCTTGAATTAAAAGTGAACGAATAGAGCTTCGCAGTTGGCATAAAGTAGAAGAGGTTCTTATTGATTTATTGAGAGAGTTAAATTATTTATATTCTAAGGAAGAATAGGTGGTAAGTTTTAGTTTCTATTTTCAAAATAAAATGAAACGATATAGAATTGTAGACGAATGGGGAGAGCCATATCATACTTGATATAACTCAATTCATTTAAGAGATGTCGCTGAATGTGTCTTTTGTTTATGAGATTGTGGCGACTGTCTTTGGGATAGCGAAAAAGATTCTTGATTAACAGACGAAGAAATAGTAAGTAAAATTTATAGAGATTTAAAAAATTGAATAAGAGATTTTATTTTCGTTGTAGAAGAAGGCGATGAACCTTTCCGTCCAGAGAGTGGCGAGATTGGAGTTTATGGTGGAGATTGAAATTGACACAACTTCTCTAAAGAAGATATACTTAGGTATGCCAAGGGGAGAAGAGATTTGTGGCCTTATGACGAAGACATAATGGTAGAATTTGTACGGAGTAAATGATTTGATTGTAAATGTTTGAGCGAAATATTAGACGAGTTCTCAATGCTAGATTATAAAAACGAATTGTTTGATTATCTAAATAATATTATTTGATATAAAACATACAACGAACTTGTGGAGATTATACAAGAATGGTTTAAAGAAGAGAAATGAATTGAATATGACTGGGACGGTAGCTGTGAATTAGCAAGTGAGTTCATAGATTTAAAAGAGATTTATGATTTAGATTATAACTAATATTAAAATGGTACGAGAGAAAAAGAAAAGGGGTAGACCTAAAGGGAAGTCAACAAGGGTTTACAAATTCTCTTTTGACTGAGCTTTGAAAGGTATGAAAAGTGGGGACATTCTTTATACAAGAAAGTTTGATGCAGATGTTACCTCAAGGACTACGGCACTATGATTAAACTGACAGTTCAAAACAGAGAGAGTTGTCGTTGTTCATATGAAGACTTGAGAAACAGAGAAGTGAGTTTTAATTACTAAACTATAAAAATGGAGGGGAAGATAATAAAATTATTAGAAGAATTTAATGATGAGGTTTATAATTCTGATGAAGTATGGCAACTAGAGAGGCATAATGAAGGAGATTGAAATCATCATTATGAATTTTGCTGTTATAAAATTTATAGAGATTGAAATTTAAGTCCTATAAGATATGAATTTCAAGATAGGGAATATATCTATTCTGATGAAGATATGATAAAAAGATTACAGGCACCTTTTAATTCTTAACCCATAAAGAAAATGGAGATAGACCAAATTTATGACAACTGTTATACTGTGTATAACAATAACTTAGAGAATACAGAAGTAAAAGAAAAGATAGAAAAAATATTATTTGAGGTTGATGAAATATATTGAAATGCACAGAGCGAAATGTATGATAAGCTATTGGAGATAGAGAAGATAGCTTGATATGTTTTTTTAGATGATAACAAAAAAGAAAATGCAACGCATTAAAACACAATGGGAAATCTTTAGACAGGTAGTCAAGCACAGGACAGACGATGTTTATGATTTCTTACAATTAGCAGGAGGCTGACTTGAAAACTTCATCCCCTCTATAGAAGCAGAGTTTATTGCTAAGCAAAAAGAGGAAATGGATAGACGAATGAAAGATTATTTATTGGAACATAAAACAATATCAAGGGAAGAATATGAATCTGCTTTCTTAAATATGGTAGAAGAAAATTGTGGGCACCCATTACCTATAGGGGATATGTGAGATGTCTATGACGAGGCAGAGTATTGGGCTAGAAATAATGGGTATGAATATTTGTATGACTTAGAAGATTATGAACTGGCTGAGAAGTATGGGTATCATTGTTTGTATGATTGATATGATGAAGAGAGTGATAGCTATAATATCATTGACACTTGAAATCCATATACTATTGACTGATGTCAATTCTTTGCGAGTGAAAAAGACTTCTGGGAGCGATTAAAGATTGAAGCTCCAGATGAATACAGAGAAGCTGATTGAGATTTGGATGCTATCAGGTATGACCATACCTTTATTAGTACAGATGATGTCTATGGTTGGCCTGAAGGTGGCGAAAAAGGTTTTTTATATTATTAATTATATTATAATGGCAGAAAAGAAAACGAATTTATCCATTGAAGAAAGAATGGATATTTTACAAGAGTTCATTGACTTCTATGATGAACAACCTGTTTCATTTTGTGTTCCAAAAAAGGTTGCATTAAAAAGTATGTATGAACTTATGAGATTTGCAGAGGAAGAAGAATGATGACTAGATGATGAAGTGATTGAAAGAGTATTGACTGAAGCAGTTGGTCCACTAGACACCGATGAATTAGCTGAGAGATTTGATTTAAATGATTTAGAGAAATCATTTCTTGAATGAGGAATTTGATTAGCTATTTGAGTGCTTAGTGGAGATGAAGAAACTATTAATAGGCATAGAGAGATGATGAAAAATGTAGAGGACTTATGACTAACTGATGAAGAAAAGGGAATTGCAAATTCAAAAGAATGACAAGAGATTGCAGAAGGAATTTTAATTCAGATTAAAAAGTTGAGGGGATAATTTTATGTTTTAACTATCAATTAAAATGATTGCAGTGAAAGAAAACAGGGAACTAATTCCTGTGTATAAAAAATTAGATTTATATAGGAGTGAGTGAATGGTACAAGCTGATTGGCCAAAAAGGAAATGAGAGTTTGTGCCCATAGAATATGTAACTCCGTCTAATAAAAAGTATTGAAAGAAAGGGTATTGAATTAGGTATATTAAGAAAAAAGATTTAGCCAAATATTTATAATCGTTATGATAATAACAACCATATTAACTTTAGTGGGGATAGAAAGGAGCCTATCTGTTAGTATAGACGATTGACTAAGCTGATGGTGTAGAGAACAAGAAACGTGAGGGTATAACTTTTTATATAAGTTATTCAGATTTATATGAGCTATCTTTTCTTTCTGACTTGTCGTTCCATTGTGAATCATATCAGTGTTGATTTGAATAGCGTGTTATTGAATAGCTATTCTAGTCAAAAAATATGTATATAAAAATATTTATTTTATAACTTAATAACAAAATGATAATTACTTCTATTATAATTGTATTACTTAATACAGCGGTTGAGTATATGTTAGTGAATTATTTTATGGAAGCTGGTGATGGAATATCCGACACAGTTAAATTGTGTATAGTGTTATTCGTACAGGCGTTTATAACATATGCTTGTATACTAGGGTACTCTGTGTTTAATTGATGTGTATCATAAAATGATTTTACACATACTTAGAATGATAACCAAGATAATAATTGCTATTATTAGAGAAAGAAAATAACTCTTGAAATTGATGTGTAAAAATATATACATATGTTGTATGTAACATTGGACACATTAGGTGCTGTGGAGACGGTGCCTAATACACCAGGGAGTATTTCAAATGGTAGAATGCGTCTCTTGGGCAGACGTGGTTGCGAGTTCGAGTCTCGCCTCTCTGATTTCTTGCAATTTGTTGGGCCATTGTGGGTGTAGCTCAAATAGTTAGAGCGCCTGTCTGTGACACAGGAGGTTGGCAGGGCAGGTCTGCTCACCCACCCCAATGGGAGAGTAGCTCAACGGAAGAGCTTGCGGTGAAAGTGGTAGCCCCGCCTGAAACCACTTGGCAGTTGGTTCAACTCCAACCTTTCCCACTTGATATTTACCGAAAGAGACGGGGGTTGTTACGGTGGCAACCTTTGTCTATATGCCTCGCCCGGTGGACGGAAGGTTCAACTCCTTCACGAGGCAATGGAAGAGGTGAAGCACGTGAAAGCTAACGTGAGATAGGACTATTACCTCGCCTATCAAGAACCTGTAATGTGACCCAGCAGGAAGTGGGGACGGACGGTACGCCACAAGTACCACTCTTTGGATTGTTTGAGGGTGCTCGGTCCTTAGCAATCAAACAATTAGGTTTATCGCTGTACCTGGTATGGACCCCAAACAGCGGAGAATGCGGAGATGACTGATGTAGTAAAGGTCAATGGGTCGCACCCATTGTTGTAGGTGCAAGTCCTACTCTCCGCTCCTATGCCACTGTGACAGAACGGCTTAATTGTCAACGTCTGCAAAACGTTTGTATATGGGTTCAACTCCCATCAGTGGCTATTTATCACATAAGCAAAACAAAGATGTCCCTTGTTCAACAATGTAGAGAATTCTACGACAATTATAATGGGCCTAAAGTATCATTCAATACATTCTATGGGAGATGTAGAGTGCATACTGGAGATACAATGAAGGCTTTAATAAGCCCGTCAATGAAACCCCATTGGCATACAGTAAATAGAAGAGATTATTCTCACAAATATTGAGAAATTATGAGATGGTTTGACTCTTTAAAAGAGCCACCTATGAGTAGGAGCATTTTCTACCAAAGGTTAAAGAGTTGATATAGTAAAGATGAGGCCCTGCTAGATAAAGAAAGCTTTGATAAACTTTCAAAAGAAAGAAACAAACCTAATAAATGAATAAGTTGATATAGAATTTCTACAAATTATATAAGCAGATTAGGGCAAGAAGAAAATGTAATTGCAAGGGACTTTGATGATTATATAGATATAACCTTAACTCCAGAAGAAGCAAAAATATTCAGAAAAGAATATATAAAAATGATAGAAGATGTTGAACGAGCATTAACATCATTAGAAGAAAAGACTGCTATTAAAGAAGCGAACGCTAAGCTAGAAAAGTTGAAGAGAGAGTTGAATGTCTTCAATGCATATAATAAAGCTTAGTTATTTTTATATTTTAATTATATTATAATGGGTGACTTTATTGAACAAAAACACGCTAATCTAGTGGAGGATGTGAAGAAGGCTATACTAGACCCAGTGTATGGGGTGTCGTTAAACTTCTCCCTAGAGAAAACAAGAGAGTGGTATGATAAAAAGGTTTCGTCGTGACATTATTCAGCTTATGAAGAGGAATGCGAGAGATTTGAGTGGGGAAATGATAAAGAAATGCAGGAGAAAATGGCAGAGGCTACGAATTTATTTATCTCTGTTAAGAATATGAGCCGAGTAAAGAATGCTACTATAAATGTATATACTACTTGTGCATATGTTGAGCGAGAAAGATTGAAAACGTTTGAAGAATATTTAGATGAGTGACTTTCTGACGCTCTAAAAGACTCTTATGAAAACCCTGTGCACAACTGAGCCCTTATTTTAGAAAGGGAATTGTGAGTAAAAGTAACTGACGATGAAGCATACCTCTTTAGTATAGGTGCTCTTGATGAAGATACCATTAGGATATGTAGACAAATTCATCCGACATCTATCCCATACGATGAGGATAAAGCTTTAAAGGAAGTTAAACATATTTTATTTGATAAAGAAGAAAACAATGGCAGAACAGATTAAACAAACTGAAGAAGAACTTCTTCAAAAGGTGGAAGAAGCAAAGGAGGCTGTGGCTCCTAGTGTAGATGAGAAAGAGGTTATGGAACCCCCTAAATGAGTTTATGAATATTTTATTCTCATGGAGAATACTCCTGATAAAATGGAGAGAAAATTAAATGACCTTTCTCAAGAGGGATGGTTCTTAGAGGGTAGTATTCAAATTGTTCCTAATAGAATAGGGAATAGTTATGTGGCTACAATGTCTAGGTGGAATTCAAATTTAGTTCCTAAAGATAAAGAGAATGGGGACGAGGGATGAGAGAGTTAATTCTCCTAGCCATTACACGTGGCTAAAAGAGTATGCCTGAATAGAGGTTATTGATATTACTAGACATCTGGACTTCAATATTGGAAATGCAATTAAATATATTCTTAGAGCTTGACATAAAAGAGAAGAGGGGATGAATGAAATTGAGAAACAGATTGAAGATTTAGAAAAGGCTAGGCGATATCTTAATGATTATATAGAAAATATTTTAAAACCTATGATAAAACAAAAATGAGAGACAGAGAATGAAGACATATAACAAATGAGGCAGCGGATGAGGTTAGAATTGTTCCAACCCCTGTATCACTTAGAGAAGCATTTGAAACTATAACTCAGCAATTATATGCTGACCCATATGAATATCCTGGGGATGAATACAGAGGAGAAATCACATGAGGGGCTGAACCTAGATTAATGCTAGATATAGATAGCTCTGGCCATCTAGGGGCTACCTCAGAGCAGGAAGGTGCAGGAGAGTATTTTAGAGTAATGATACGCAATAACCGTTATATTCCACAATGGAAAAACCGATGGGATGATGTTTGGAATTATTTCCCAGATGATGATGATTTAGGGGTTCCTCGCAACTATTCTACATATGCAGCTGCTTGTGCATTTATAAGACGCTTCTCCCATATTAATGTTGACACAGAAATTCCTTTGACAAGTATAATAGGAAGGGAAGAATTGCCAGATGAAAAAGTTTATTTATATTATAGATAATTATAAAATGAGTACAAGTAATTTAACTGGTATTGAAGACCGAAACCGATATGATTGAATAGCTTATTTTGAGGATGAAGAATGAAATCGCTATTCAAGAAACTATCATCCCATAGAAAAAGATGAGATGTGTAAATGGGGGAACATTTACAAGGTGGAGGAAGTTAAAGATGGGGACGGACGCTTTGACTATCATTGGAAAATTTTATCCGTCAGAAAAGATTTACCTGTTAATGAAGGAGAAGATGAAGAGATTAGCTAGAGCTTTATGCCAAACAATTATATCAGTATTGCTATTTCTTTTGTTTATGGTGGCATATGTTATATGGCCATTGCCTACACTAATTGTTACATTTTGTTTAACAGTGGTGTGAGTATTCATCTCATTCTATATGGTAGAAAATGAGTAAGAAGTTATTTTATTTTATTATTGGAGCGATAAAATGGATAATAGTAGATGGTATTTGAAGTTTTTAAATAGGGTGAACTTAGTTAAGGCTAAGCATTCTTTAATGAGAGAGCCATTGGAGAATGGGCAAATCTCATGCAAGGAAAGGCGAGGAAGATTTCTTATCACTTGATATGGGTTAACAGAGGAAGAGCAAGATTATTTAAAATCAATAGAGCAAGAGAGTGTAGAATGTTGTCAACATTGTGGGAGACATACTAAACAGTACGACTGGACACGTTGATGGTATAGACATTATTGTTTCCCCTGCTACTGCTTAGCACATTTGCATAAGATATGGCATAAGATTACTAAACTATAGTCAACAGTATCAATGAAATAAAAATTGACCATGAATTGACCATGTCGTAGTTAGAAGGTAGTTGAGAATAGACATTTCAAACTTTTATATTATTATTTTATACAAATGGTGCTATTTATATTTATGTTACCTATAATACTACTCCTAACATTGTTGTTAGCATGAGTAGTAGATGGAATGTTATTAGGCTGAGCCTTTGCTGATTATCTAAAAGCTTGGGCAAAACATTGGCTAGATGGCAAAAAGCCAAAAGAAAATTAGTTTTATTTCTTATTTATTATAAAATGAGCGAAGCTTGTGAAACTTGTTCAGGATGTGGGACGGGATTAGTTATATTCCTATGTGTATTGTGAGTTATATTTATTTATATAGCAATCGAGGCATATAGTGGTTGAGCATTAAGTGAATGGATTTGAGAATGGATGGAAAGCTGGATAGAGAAATTACCTCGTCCTAAAAATAGAGATTAGTTTTTATTTATTATCTATACAACAATATGGAAGCAATTGATGTTTGGTTTACCTGTGGTTTCGTATGAGTTTCTGCCTTCTTAATAGGAATATGCGTGGGAGACGGAATAAGAGTACTTTTCTGTAAGCACGATTATGAGGAAGTTTATAGACACGAAAGTTACGACAAGGAAAAAGATATGGAAGTAGGCTTAACAAATGGTATTGATATTGGTTATGTGTGTAAGAAATGTAAGAAAGTAAAATGTGTTTCGACTACATTTCAACCAATATGTGAAAGAAATAGAAGTTAGTTTTTATTTATTATTTATTATAACCTATGAAAAACTTTATGGTTTGATGTTGGAGTGTTGTTATTCTACTCCTAGTTATCTGTGGTTTTAACTCTTGGTTTGTAGTTGAACCTGGATACAATGGATTTACTGTTACTTTGGGTAAAGTAAATTCAACTGTTTACACGGATGGATTGCATTTCAAAACTCCATTCATTACTAAGTCTGTAAAGTATAATGTGCAGACACAAAAATTAGATGCTACAGCTGATGCTAGTTCAAAAGACTTGCAGAGCGTAGGTGCTACAATAGTAGTGAACTACAAGTACAAGGAAAGCGAAGTGGTAAACCTATACAAAAATGTAGGTAAGGAAGAAAGAGTAGCTGAAAAAATTATTACTCCTGCTATTCAAGAA
>Ga0326512_10002973_pt1 | contig 12506 bp, 16 predicted proteins | sample 1_2617_0518_D_FD_203652 | JGI IMG/M metagenome (GOLD analysis project Ga0326512, IMG submission 203652) | Bovine rumen microbial communities from UC Davis, California, United States - 1_2617_0518 | ecosystem: Host-associated > Mammals > Digestive system > Stomach > Rumen | place: USA... | reverse complement strand
TTCCCCAGGATCCTTCCGGCTGCCTTTCCGGCCGCATCGCCCGCTGGCCAGCATGCCGCGAATTGTCGCCACAACTCCGCTTAATGTCGCACGATATATCTATTTACATAAATGCATAAAACATCTAAAATAAAAGAAGATGCATTTCAAAGAAGGGAGTAAAACGCTATGGCTAAAAGAAGATCAAAAGCGGCAATCTACCGCGAAAAATACAACCTTATTCAAAAGATTAACAAGAGAATTCGTGACACAGTAAACAAGATCGGTGCCATGAATGAAACCGTGCAGCTATGGGAAACTGCTTTGACACTATCCGGCCGTGAAATAACGACGGCATACGATTCCGAAGACAGAATATATCATCTTCTTTCCAGATCCCGTGAAGACATCGAAAAAATGACATTGAAAGATTTACGCTTGCTTGAACGCCAAACGCCGACATGGTCAACAACACAGCGGCAAATCATCCGGGAAATGAATGCCGACCGTAAACCAGGGCAGCAATATACAAGAGATAACCCGCCGACGCTGGAAGAAATAAGAAAAGCCGCATCATTGACACAACAGTTACATAAAATGTTCGAAGAAAATGCAGACTTGTTTTATATGCTCCTCGATACGACGCAAGTCGACGATATACGCGAATTATCAACGCTTGAAATGTGGGAAGAAGTAAAGAAGATTCAGGAAGGTTTAAACGCGGGGCACGCCTTCGATTGGACGGCGCCGCCGGAAGAAGTCGGCGCAGCATATATTGCCCGACGGGAAGAATCGGCACGGCTTCGCAATGAAGCGTTGCAAAGATCCTATTTTGAAGAATAAATTTGGTGGTGGCCTTATGAGAGAATATATAGACGATTACGGATCGACGATCATCGATCAATTTTTTGAACCCGGAAAAAATATCCGCGTGCCTTTCGTCAAGCCGCGGGAAGTCTTTGTCGTGCCGTCGGAATCCGGCAAATTTGAAACAAAATATATACGGCTTAATATGTCATTAGACATCGAAACGACAACCGTAGACGGCTATTCTGCGCCATATATCATGTCACTATCTTTACAGCGGCCACACGAAGACAAATTCTATACGATCCATTGCCGGAATTGGAAACAAATGCAGATTCTTCTTGACCAGATCGCGGAATATTACGGCGTAGGCGCGAAGCGCTGGTCGAAGAATACAAAGAAATATGAAACCTATGAAAAATGGCACAAGTCGCGACGCGTGCTGCTTTGCTTTATTCATAATGCATCGTATGAATACGCGTTTTGTAGGCAAGAATTAAATTTCGGTCGTGGAGAATATGACTTCTTTTCGAAGGATTCCCGAAAAATGATGAAAGCCACGCTTGCAAACGGAATTGAATTCCGCGATTCACTGGCACTGACAAATTGCAAACTTGAAACCGTAGCAAAGAATTATTGCAAGCATAAGAAAATAAAAGACCTGGATTATCAAGTCAAACGAAACACGAAGACACCACTTCCCAGCGATTCCATGCGCTATATCAACGACGACGTTATTATTTTAAATGAATTCGAAGATGTTTTTTTCGATTGCTTTTGCATCCCCGGAAAAAAGATCCCTCTTACAAATACGGCGCGGCTGCTCCTGAAAGTGCAAGAGCGGATTGGATGCAAGATTGACGACGTGCGCGAACGCATCCGGAAGATGCAGCCTTCCGTTGATGAAGTGCTGGAAGCTTCGCGTTATCTTTTCTGCGGCGGCCTTGTGCATGGAAATATCCGGTATTTGAACACGGAAGTCGATGCAGGAATGCGTGATATTACTTCTGATTATCCTTATCAGATTTTTACAAAGCCCATGCCGATGGGCAAATTTGTCGTGAAACCTCTTAAGCATAACTGCTTCCGGAAGGGCCACGAATCACAGGAATTTTTAGACATTATCGAAAAATACGCGGTTATCATTGATGTAACATATTACAATCTTCGCGCGATAACAGATCATAGCTATCAAAGTTTATCAAAGGTAAAAAAATTCGTTGGGGATCCGATCACAAAGTCATGTGACAATGGCCGCATCCGGACGGCGACGGAATGCCGCGTTATGCAGACGCAGCTAGATTTTAAATGTTATCAGCTCCTTTATGATTGGGACGTTATGGAAATACACGTCTTAAAATGGGCCGTGCAAGACTATTTGCCGGAGTGGCTGCAATTATGCGTTGCTGAAGATTATAAAACCAAAAGCGAACTGAAGGCCAAGGGATTAGACGACACGATCGAATATGCACTTGCAAAAGTAGACGTAAATACCTATTTTGGGATGTGCTGTAAATCGGTCTATGAAACAAATATCGGCTACGATTACGACACCGCCGAATGGATCCCGAAGGAAGCCAAAAAAGAAGACATTCAGAAGGAACTCGATAGCCGTTTCCTTAATTTTTACTGGGGCGTGTTTATCTGTGCATGGGCGCGGTTTAAGCTGGTTGATATGATATGCAAGGTTGAGGCAGTAGGCGGGCATGTTGTCTATTATGACACGGATTCTGAAAAGTATGAACGCGACGCGGAAGGAAAAGTCGAAGCATTATTCGAAGAAGAAAACGCACGCATCCGTGAAGAACGAAAACAGTTTCCTATATTGCAGGATCCTTGCTTCTGGGGTCCGTCCGGTAAAGGCCTGGGCGAATGGGATAACGAATTATTCAAATATGAAGATCAGGAACTGGATTTTCCTTTTGGTCGTCCGGTAAAATTTAAGACCCTGGGAGCAAAGCGTTATTTGTTTGTAACGATTGACGGCAAAAAGCATTTGTGCGTTGCCGGATTGCCGAAGAAGGCCGAAGAATTATTGCCGTCGAATCCGTTCGAATTCTTTTCAATCAACGGATTCCACTTCGCGGGCGCCGACACGGAAAAGCTGCGGCCGGTCTATAAAGACGAACCATATTCCGTGGGAATAACCGACGATTATGGGAATACTGAAATAATCAACGTAAAAACGGGCGTTACGCTGGTTCCGGTAGACTTTGAAATTTCCGAAAAGAAGCTGTATAATATTATTACACAAAACAAAGAATTCATTGCAAAGCGAAGGGGGTATCTATGCCAAGAAAACGAATACTAAAAGACGAACATGGCGAAGATTTATTCGAATTCGAATCCGCAGAATGGTATGCAGTAAAAGGAAAACTGCCGCCGGAAAAATGGAATTGGAAAGACATTAAAAAGGAATGGAACAAATTGAAGATGCCAAAAGGCGTGGCATACGATCTTTTTCATATTCCGCTTAAATATAACAAACGCTGCGGATATTATATGCTTTTGTCGAAACGTGGTGTTGGTAAAACGACATCCGTCATGCTGCTGGGCCTTATCCTGTTTAAGCTTTACGGCGTCCAGATACAATATATCCGGCAAAATGTAGATATGCTAAAACCGAAATTTGCACAAGAACTTATGTCTACAATTTTATCATGCGGATATATAAAGATCCTGACAGAAGGCCGATGGAATTATGCGTATTACTACGCGAACAAATGGGTATTCGCAAAAGTAGACGAAGACGGCCATATCATCGAAAAGACAAATTTGCACTTTTGTTATACACTTTCCATTGACCAGAGTTTTACATACAAATCGAACTATAACGCGCCATATGGAAATTTTACCGTCTTCGATGAATTCATCGGGAAACGCTACACGGCAAATGAATTTGTTTATTACCTGGATATCCTGTCAACGATCATCCGGAAGCGCAGCGGCGTTATAAACTTTATGCTGTCAAATAACATCGATGAATTTTCTGAATACTTCGAAGAATTCGAAATATACGACCAGATCCGGGAAATGAAGGCGGGAGAATGCAACATTGCCACGACACCGGGCGGAACACGCATCTATGTAGAAAAGATCAATATTCACGATAAGAATGCCGCACGCCTTAATATGGAATATTTCGGATTCAAAAATCCGCGCCTTTACGCGATCACCGGCGCCGGGGAATGGAATGTCGCATTATGCAAGCATTACGATCTGGAAGACGAAACAGAACTGATCGACCGGACGCACTATATCAAAATGGGCTATAACCTTGTCAACATCGAATTGCATCGTTCGGGGAAATACGGCTATATTTGCCGCATCCACAAAGCGACACGCGTGCATGATGATTCCGTTATCTATACCATGGATATGGTGGAAGATAAGCGATACAGAAAAGGAAAAGGCTATAGCCGAGTAGATGCCTTTATATGGGGCTTATTGCGTCAAGACCGTTGGCATTATGCGACGAATTCACAGAAGAATTTTGTTGACAAATATGTTTCTATTTGCTATGGTTTTAAGTAGCCAAAGCGTTTTTTCATAAGAGACCACCACCAAAAAGCCCCGGATCCTTAAGTAAACCGGGGCTTTTCTTATTTAATAATGATTCCTGATTTCAGATACTGTCGAATCCGTTCTTTTTCGTTCTGTGTGCATGGGATCCCATCCAGAACAGCATCATTTGCAATTGTAAATCCTTTACAACTTCCGATTGTCTTCGTTACCCAAAGCGGGAATCCGACTTCGTGGCCGTACTTTGTCGGGAACTGCGACACGGGTCTTTCAATCAGTAAATACGGGTATCGATGCCCCATAATGGAAGCGCTTGAATTGTAGGAACCGCCATGCTGCATGTTTCCCTGGGAAGCATTCGCTACATTTAAAGCGCTTGACGCAACACCGGCAACATTGCCGCCGGCCATACTTACCGCCATACCTGCCGCATTTGATGCAATGCCGCTAAACATCGACGCGTAGCTTACACCGGACGCCGGGCAATGGATGCAAGCGCTTCCGGAATACTGCCCGACAAGGCTTTCCATGGTCGGCTGGTGGCGTTCTACGCGGCTTTTTACAAACGCGATGAAAGAACCGTCAACCACGTTAAAGCGATAAATGACATGCAGCGTTGCGCTTTGCCAATATTCCGGCTTAATTTCCACGAACCCATAAAAAGGAAGGAACAAACGCGCGCGGCTATGATAATCGATAAACGATGTATAGGCTTCATCAATCTTCAAGGTTCCAAGATCTACTTCCACGTAGTCACCCTGGACGCGTGCGCCTTTTATTCCGGTAAGTGTGCGCGTTCCTATTTTAATATCTTCATCGGATCCGGCCGGCACGTCCGCGGGTATCATATGGATGGAAATAACATAGTCGATTAATTTACTATTCCAAATTGCGTCAGACATCGCCGTAATAGCGGTCATAACGTCCGTTGCGCCGCTTACATCCGGGAAAAGGGTAGCGCCAAGAAGATTCAAAGAACCGGCGGCGCACTTATAAATATTGATGAATCCTAATTCGCTAATACCTGGCGGAAGCGGTGAAATGTCGATCGGGTCGGAATCAAAGTCGAAGGTAGGATCCGGACCGCCAATGCCGCCGATACCGCCGCCGGGCGCCGGACCATAGCCGCCTTCATCTGACGGCGGGCCGACGGTAGGATCGAGCAATTCTTCATCCGGCATATAGCCAAGGTTTGCTTTAAAAGCGATATCCGAAGCGACAAATATTTCACCGGCCGACAAATACCATTCTGTATAGTCATTTCTTTGCTGGTTCCAGACAAGGCCGCCGCCGTAGCCGATACGCCCGCCGGTCGTTATCATACCGCCGACAAGATAAACAAAGCAGTCACCATACGACGGGGGCACACCCAGGCCACGAACCGGTGTAACGGCGGTATAAGTTGTCGTGCCACCGCTTACTTCTTTACGGCACATTACATAGCGCAATACAAGGTCTTGATCGTTCCATAATCGAAGACAAAGTGTTGTATTTGTGATCGGGTGGCCGTTTTCATCATGAAGCGCTATTTCGTATGCAGTAGTGGCGCTATTAAAATCAATCGCATGTTCATCCGTTCGCAGAACGGTCATCAAAAGGCCCCAATCAATAATATTATTCCGCATATTCATAATACACGGTCTATAATATTGCATCCAATCCAATTCTGCGCTTGTACCGGTTGTATTTGGCTGCCACAATATAAAATCACGATCGTTATACTGTGGATCCCCGTTGCTGGGTGCCGCAGATAACGGAACCATACTTCGAAGCCATCCGCCGACCCATCCGCCAACACTTTTTAAGCATATTCTGAAATTTTCTCCCGGCATATTCTCACCCCACAGTCATTAATATATATGAAAAATCGTTTAATTCACCTGAAAATCGTTTCGTTGCAACGGCTTCATAGGCCATGGCTTGGTAATTGCTATCATTTAAATATCCTTGTGCAATATATTCATTTCTTGTTATTGTCGCCGTTACGTTCTTAATCGGCGTAACAAAGCTTTGCAGCGGATCAGATTCAAGCGTTAATTCGCAAACGCCATTTACTAACATATTACGGTCTGTTATGTAGTAATACCGGCCGAATGCGTCAATATACGCATAATTAAGCGTCGCCATAATTGCCGCATTTCCGGAAAACGACACGGTCGGATTGTCGATGCTGCATCCTTCTTTTAGGGTAATCGGATGCGTAGAAATCGGCGCAGGAATGGTCTTTGGCATAACGTTTTCTGCTTCGCTGATCTGATACAATGATATATTGATAGCCATTAATCCACCTCCGAACTTATGAACGTGTAAAGCTGCACAAACTCCCTGATCGCCATCATTGTTATATCATAACGCAATAAATCCAGATCGGAAGATAGCATCTGTTGCGACGTTGTGACGCCGATATTTCCCGCGCGGTCTTGTGTGATTTCTTCCGTATCTTTCCCGGAATGCTCCGTTGTTTCGGTTCCGGTCTTTTCATTGATAAGGCCGTTTGTATAGCCGCGCTGATCCTTATAGGATCCCGTCGTCGTCTTTTCGATTCCGTTCGTTCCGCCGCGCTGGTCCCTATAGGATCCCGTTGTCGTCTTGCTATCTGTCGCGCCGCTTTCGATTGTCTGGTCATTCGGCACAAAGCCTTGTTCATCGTCGGCAGAAACGTTTCTGGTTGTCGTTCTCTGCCCTACGTCGTTTTGTTCCTTAAACTGTGTATAAGTATGGTCCGTGTAAGTGTCATCTTTCGTTGTTTCTTTGTAGTCGGTGAAAGTGTGGTCGGTGTAAGTATCATCCGTTGTTGTGTCCTTCCGGTCATCAAAAGATAAGTCAACCTTTTCGCCATGCTCAAATTCGCGCTTTGTGTGTTCGTGGCTGTTATAATTTTCCAGCGGGTTAAACTTGATCGATAAGGCATACATTCGCCGGCCATAGGTTTCCTGTCTTGACGTTCTCCATACGGAATAGGTAGAATAAAAGTCAATTGCTGCGTCACCTTCGTCGCTATCGTCTTCCCAATCGTCATAGACACGGCCGCCGAAAAGCTGCTTCACAATCTGCCGGAATTGATCGTTCGTGTAGACTGTGTAATTGTGTGACACGTCTTCTTCATCCAGATAGAAGACCACGAATCCTAGATCTTGCGTAACAAGGCTATTCAGAATCTTTTTTATCGTCGTCCGCATCTTCTTCCCCTTCCTTTTCTTCGCTTGTGTCCGTTTTATTGGACTCTTCTTCCGCTTCTTCGCTTGTGTCCGTTTTATTGGACTCTTCCGCTTCTTCCTGGGTTTCTTTGACGGCGTCGTAACCGTCGATATCAATTTCCCCATTTTCGACAACGGTCGTTTCGTAGCGCTCCATTTCACCAAGCCAAGCACCGGAAAAATGCACTTCCACGTTCCAGCCGAATTTTTTATTGCACATTTCGGCGAACTGCTGCCGCGCCCAAAGCATATTCAAAGGAAAGATCATCGCCGCGCCGGTGTCGCCGTTTGCTTCGTCAACGGATAGCTGCGCCTTCTTGCCGTTGTTTCTGGAATCCATTCCATAGCGTTCTTTAAACCATTTGAACCGGCATTCACGCACAAATGCCAATTTGTCCAGCTTGTCGGCAAAGTCCGCGTCCGTTATGTCCATTGCTTCAATCGATTTTCTCCCTGCTTCAATTTCGGCAAGAATATTTTCGGACTTTATGAAGAGTGGAACGCCCTTTTTTGCCGCCTGGAATGCTTCGTCGATCATTGCCTTTGTTTTATTGTCGGATGCCACAAAGAGACGGGACGCCCTCGACCACCAGACAAGAAGATCCAAAGACGTGTCAATTTCTGCAATATACGCCCCGATCCTGAAAGCATCTTCGCAACAAGTCCGGCTTTTGTTATTCCATCCGTAGGCTACGACATCGGATTCCTTCTTATCTTCGTATACGTGGCCGTTTGCGGTCCTGGAAAAGATATCTTCCCCGACACCGTAGGCGTCAGGCGTGCCCCCGTCGTCCGCGATCATAGCGACATAATCCCCGGATCCGTCATCATCTTTTCGGATGGATGCAAATCCATTTGTCAAAAGATACAATTCAAGGTATTCCGGCCGCACGGTTTCCGGCAGCCCTTCCCATTCGAACATGCCAAGCAAAAATTCAAAAGCCGCTTGCGTTTCGTCATGCTCTTCGGCTATCTTTTTATACTTTTCTTTCATCGTTCCCCAGAATGCATGTGGGGAATAATCCAGCGTCATGGAAGTGTCAATCGATTTCATGTTGTCTCCCTTAAAATATCCCCGGCTACGGATCCCGCCGACGGGTATGATTCGTTATACTGCCCTTTAATGAACTAGATTATCATTTAATTCGTTACAGCGGATAGATAAATGACATTTTAGCAGTTTCTCCCGATTGTAATGTGTTATCACTATAAGTAAACTTAAATACTCCACTAGTTGTTATTGAACATTGAAACTGCTTGGAGCCATAAGTAATTTGAACTATCCTCACTTTTGACGGTTTTGGCATATTTGTAATTAAAATTTCGTCGTTTATCGACAGATCTTGATTTGCTGTTAGTGTGAGCATACAGGCAACAATACCTCCTACTTTTATAACATATGAGGTTGTTACGTCAATAGTTACATGCTCCCCAGCAATTACACTTGCACTTAAATCAACGCCGTTTTCCACCGCCTCGATCCTGCTCTCTGCATTAGATAAACCACTCTTTAACGAATCGAGTTCATCTGCTACGGTCTTTTTACTGCCGCCGCGGTAGTTAATCTGTGTTGCTTCCATGTGTACGTTTCCCATGTCAAATTCTCCCTTCTTTGAAAAGTGGGAAGGCTTTCACACCTTCCCACAATATGCGCCAGGATCGGAAAGACCCTTATTTCTTTCGGCTTTCGTTCTGCGTTGCCTTGTCTTCGATCGTAAATACTACCGCGTTCATTTGCAGGTTATTCCAGCGCATGTCTTTATGCTGGATGTAGTATTGTGTTAAGGCTTCCGGATCGAATCTTGTGACGGCCGTTCTTCTTGACTGAATTGTATGCATAATTGCCCATTTATCGGCAAGAAATGCGACAATTCCAGACTTCGAAACGGTGTCACCGGATGCGGTCTTTACCTTGATCGCGGACACGTTATCGAAACTGATAGCGCCCGTGTTAGTTCCAAAGCCCTGCCAGAAAGGTACCGTCATGTGATTCGGTAACGTCACAAATTCCATATTGTAGGCATCCGCATAAGATACGGAACGCATACGGCTTTCGAAACGCTGGAGAACCTGGAGAACCTGGCGGCTTCGCGGCGTAAACTTCTCTTCGCCGTCAATGTTGAAAAGCGAAGACTGCGCTTTGAAATATCCGGAATATTCGTCCAACTTTTCCGCAGCAAAACGCATGCACTTATCATCCGCAAGGAATGCTTCGGCCGTTGTGATCGTTGCGTCGCCGGTTTCCGCTTCGTAAAGTGCGCGAAGGTCAATCACATGAACGCCGGTCGCTCCCTGGGAAGCTGCATAATGGATCTTTTCGGCGATGAAGTGACAAACATTCAAGCGGTTACAATCTTCCAGATGCTGCGTAACGGCGTTTTTGATCGTCATCTGAATGAATGCGTTCCACTGTGAAAGCTCTGCTTCATTCTTGAAAGCTGTGTTCCACTGCTCGTCCGTTACCGCGAACGGAAGTTCCCACGTGGTAGACTTGCCAACATATGCGGAAGTTACTTCCGGAATAAAGATCACGTATTCACCCGCGGTCGTTGTGCCGGAAACAAAGTCCTTCCAAGCATGCGATTCCTGGACGGCGGGCGCTTTTGCACTAACGAGCTGTACAATGGCCCCAAATTTTTCGGAGTCCTCATAGAAGGGGTCGTCGTATTCCTTCGAATAGTCGGAAGACAAAAAGAAGTTTTTCAGGTGTTCCGCAAGCAGCGCTTTTGTGAACTGATCCTTGTAAGCGTTGTTTGCGATCAGTGTGTCATACGCTACGCCGTTCTGACAAAAGTCGGAAAGGTCGATCGTTGCGACGGCGCTATCCCCCAGCGCCTGGGCGTATGCTGCCCGGACGGTAGTATACGCAGAATTATTGTTGAGTTTTGCATCATCTGCCATGGCATTTTCTCCCTTCTTTAGATGCGAAATAAATTGTATATACTTCTTTATTAACATAAAAAGGGCAGCTTGTCAAGCCGCCCTATGTTACGAATTGTTATTTCCTCCTTCCTTTTTGTGTTATTTTCCGTGAATACCCTTTAAGGCCCAAAAGGATTAATCAAGATCTACCCAGACAGTCGGGATGTAGTCGCCGTTTTCGCCATGGACGGTTTCTCCCTTCGAAATACCGCACTTTCCGGAGTTGATCGCTTCGACCATTTCGTCGTTATTCAGGATTCCGATCACGGTTTCATTGTTAAACTTCGGAAGATTTACGCCGTAAATCGTGCCGTCTTTGTCTTCGGCCAAAGCGACATAATGTTCGCCGAATTTCGACTTCCGGTTCAAATACAAGCTGCGGACCGTATAAACGGCGCCGTCCGGCATCTTGGAAAGCGGCAGATAATTTTCCTTCGGCAAAGCTTCCGGAAGCTCGAAATTGAATCTTTTTCCCTTGTTCAAAGTGCTAAATAATCCCATGTTATTCTCTCCTTTTCTTTGTTTTGTATGGGTTTATTGTTACTATGCTAAAGACTACGGGCGCATTTCGCGAACGTCGTCGTAAAGCCTGGATGCGAAGTCAAGCGCACATTTATAGTTATTTACGCCGTCGCTATAGTAATATTTTGCCATTTCATAAAGCCCGGAAATGATCTTATAAAGCGGTTCGGACCATTCCACAACGTCGACCGGCTTTTCGTAAATATGCGCCGCAATATCCCGAATAGCTGTTGCGTTAGCATCGGCCGAAGTCGGCATGTCTCTGGATCCCATTTCAACATACATGAGGATGTCACCACATATCTTCTTAATCTGTTCTGTTGTCATAGTGTAAACTTCCTTCTTCAAATTCTACAATAAAGTTTTCGCGTAACATTTCTTCATGCGCCTTCTTTATTTCTTCAATTGCCTTACTCATTTGTAGCTTCACATAAGGACCGAAATAAAATTCAGCTTGCCAAGCTTCCATATTACGGATAATTTCTTCCATGGATGTCATGGCCTTCGCGTAACGTATGCCGGAATTCAGCATATCAATTATACTTTGTGGAATCATTTAATCACCTTCTTTCTTCGATCTGGTCCAGCGTGAAACCGCGTCCGATAATAATTCCGATCACCAGCAACAACAAGTCAAAAATAAATTCTTCCATTATATCCACCTCTTTAATTGTTCTTCCGTCGCCTTGCATATCTCATATTTTATGGGGATATTCGGCGATAATCTTTTGTTTACCCACTTTTCGGCAGCTTCCAAACTGCTAAACAGTTTCGCCGGATCATACTTGCATGGCTTTCCGTTCCGGTTTATTGTCTGCCTGGACTTCCCGTCGATCTCTACGACATAATACATTTTATCACCTTCTTTCTATATTGTTATAAATAATACAAACCTAAACCATGTAACGCCGCGGCTGAAATCTTCATCTTCGTAGACTTCCCATGATATAACTTTGGCACTTCCGGCTACAATCTGCGCATTTTTAACACTATCAAATTCCGTTGTATGGCCACTTGTGCTATCTGCTATAATGACAAGATCGAAACCCGTATCGCATTTATTCAATAATGTTTTGACCAACATTTTTATTACCCCTCTTTCTTAATTGAAAATCATTTTAATGGAATCCAAAGAATAATCTTCGCCTTGTGCTTTAACATAGTCTAAAGCACGACTTGCTGCAATAGACCACAAAGAAGAATAATAGTCACCTTCCCGAATCCATTCGTCTACTTCAATCGTAGCCGTTGAAGTTACTTCTGTTAACATGTTTGTGAATTCAATTTTGAATAATGCCATAGATTTTTAACCTTCCTTTTTCGCTTTATCGTGTTTATAGGTTGCCGCCCTGGATCGGGCTTGACTATATATTATCACTTACCGGAATTATTGCAAGCTTTTAGACGCATAATATCGTGCGACATTAAGCGGAGTTGTGGCGACAATTCGCGGCATGCTGGCCAGCGGGCGATGCGGCCGGAAAGGCAGCCGGAAGGATCCTGGGGAAGCGTGGGAAGGCCTGCAAATTCGGGCTTTTTTCGTGTTTGGGTTACATA
>Ga0326512_10002972_pt1 | contig 12514 bp, 17 predicted proteins | sample 1_2617_0518_D_FD_203652 | JGI IMG/M metagenome (GOLD analysis project Ga0326512, IMG submission 203652) | Bovine rumen microbial communities from UC Davis, California, United States - 1_2617_0518 | ecosystem: Host-associated > Mammals > Digestive system > Stomach > Rumen | place: USA... | reverse complement strand
TGATAGAGAATATCTTCTACGACTTCGACAAGGCCACCCTGCGCCCAGAATCGCAGACGGCACTCGACGAACTCGTCAATCTGCTGAACGAGAATCCGAACATCACCATCGAACTCTCGGCACACACCGACTACAAAGGTTCGGATCAGTATAACGAACGACTCTCGCAGCGGCGCGCGGAGAGTGTGGTGAACTACCTCATAGCCCACGGCATCGCCTCCGACAGACTGACGCCAAAGGGATATGGCGAAGGCAAGCCCAAGAAGATCAAGCGCAAGGTGGCAGAAAAATATCCGTTCCTCAAGGAGGGCGACGTGCTGAAGGAAGAATTCGTCGTTCAACTCCCGGAGGAACAGCAGGAACAGTGCAACCAGCTAAACCGTCGTACGGAATTTATAGTACTGAGGACAACTTACGGCCTGTTTGATAAGGAAGGTAAACTAATACAAAAAGAAAAAATAGAATAATTTTATAAATGTTTGAATATTAGCCGTTTTAATTATTTAACATCATCAATTTGGACAACAACAATAAATGTACTAATTTTGCATTTGAATATCTTATAGATGTATCAACAAGTGTATTAAATTAGTTATGAAAACAACTATTGCAACTATCAATCTATATTTAAGAACAGCGAAGAAACTTGCTGACGGGACGTTTGCGATTTATTTGAGATGTAATTTCCACGGCATGTACGAAGTGCCTACCCACTACTCAGTACTTCAAAAGTATTGGGATAAGAAGAATCAGATAGTAAAGAAGGGATGCCCCAATTATGCTACGATAAATATTGAAATTCAGAAACTAAAAAACAAGGCAATTAAACGTAGGGATGATTTTATTAAAAATGAATTCCCATATACTCCCAAGATGGTTCTCCAAGATTTACACGTTGACTTATCAGGCAATTCAAACAAATGTGTAGACTTAATAGCAAAATATCTTAATGAGAAATCTCCCCAAAAAAGTACGGTGAACAATTGGAACCACATGAAACATCTACTTGTTGAATATAGTAATAAAGATATTATAGTCAATGAAGTAAACGTTAAATTCGTAAAGGGATTTGCTAATTTCATGTTAGACAAGGGAATTAGCGAAAGTACCTGCAACACCCTATGTGGCAAGTTATCATGCCTTATGAACTACTCTGTACAATTAGGACTCGTAAACAAGAACCCATTCAAAGAATGGAAATACTACAAGGTATTAAAAAGGAAAAACAGCACACTATACATCCACCCTAAAAGCATTGAAGTTATGAAAGAGATGTTTTTTAATGAATGCTGTGTTCTTAATGGCGACAAGTGGCATTACAGAGATGATAATAACATTGTTGAAAAGCTCATAAACAGAAGGACACCCCTATTCGCCAAATACCTTTATCTATGTGGTGTATTGTTTAATGGGTTAGCCCCAATTGACTTGTGCCAAATAAAGGCTAAAGATATACAAATAAAGACCATTAACAACAATGATTATTATGCATGGGATGGAAAGAGACAGAAGACTAATATAGATGTTAAGGTAAGAATCAAAAGAGACATATATTCGAACTTTATGATTCAGACAATGCAAATGTTCAAAAAAGGCGAGTACCTTCTTCCGGTTTTAGACGAAGCAGAGAACTATAATAGAGAGCAAAAAGTGAACAGGGTAAAGAAAACATTAAATGATTTATCCCCATATCTACGAGAATGGTTTGAAGAAGTTAATGTAGAAATTATCAACAGAAATGTAAAAGACAACACCAACGTTCCACTTATTGACAAAAATTGTACTTATTACAGCTATAGACATTCATATGCTATGCAATACCTTATCAATGGCGGAAGCATTTTAAAACTTGCTACTCGACTCGGAAGAAGTGTTAATACGATTTCTGCATACGTTCAACATCTGAAAGAAGAAACTGACCTTGTTGATGATGATGCAGAATAACTTGCTTATAATTACCACACAAAGTCTTTTTGCCACAAATCTTGCGTTTTCTGTAATATACAATTTCGTTGTACAAAAAAACGACTCAGAATTCATATTTTTCGTATCTCTACCAAGCGAAACAAGATACAAAAGTTATGGCATATGACTCCACGCTTTCAAAAAGCGCTTGATTGCTATTTATTGCATAAGCAGAGGCTCCTTATAGAAAGCACAGACAAGGACAGATGTATTTATTATGTCCACTATCATTGCAGCATAAGGAGAAAGCAAAACCATACTGAGGAAAAGCACTGTAGGGAATACAATAATATACTTTCCTAACCTTGCAAAAGGTGTCTTTTGTAAATAGTAGCCAACGATAACTTGAAGCACAGATGTTATAATGGATGACAGAAAGAAAAACGCACCTCTATGGCCTCCGGTGCTGTTTACCACAAATGTTAACAGTCCCATACAAAACATAAGAACTATAAGATAGCCAAGCATAGGGACTTGATAGCCTTTTTTACATATGGAAGTCAAAAGGCCTAAAAACAGTGCTGACATACCAATGTCTTGTAGAATTTGAAGTAGCCTTCCTGATAAAGATAGTACCCAAACAAATTCAGCCAATGAACCTAATAAACCATTGATTCGCATCGCCCGAAAAACAATGAATACTAAACAAATCTGTAGGACGAACATCATTTTACAGATTAGAATAATGTTCGTCCTATTTAGATATTTGTTTCCAAGACAAATAAGCAATTCATTCATAGCAATATATGAATCATCTATCTCACATTATCAAAGAATGAGTCAAACCACTACTCCATTATTTCGGTTGTAGAAACTGATACTACTAAAAAGTCGTAATGCGGTCAGGGTGACTTAAACAGTCATTGCAATAATAGTATCCACGAATTAAATTACCATTAGGGTATCCCATCTTGTTGCCTTTATCATCTTCCCAATAGTCATGATATGGGTTTTCTTTGCCACAATTATGACATTTAGCTCTCACTTTGTGGTATTTTCGACCTGCATCATCGTACCTTACTTCTTCGCTATCACCTGAAGCTGCAAAACCAATGGCGAATACTGCCATGACTAACATAGATAAAAAATACTTTTTCATAATCTTTGATTTTTTATTTTGTTAAACATTAATGAATTATAGATGTAAATAATGTAAATCATTGGTGGAATCATATAACACATGAGGTCATACAAATCAAATGTGCCCTTAACCAATCCAAAGTATTGAAGAAGTTCACTACTGATAGTTACAAATGGCACAAGCGACATAACAAAATACTTGATTTTTCTATTGTCGTTATGCCATATAGCATCCATGATTAGAATATAGGCTGCGCAGTATAAGCCATCAGGGAGACTGAACTTTACAAACTCTGACACATTCCAACTCTCAACATGTTTGCGAAGTGTATCAATCGTATTGGATAAACCCAAGGCGTGCCCCCATTGATGTATATAAAGCGTTTTACTTCTGAACAACAAGTAAATGGTACACCCGCATATAAGGAATAACACTCCTAAGATAATCTCAGAAGCAATCCAAATATTTAAGTTGCTCAATTTACTATGGTCCATAACATGGTCTCCTATTGTATTACTTTTTGGTGATTATATACTTGTTGTCACAAACAGACATATTTTGTATTAGTTTCAGAAAATTCCTAACATGTGTTAGATCCGTTTATATAAAGCCTAATTAGTCCTATAATTGAGATGAAAATGTAATCAAAATTAGCATAATCAAAAACTTTTTCGTATCTTTGCAGTATAATAATTAACAAAACAAAAAGATATGAAGAAGATTGATTATGCAAAACTCAACAGTCTGATTAAGGTAGCAGACTACTTCGATTCAGAGAAAAAGTGCCAGCAGATTCTTGAAGATTCTTACTGGGGCGACGACGTCGTCTGCCCGAAGTGCGGCAAGCATCACTGCAAGATGTCTGAAACTGGTCGCTACCACTGCACAGATTGCAATCATAATTTCAGCATAACAGTAGGAACAATCTTCGAGAACACGAAGATTTCTCTTCGCAAGTGGTTCTTGGCTATATATCTGATTACATCAAACAAGAAGGGTGTCAGTTCGTGCCAGTTGGCCCGTGACCTCGACATCACTCAGAAGACTGCTTGGCATATTCTTCATAAGATTCGTTCGGTATTCTCTCAGAATGATAGCAGTGCTCTCACAGGTACAGTTGAGTGCGACGAAATGTATCTCGGCGGCGTCGAGGATAACAAGCATAAGAGCAAGCGCACTGAGGGCACTCAGGGGCGTTCTACGAAGACGAAGAAGCCTATCTTCGGTATGATTCAGCGCAGCGGTAAACTCGTCGCTATGGCAGTAGAAAACACGAAAGCAGAGACGCTGATGCCTATCATCAAGCAGTTCGTTGCAGAGAACACAGTAGTCTATACTGATGAGAGTAAATCATATAACAGATTGAGCAAAGAGAACTATTCTCACGAGTTCGTTCGTCATAACGAGAAAGAATTCGTTGTAGATGACATCTATACGAACACAATCGAGGGGTTCTGGTCACACTTCAAGAAAATGGTGTTCGGTACATATCACTTCGTATCGAAGAAGCACTTGCAGCGTTACATCGACGAAGAAGTCTATCGCTGGAACACTCGCTTAATGAGCGAATCAGCGAGATTCAAGGATGTATTCTCGAAGTCGCTGACCCGGTGTGATTATAAAGCTGTCGTTGCTTAAATATTCTTATTATTTTCTTTCTTGAATGAAATACCTCCAACTGATGTTAGTATTCAAAGCACTATTGATTTTATCAGATAGTTTCTTGGCATATTGACTGTTTGACTCTAATGCGTTCAATATTGCTATTGAACCGACAACCTTACAATTCAAACTTTCAGCGATTTCTGATAAAATATCTTTGTCTTTAATATAAACTACACTATTGTCATTTTTCTTGATTCTTGCAATAGCACATGTTTTCTTTGATTCATTCTTGTAAATCAAGACATCAATGTTAGAAGGCTTATAATTAGCAATATAGAATTGTTTACCGTTTATTTCTACACTATCAACTAAGGTTAACTTATTATCATATTTTCCTTCTTTCTCTCTTTCACGAGCATCTTTAGCAGCTTGTCTAAGTTTTTTTGCAAGATCGTTAGCGTGAATCTTTTCAGCATAATCTGCAACATCATCATATTTAGAAGACGATAATTCGTTGATATGTTGCTTCACAATCTTCGCAACATCATTCATTATGCTCTCATAGAGAAACTTTTTCTCGTTGTATGTCATAATATATTTTGATGAATTTTTTTTAATTAGAATCCTAAGAAATGAAATGTTAGGTTTTACACTGTTTATGTCACAAGGATGTATTCTCGAAATCGCTGACCCGGTGTGAATACAAAGATGTCGTTAGTTTATAAATTAGTCTTTAAACTAAATCTTTAACTACGTTTCTAATAAATCTTGATTCTTGATCTGAATGCGCTCCAATATGCCATTCAATTATATCATTGTTATTAATTCTGCTGTCTTCTGTATCATATATAGTAAATATATATGTTGAGCCCAAATAATCCATTTCAATATCCCATTCGTATTGGCTACTATCATCTAAAAAATCTTTTGAAGTATATGTCGGTACTCCAAATATCTTTATTAGATTTCTTTTGCTCGTAAATAAAATATAACCATAATGTGATATTCCTGATACTGAACCCTTTGGTGCTTTTTTGAAAATAGGTTTTAAAGACGATTCATTAAGTTTACGTTTTACAATCTTAGCGACGTCATTCATTATGCTCTCGTAGAGAGACTTCTTTTCGTTGTATGTCATATTATTAATCAAACGTTATTTTTTCTATTTATCGTACTCACTTCTATTTATCGTCGAGAATATTTCTGAGAAATCAATTTTGACAAATCTTAGATTTTTGTGACAACAGGTATATAATCACCTACTTTTTTACGCGGCTTTTGTCCCAATACTCTTTAGCAATACTTGTGAAGGGCGTGAATATGCCTGCATCTTTTAAAAATCGATTGAAGCTATTATACTTGGGAGTTTTCAAAAGCTCACGAGGCGTCATAGTGTTAGTTGGTGCAACTATGTCTTCAAGTAAATCCATGGCTTTGTTCATATAATCAGCCAAGTCTAATCCCTTGTAGTTACTATTAGCAAATAACTCTTTAACTCTTGGCTCAAATTCCATTACGTATCTTTCCATATCAAAAATAATAAGTTTGAATCTACTCTTTAGTCCAAAGTTACTGTGATAATGAGACAGAAAAAGAAAACGTGGACTATTCGCTATACCTGATTCTGAGGTCTTCGACTACCTATCACTCAAATATGGAATAAAGCCCACGCCGAGCGTGAGCATCACTTTCATTCCGATGAGTGATTATTGAAATTGTCGAAGTTTCAGAATCACAGAATTAAGCAGACGCTTCTTATCTATATGTCTTTATCGTTCTATGTCATACGCTTTAAGTTTTAATTAATACTGAGTGCAAAGATAACATTTTATCCTGAAACATCAAGTAAAAAAACTAATAAAAATGCAATATCTGCACAAACCATGAAGATTGTGCAATATTTATATGGTTAAATTACTATTAATCATTGATGATGCGCCAGATCGGCGCATCATCATTACCCTAATATATCGAAAACTCTGTTTTAAGTCTTTGGACTGTTGATGTACTTACTTGTGTTAGTTTAGCTGTTATCCTTACTGAGTAGCCTTTGCGGAGATAAGCAAGCACCTCTTTATATTGACTTTCCTTCTGTTCTGTGGTCTTAACGCTGCCTTTCTTGCGTCCTAATTTACCCCCATTACGAATGTATTGCGCTCTGCCTGAGTTGAGGCGATATTTTATATTCTCCCTCTCAAATTCATTCGCCATACTCAGACAACTGATATACACGCACATCATAGGGTCAGTTGTGCCATCACTGCGTAGGGTGTGAATGTTTTCTTTTTGGAGATAGATATCAATACCTTTATCGATGCAAGTCTTTATCGTTTCTAAAACCTCCCATGTCGACCGTCCAACTCTTGACCCTTCCGAACATAGGATTTGCTGTATTCCGTTAGCCTCAGCAAACGAAATACACTCATTTAGGACTTCACGTTCTGAGTTTTTTTGGCTCCGCTAATATGTTCCTCAAACACTTTCACCACTTTCATTTGTGAACAATTAGCATAAGCTTGAAGGTCTGCAATCTGTCTCGATGTGTCTTGGCGATTGATTTGGTAGCCGCTTGAACTTGTTCTGCTGTAGATAACTGCTGTTTTCATATTAATCTTTGATAAATCTGCTTACACCTTATTATATATATACACTTGTTAGTCTCAGTATTATTTGATTTGTTTGACTACACCACCTATTTTGATTACACAAGTGCATATTGTTGCTTAACTCTCTGTTGGTAATCTGCTGTCTTTTCTACTGTGCTGTCAATGGTATCGACTAACATGTCAAAGTAGACACCCTTCTGTTCCTCCACTTCTTTCATTTTGTTTGTCAGATAGTGAATGTTGAACAAGTCAGCCCCTTCATCATAAATCACCTTAACCCACCCATTGAACTTGTAACCTTGAACGTGGAAGATTAAGCCCTCATTGTTTGGGAGTGCCATAAACTTAGCGGCTCCCCATGACCACATAATCATAAGCTGAGTTCTAAGGATGCTCATAATGTATTTTGCCATTTCCATACTGCTTGATGTTTTAACTTGTTAATACTCTGTTATGCTGCTATTGCATACTGAGGCAGAATTGTTGCCATCAACTCTGCCTTTGCTTTCTCATACTCAACCTTTGCCTTCTCGTCAGCACTCCACATTGTAGCGTGAATGTAGTTATATGTAACCGTCCAAAGGTCTCTAAGTGCGTTGATAATGGCTTTGTCGTTGATAGATGCCACAATCTCTACAAATGCCCTCATTGAATCATAGGCATTGCCGTATGCAGGATAAGTATAATCTGCCATACACCAATACCAATCGTGTGACTTCATTATTGAAAGAGCCTTTTCAATCTTCTGCTGAGTTGTTTCTGCTGTTGTCATATCTTTGATATTTTTACTTGTTCTTATTTACAATGCAAAGATACGACATTTATTTAATACATGCAACTTTTTAAGGTTAAACTCGGTTAAAATTATGACTTTTATTTATTATTTGTCATAATACAAAGAAAAAGGGAGAGGAATTGCTCCCTTTTCATATTCTATGAGGTTAGTTCATTTAGAACACTTTTACTATCGACTCCCATCTGAAACTTTTCCATGAACCACTTTCTACATCAAAAACAGCTGTTGTCTTATAGAGTTCACGGCTAACACCTGTGCCTACGATGTGCTTACTTACTAATGCTCTATTCGTAGTTGCAAACATTTCTCGTGGTGTGCCATCCTTTTTGATGAAGATGAAATGTGCTATACCATTGGCAAGTTTCTCTTTCAGCTGTTCAATCATCATTGCCTTGATAAGACCGATTTCCTCACTATGGGTACGCTGCATGATAACTGATGCCCTTACTACTGTTGTACTGCTGATTGCTAATGCTTGTATCATTGTCGTATGTATTTTGAAGTTACACATATTGTTTACTAATCACAGCACAAAGGTACGACATTTATTTGATATATGCAACTTTTCAAAGTTAAATCAAGTTAAAATTATGACTTCTATTTGGTATTTGTCATAATTTCGTTATCTTTGCACCAAAAATGAAAGATTATGGAAAGAGAAAGAACTGTTATACATCTGCAGTTGATAGAGACTGACGAACATCACTACTTTGGTAGTGTAGCCAATATGTTTGAGTATTACACAAGTGAAGAACTTGGTATAGCCTATTCTTCACTTCGTAATTATGGGTTGTCCAATGAGCATCCCTATAAGAATAAGAAGTGTATCATTAGAAAAGGTGTATTACTCAGTAAAGCAGGGAATAGGGGCATCAGGAAACAATCAGAGTAGATTTTGAAACAACACATTTGTATCGATGCGATACATGAACAACCGTTCCTATCTACGACAAATAGGGCGTTTCAGAAGATTTGTTCTTCCAAAACACCCCAATCACCGGTGCGGAAATCTTTAAAAAAGTGGGATTTCCGCTCTCTTTTGTGTAAATCTCATTAGTTCCTCACGTAGTATCTCAGAAACACGCCTTTTGAAGCTCTCACCCTTCAAAAAATCATCCATCGTTACATGTTCTTGGCTATCTTTCCATTTTTGATAGTCGGCAGCACGTCTTTTGGCAGCTTCACTCTGCTTTTTACGAGCCTCATCACTTTGTTTTCTCCCCCACATTGGATTATTCTGTCCCTCTCTTGATGGGCGTTGCTGTGTGTCTGTTGTATTTTCCATATACATTGTTTTATTTATTATCCGATGCCATGAACTGAGTTCATTCCCCAATAAATATGCAGAAAGATATGATTTTCCTTTCTTTTCTGAGTTTTTTTGTGTATATTTGAACAAAACACATATAATAATATGAAAATAAATTCAAAAGTTACAATCGCATATCTTACAGACGTTGATGTAAATTACATCGTAGATATGCACATCGCATACCATTGCGATTATGAAGGAAAGACAACACCATCGAGGATGATATTAAAGCAGAAGTATCAGTACATGCTGCATTTGATTATTACAAAATGCAAGTATCATAAGGATGGTATCTGTTATCTCAATGCGGAGTTTTACAGAGACCACATTTTCTATGACCATTTCACTGATATGGTATCGACACTTAGCAGGCTTGCCATAATCAGTGTTGGGGATTATGTGCCTCATAAGCATTCTTCCACCATCTGTTTGATGGATTGGCATATTGACTATAGAACGACCACTAATAAGAAATTCATAAAGTGGATGGAATTAGTGGCAAACGAGAGAAAAGGGAAAATGTCGATTCCAAAGTATGAGGTTAACAAGTTCACTGATTATTATAACGACTGTTTAAGTTGTTTAAGGCTAACCGACAAAGAGGGGGCGCAGAAGTATATCAGTGATAATTTGAAGAACAAGTTTACTCATAAATACCAATACTATAGTGCGTGTGTTAATGAGTTTTCCACTGATAAGATGGGTATATATAGCATTGATGAACAAGGACGTATCTATCACTTCTTAACCTCACTCCCAAAAGAGCTGCGTGAGTATTATAATATTAGGTTCGAGTTGGATATTGCCAACTCTCACCCATTATTATTAAATTATTATCTTATTAAATATTATAATATTGATTATAACTTATTATCTACTATGTATAGTAATATTATATATCATTATGATGGGGAATATTTAAGGGAATTGCTGAAAATCAACAACTTAGAATTTGATAATATTCCGATAGATGTGATAGAATACATTGCAAAAACTCAACATGGTAAGTTCTACGATGATTTTATCAGTGAGTTTGGTAACATTGAGCGTAGTGAAGTGAAGAAAAAGGTGTTTTCTCAGGTCTTCTATTCTCATATTGATGACCCATTTGTCAGTAAGTTCTGTAAGGCATTTAAGAAGAAGTACCCTAATGTTTGGAAGGTTATACACAAGTTAAAGGTTGAGACAGATGATAAACTGCCACACTTAATGATGAGGGTTGAAAGCGTTTTGTTCAAACCCATTATTGAAGAATGTTGGCGTAGGGGGTGGAAGGTGGTTAATCTGCATGATGCCCTAATAGTGTTTGATGTTAAGGAGAATGAGACTGTAGAAGTGAAAGAATTGAAAGCCATCATAGAAGAACAATATTTCAAACATCATCTATTACCTACAATAAAAACCGAGACTATTGCATAAATGCGTACTGTACGCATCACTTACCAATAATCGATACCATAGAAAAGCGAATAATCGCATTCATCAAGAAATAGAAGTTAATCTCAAAACCTTAAGTGCGTACAGTACGCACTCTAATACATTTAAAATAATGGATAACCAATACCTAAACTCGATTCCATCTTCTAAAGATAGAGAGAAGAATGATAATTATGCTACGAATCCTATAGCAACACAATTGTTACTGAATCATGAGAAGTTTTACCCAAAGGTGCTTGAACCTTGTTGTGGTCAAGGATGCATCTCCAAAATCCTACAGTTAAATGGATATGAAGTCATATCATGCGACTTAAACGATTATGGATACGGACATAAGGGTATTGACTTTTTGAAAGAAGAGGATAACGACTTTATTAATTCTTTAAAAGGAGAGGTTGACATAGTTACTAACGTCCCATACAAATTCACTTACCCAATGCTTGGAAGGGCGTTAGACATCTGTAGGAACAAGGTATGTATGTTGTTCCCTATATCTTATCTGACCAAATTCCATTTCTGTCCACCTACACTTGTTTACATTTTCACAAGGCGTATTGATACTGCAAAAGGTGGAGAATTCTCTAAATATCCAAATGGAGGTATGAAAGACTTTTGTTGGATGGTATGGTATAAAGGATTCAAAGGAGAAACGACCATCAGATACATCGATAACAGCAAAGCGGAAAGAAATGAGGTGAAAGAACTCAAAAACAAGTTATCAAATTCAATAAGCAATTGGAATTTATGTAGTTGTGACCTAAAACAACATATAAAAAAACTGTATGAAAACGACAAACTGCCTAAAAGAGAGATTGCAAGAATAACGGGTGTTAGTGAAGGGGCTGTCAGAAAATGGCTAAAGCAAATGCAAAATTAGCCATTCCCCCCAAAAACGCCATTTTTCCTCCGGATTTATTTTGCATACAGACCTTGCTATATGATGAATATAGTTCATGGTATTTTTGCAAGGGATATACAGACAGCACATATAAAAGGTGGAAGCTTATGACACCACCCTTTAAACTTCAATATATAGTTTGTTATTAAGATACATAAAAAAAAATGTAACATAAAGTGTAATTAAATAACAATGATATTATTATACATCTGATTATCAGTTAGTTTATAGTACTGAGGACAACTTACGGCCTGTTTGATAAGGAAGGTAAATTAATACAAAGGCAACCAAAAGCAACACAACCCACGGATTCACAGGAATCTCCGTCGTGGGAACCGTAGCCATCAGCACCTCCATCCATCCAAGCAGCATGCGGAGACCACCTTCATAGAGCCCCACAACGACCTGCCAGCCGCCAAACACGAAGAACAGCACTGCGCCTACAATCACGCAGAACAGTGTCCACAGCGTCGACAGTCTGTGAGCCTTCGCATAGGTCTCGTCGGGCAGATGCTGCATCACCCGCTCCGTAAATCCATTATCCTCAATCTGCTGCTGGGCAGCCTGCTTGAAGAAGTCCTCTAATATGATATTGTCATTATCGGTCATAGCCATTCTGTTTTAAATAGTTTGCCATTTTATCCTTGCCTCGTTTCAAATGCGACTTCACCGTATTCTCCGGAATCCCAGTGATCTTGCTGATCTGGTCGATGGGATAGCCGTCGATGAGCTGCAGCGTGACACAGGTCCGTTCATCGGGCTTCAGCAGGGCAAGGGCTGCGTAGACATCCATCTTCAAGTTGGAGTCGCCAGA
>Ga0326512_10002971_pt1 | contig 12516 bp, 8 predicted proteins | sample 1_2617_0518_D_FD_203652 | JGI IMG/M metagenome (GOLD analysis project Ga0326512, IMG submission 203652) | Bovine rumen microbial communities from UC Davis, California, United States - 1_2617_0518 | ecosystem: Host-associated > Mammals > Digestive system > Stomach > Rumen | place: USA: California... | reverse complement strand
CGAATGGTCAGATTCGGATTTTTCTTGTGATAGATTTCCTTCAGCTTATCAGCGATTCTGTCCAACGGCTGACCCTCATTGGATGCATAGTGACTGAACAGCAGTTTTCCGTCTTCCGTGATGAGTACCAGTTTTGTCGTTGTTGAGCCGGAGTCAATCCCGAGATAAGCATCACCCTCATATGTGCTGATATCAGCAAATTCCAAATCACATTCCTTGTGTCTCTGGAGAAACTGTGAATACTCTTCTCTTGATGAAAACAGCCTTTCTCCCGTCACAATATCCGAAGTTGCCTTTGCATCCCGGACTTTCTGGAGCAGTGCCTCAGCAGATTCCGGTGAATCCTTGCTTTCCCGGGCATAGAGCGCACTCCCCAGGGCAACGAAAACAGGTGCCTGCTCCGGAAATACTGCCTGCTCCGGTGAAAGATGCAGACCCTCAACAAATGCCTTTCTCAACCCTTTCTGAAATGACAGGGGTCCCCCTAAAAACAGCACATTCCCCTTGATTTCCCTGCCCTGTGCCAGTCCGGCAACCGTCTGGTCAACAACGGCCTTAAAAATGCTCGCGGCAACATCTTCACGCGCCGCACCCTGATTCAGAAGCGGTTGAATATCTGATTTCGCAAATACTCCGCACCGGGAAGCAATCGGATATGTTCTTGTTGCTTTCAGTGCGGCCTCATCCAGCTCCTGAACCGTGATTCCGAGGAGCGTGGCCATCTGGTCGATGAATGCGCCTGTTCCTCCGGCGCAGGTGCCATTCATACGCTGTTCGACACCGCCCGTCAGAAAAATGATTTTGGCATCTTCTCCGCCGAGTTCAATGACAACATCGGCCTTCGGATAGCATGTCTTCACTGCCAGAAATGCCGCATGAACCTCCTGCACAAAGGAAATCCCGGCCGCATTGGCCAGCCCCAGTCCGGCTGAACCGGCCATTGCCGTCCGGAATCCGGCATCCGGAAATTTTTCGGCTATCGCGGACAGCTGTTCTGAGACAGTCTCCTTGACTTTTGAAAAATGCCGTTCATACGCAGAATGCTGAATGGTTCCTTTCTCGTCACAGACAACAGTCTTGACCGTTGTTGAACCGACATCAATTCCCAAAGAATATATTTTCATGAATGATTTTCCTCCCGATGATACGCGTTTCAAGATAACAGACGATAGTCTATTACTATTACTTAGTGCCGTTATGCTGTGATTTCGTTACAAAAAATTTAAATCAGGCTGTCTTCGTGAATCATTTTATGATTCCGGAGAAAGATTCTCGGAACGCGTTTTGAAATACCGCAGACTACCTCATAGCCGATAGTTCCGTAAATAGAGGCCAGTTCATCCGCCGTGATACAGTCATTTCCATCCTGACCAATCAGTGTGACAACCGTTCCGACTACCGGATTCGGAACATCTGTAATATCAATCATGGTCTGGTCCATGCAGACCCGCCCCACAATCGGACAGCGGATACCGTTTACAAGCATCTGTCCTTTATTGGAAAGCAGTCTTGAATAGCCGTCTGCATAACCAATCGTTACCGTTGCAATACGGCGCGTTTCCTTTGCCTGATAAGTACGCCCGTAGCTGATGCAGTCCCCCGGCTGAACCGTCTTGATATGGCTGATTCTCGTCCGGAAAGACAGCACAGGCTCTAAATCAAGAGGCATGTCAAGATTCGCGTTGGGCATCAGACCATACATGATGATTCCGGCTCTTGCAAGGGTGCTTTCCGGCTGATTGTGATAACAAATCGCCGCGCTGTTCATGCAGTGGACATGTTTCAGGACAATCCCCTCTGCTCTGAGCTTCTCTGCAACGGAAAAAATCATTTTTTCCTGCTGTTCCGTATATGCCTGATGTATGGGAGCATCTTCATCCGCAACAGCAAAATGAGTAAATAACCCCTCTGCTTTCAGCCCTCTGAGCGAAAAAATCTCTTTCAGTTCCTGCATACAGGCTGTTTCATCCCCCGTCCGGATGCCGATTCTCCCCATACCCGTGTCCAGCTTTACATGACACCGCACTGCATGGCCGGGCTGGGCGCAGTTGGAAAGATTCCTTGCATAATCTACGGAAACTATCGCCTGCAAAATATTCTTCTCCGCCAGGATGGGGGCGCATTCCGGCGCGGTATAGCCCAAAATCAGAATTTCTCCGTCCGGACACCACCTGCGCACCCGGACGGCCTCTTCGAGACTGGAAACCGCATAGAACCGGACACCTGATTCATAAAGTGCCTTGCAGACATATTCCTCACCATGTCCATAAGCATCAGCCTTGACCACAGCACAATACTGTGTCTTTCCCGAAAGACGCTCCTGAATTACCTGTACATTATGGAAAAGAGCATCTAAAGAAATCTCTGCCCATGCTCTCTGACGATACTGCATCATCATATCATTCATTGTCTTGTCGACTCCTTTTTCTGATTTTTATTTTTTTGTGAATTTTTCATAAAAAATTGAGCCATTCACTGCCCGGATAGAAACATAACTGTCATTTTTTCTGAAAAATCATGGATTTCACTTGTGATTTTCACGGAGATATGCTATAATAAAATCAATTATGATTTTCATTCAGAATCGGAGGTGAATTCACAGCATGAAACTTAACCACCCGCTTCTCCGGGATGCCCCCAAAGAACAGATACTCTGCTTTACAGGCCACAGACCCGAAAAACTCCCGAAAGGCGAAAACCTCGCATTGCTGAAAGCAACTCTGTATCATTATATTGATGAAGCAGTCAGCAAGGGTTATCTTTATTTTATCACGGGACTTGCAGACGGCATTGACTTTATCGCCGCGGAATATCTGTTCCGGCTCCGGGAGACTTTCACAGATATTAAAGTCATCGGTGTCCAGCCGTGTACGGACTATGAAGCATTTTTCCAGGAACGGCGATATAATATCGTTCATCTCCGGTATATGAAAAATTCTGTCAATGCGCTCATCTGTCTGCCAGGCCTGTCATCTGACCCGGAAATTTTCTTTATCCGGAATCGTTTTATGGTAGACTGTTCCTCGGCGATTATTGCAGTTTTTTCGGGGAATCATTCCGGCTCGGCACAGACGCTGAACTATGCCCGGAAGTGCGGACTTGCCTACTGTCATATTCCGGCAAAACCCGCGCTGATGTATCAGCCCACCCCCGAAACATGGCCTGTCATCCGGAACAATTTCTGAAACAGACCGTAATCTTATTATAACACTAATCCGCCAAAAAAGCAAGCGGCATGAGAAACTTTCAGATTTTTAGAAATTTGTCCAGAAAAACCAAAAAAATTTTTTCTGTGTTATGCAATGATACAGAAACACCAAGGAGGATTATCTATGTCAAACACTGAAACCGAACAAACCAAAAAGCCCAAAGGCAAACACAAAAAAGAACGCAGCGGACATGTCGCGATTCCGTTCCTGCTGTCATTCCTGTTAGGGATTGTGTGCATCGGCGGTATTGCAATGTATATCTTCAATAAACTCGGCGCACAGGAAAATACCCTCAAGATGCAGCCCAATGTCACAAAACCCACCGCCGCAGACAACATGACCCTCATGTTTGTGCTGGATGAGCCGAATGACCCCTGCCCATTGACTTTTATGATGGCAAGGGTTCTCCCCGGAGATAAGAAAATCATCCTGCTTTCCCTGCCCTCCAATATGATGGCCGAAATTGACGGCCGGACGGAAACCCTCGCCAATTATTACAAGACAGGCGGTATTCAGTCCGCTATCACGGCTATCAAGAATGAGGCCGGTATCGAACCCGACAGATATATTATCCTGAATTCTGAATCTTTCCAGAAAATCTGCAATATCTTTGCAGGTGTCTATTATCAGATTCCCATCGGTACACAGGGATTCGCCGATAATTCCGAAGAACAGTACCTCGGCCCCTCACAGATGGAAAAATTAATTACAAATCCGTTTTTCGAGGGCGGTGAAAGCGAACGCAGTGCCATTGCCTCTGATTTAATCTGTTCCATGATTAATCAGACCGACTATGACAGAATCGTTGCTTCTATGGACTCCAATTTCCGGACACTCATCAACATGATGAATACTGACATTTCTTCCATTGACTACAGCAATGAGAAATCTGCACTCAAATATATGTACACTTACGGCAGTCAAATCTGCACATTCCGTTTAGCAACAGGAAGTACTTCCCAGGATAATGTCTTCATTCTGAACAGTGATTTCCAGGAAAGTATTTCAGAATACTTCCTCCCGGCCGAAACAGTCGCCGATACTTCAGGAGAGTGATTTCATGCCGGATTATCAGAATATCTTTGATACTCATGCACATTATGCAGATTCCCGTTTTGATGATGACCGGGAACAGCTCCTCGGTACGGTTTTCCCTGCCACAGGTATCCGATATATCATGCTTGCTGGTATCCGGATTCCCGATTGTTACCGGAGTCAGGAGCTTGCCCGGCAGTATGACTATATCTATTGCAGTGCCGGACTGCATCCGAGCTATTTAGACGGCCGTCCGGCAGACTGGCTTTCACAGCTCCGCGAACTTGCCAGATTTGAAAAATGCAGAGCCATCGGAGAAATCGGCCTTGATTATCACCGTGACACTCCCGACAGAACCTTACAGAAAACCCTCTTCATCGAACAGCTGAAACTTGCCTTGGAACTCGACCTGCCTGTGATTCTGCATATCCGGGATGCCATCGGCGAAGCCAGCGAAATTCTCCATCAATATCAGCCCCGGGGCGTGATGCATTGTTATAACGGCTCGGCTGAAACCGCCAAAGACCTGCTCCGGATTCCGGACTTGTATTTCAGTTTCTCCGGCGTGATTACCTATCAGAATACCCGGAAACCTCTCGAAGCCCTCGCCGTTCTCCCCATGGACAGAATCCTGATAGAAACGGATTCCCCCTATCTGACCCCCGAACCGTTCCGCAGTGAACCCCCCAGACGGCGGTGTGACAGCACCATGATTCTCCGGACAGCTCAGAAAGCCGCCGAAATCAAACAGCTCCCTGTCCAGAAGTTTCTCACAATCTGCTGTGAAAACGGAAAAAAACTTTTCCGGATTTGATTATTTCCTGAAAAAATCCGGCAAAGTCTTGACTTTATTTCAATTTTGTACTATAATATTAATGTTTATTTGTGTCGTTCCCAACGGCTGAAAAAAATCAAAAAACAAAAGAAACAGGAGGTACTTATTTTGAACAAACGAATCGGAAAACCCGTCTTTTTTGTGGTGTTTCTGGTCATTCTTGCCTATGTCCTGACAACGGTCTTCGGCGTAGCGACTTATAAGGGTGATATTAAACACACATGGGTTCACAGTCTTGAGGACATCCGTCTTGGTATCGACATCCAGGGCGGCGTTGATGTCACCTTTGAACCTGACGGGGATGCAGACCCAACAGAAGAACAGATGGACGCGGCTTTGCAGGTCATCAAACTGAGACTCACCAATCTGAGCATCAATGACAGTGAAACTTATGTCGATTACAGCAATGGCAGAATCATTGTCCGTTTCCCGTGGCAGTCCGGTGAAGAAAACTTCGACCCCGCTGAAGCCGTGAACGAACTCGGCCAGATGTCCGAACTCTCATTCCGGTACGGCACCGAAATTGACGGAGAACTCATCCTCACCGGTTCAAGCGTAGATACCGCTTCCCCCGGCTATGACCAGCAGAATGACCAGTGGGTCGTACAGCTCAAACTCAATGACTCCGGCAAACAGGCCTTTGCTGATGCTACTACCGCACAGGCCGCCAGCGGGGGCTATATCTCCATCTGGATGGATGATACCTGTATTTCCAGTGCAACGGTCAATGAGGCCATCACTACAGGAGATGCTGTCATCTCCGGCAATTTCACGGCGGAATCCGCTAAGGAACTCGCTGACCAGATTACATCCGGCGCACTTCCTTTCTCTCTTCATGCAACCAGCACCAAGACCCTTTCACCGACATTAGGCTCCGGCGCACTGTATGCAATGGTACTCAGCGGTCTGATTGCCCTTGTATTCATCAGCATCTACATGCTGATTCTGTACAGACTGCCCGGCTTTGTGGCCGTTATCGGCCTGATTGGACAGGTTACCGGAATGCTTGCCGCCGTTTCCGGCTGGTTCGGCTTCATGCCCAGCTCCACACTGACCATCCCCGGCATTGCCGGTATCATCCTGTCCGTGGGCATGGGCGTTGACTGCAATATCATCACGGCGGAGCGTATCCGTGAGGAACTCGCAAAAGGCAAGTCTCTTGAATCTTCCCTGAAAGCCGGATATTCCAACGCCTTTTCCGCCATTCTTGACGGCAACCTGACACTTGCCATTGTTGCCCTGATTCTGATGGGTGCTTTCGGTACGGATAATATCATCACAAAAGCATTGAATGCGACTATCTTTTATTTCTTCGGTGCGACAACAGAGGGCTTTATTTACTCTTTCGGCTTTACGCTTTTAGTCGGCGTTATCCTCAACTTCATCATGGGCGTATTCGCGGCCAGACTGATGACATTCTCCCTGTCCAGATTCAAGGCATTTCAGAAGCCCTCCCTGTACGGCTATACTAAAGAAAAATACAAAGAAACTAAAATCTTATCTTTCAGTGAAAACAAGAAGAAATTCTTTATTATTTCCGCCATTCTGGTGGCTGTGTCCCTCTGTACAACATTCTTAGGCGTGGAAATCTCCATTGATTTCAAGGGCGGTACCATTGTTTCCTACTCCTACACCGGTGACCTGAATGAAACTGCCTGCCAGTCCGCCATTGAGGGCATCCTGAATACACCCGTCACCCTCCAGAAAGGCGAAAGCTTTGACGCTGATACCAATATCCTGACAGTTTCTTTCAGTTATGACCAGAGTTTAACTCTCGACCAGCAGGAACAAATGCTGAATGCCATGCTCGAAACTTATCCGGATAATAACATCCAGGAACTCGAAAGTAATGATGTCAGCCCGTCTTCCGGACGTGAATTCTTTGCAAAATGCATTGTCGCCGTCATCTTTGCGGCACTCCTCCTGATTATCTATATCGCACTCCGGTTCAAGAAAATCAGTGGCTGGTCAGCAGGTGTCTTCACTATCATCACGCTTCTGCATGATATTATCATTACTTACGGAAGTTTTGTTCTGTGCGGTTTCGAGATTGACTCGAACTTCATGGCCGTGGTACTGACGATTTTCGGCTACTCTATCAATAATACGATTATTGTCTATGACAGAATCCGCGAAAATCAGAAATTCATGGACAAAGACCGCACCATTGCTGAACTCGTGAACAACAGTGCCAGCCAGACGATGCGCCGTTCCCTCAGAACTTCCATCACGACAGTATCTACTATGATTATTATCAGCATTGTGGCATCTGTCTTCAATGTCAACAGTATTCTGAGCTTCTCCGTTCCCATGGCCTTCGGCCTGATTGCCGGTACTTACTCCTCACAGTGCATTGCACCGACACTCTGGGTATGGTGGAACGAAAAACACGGCAATCAACAAATCAAAGACGTTGCCGCAAACTAAATCAATCAGGCAAACGCCAAAAATCCCTCTCTTTTCAGAGAGGGATTTTTTCAGAAAGGAGCTTCCCAATGGATATTTTGATTCTTTTTCTTTTGTTCCTGCTGTATCCCATACAGGTGTACAAATCTGAATATCATTCAGAATATCTGTCATTGGAAACAGGAAAGCGAATGCGGGGGTTCTTTGCCATTGTCGTGATACTGCATCACATTGCAAATGTCACAGAAAGCGGAAAATTATTCAGGCTGTTTACCTATGCGGGTGTCTATGCCGTAGCGGTATTTTTCTTTTATTCCGGCTATGGCCTGCAAAAAAGTTTCCTCACAAAGGAAAATTATGCCCGGCATTTTCTGATAAAACGCCTTTCTCCGATTCTGATTCCCTATTTGCTTATCAGCGTGATATATTATATCGTATGGAAAGTTGATGACAGTACTTTTTCAGTACATGATTTTTTTAATATCTTTATATCAGGCTCCAATTCATGGTATGTGCTGTGCATTGTCTGTTTCTATGTGTTTTTTTATATCACGATGCTGATTTGCAGAGAAAAACGCAGTAATACCATCATCGGCGCGTGTGTCTTTGAAATCTCCTGGCTGGTGATGCGCTATGCACTTTCCCCCCGGAAAGTGTGGTGGTTCAATACACCGCATATCCTGATTCTGGGAATCATCTGGGCGGTTTATGAAAAACAAATTATCCGCTTTCAGAAATCCCGGTATTGGATTATCCTCTGTACTGCCGGAATTCTGTTCATGGCCGAAACCGCTCTCCGGCCGAAGACACAAATTGCAGGTACCATCATCAGCACAACGGCCTTTGTGATACTGTTGAATCAGATATTGCTGAAAATAAATACCAAAAGCAAAATCCTCCTGTTCCTTGGCGATATTTCTTATGAAATCTATATCCTGCACGGAATTTTCATTTCCATTCTCAGAAGAACGCATATCCAGATTGCAAATGATTTTCTGTATGCGGTTCTTGTCTTTGCCGGGAGCATCTTCACGGCATGGCTGTTCCATCCGCTGTTCAAAAAAATCACAAAGAGCTTTCTTCAGCTGAAAGTCAAATCATGATAAAAATCTCCCCTGCACCGCTTCCGCAGTACAGGGGAGTGATTTTTTCTTTTTTCAGCATTGCAGATACTTCATTATCATGCAGTTCCGATTCCGTTTCTTCTCTGCTCCGTTCCGCCGGAGACACCTGCCCTCGTCATGGAGGCTGTCCGGCCGGCTTCCCGTCACAAATCCGTCACGGATGAAAACCCTTGATTCTGTTTCTCTGGTCAGAATGCATTACTTTGCATCATTGATAGCAGCCTGAGCAGCAGCCAGTCTTGCAATCGGTACGCGGAACGGTGAGCAGGATACATAGGTCAGACCAATCTTATGGCAGAATTCCACAGATGTCGGGTCGCCACCATGTTCGCCACAGATACCAAGATGCATGTCGGGACGAACTTTCTTGCCCAGTTCAACAGCCATTTCCATCAGCTTGCCGACACCTGTCTGGTCAAGCTTTGCAAACGGGTCATTTTCAAAAATCTTCTTGTCATAGTAAGCTCCCAGGAACTTGCCGGCATCATCACGGGAGAAACCATAAGTCATCTGTGTCAGGTCATTGGTACCAAAGCAGAAGAATTCGGCTTCTTTTGCGATATCATCAGCAGTCAGAGCGGCTCTCGGGATTTCAATCATAGTGCCGACTTCGTATTTGAGTTCTACATCAGCGTTCTTGATTTCTTCATCAGCGGCGGCAACGACAATATCCTTGACATACTTGAATTCCTTTACTTCGCCAACGAGCGGAATCATGATTTCCGGAACAACTTTCCAGTCAGCGTGCTTCTTCTGTACGTTGATAGCGGCACGGATGACAGCTCTTGTCTGCATTTTGGCGATTTCCGGATAGGTAACTGTCAGACGGCAGCCTCTGTGACCCATCATCGGGTTGAATTCGTGCAGGGACGCAATAATATTCTTGATATCTTCAACGGATTTGCCCTGTGCATCGGCCAGCTTCTTGATGTCTTCTTCCTCAGTGGGAACGAATTCATGGAGAGGCGGGTCAAGGAATCTGATGGTAACGGGATTGCCTTCGAGTGCCTCATACAGAGCTTCAAAGTCAGCCTGCTGCATGGGGAGAATCTTTTCGAGAGCGGCTTCACGTTCTTCAACAGTATCAGCGCAAATCATTTCACGGAAAGCGGCGATTCTGTCTTCTTCAAAGAACATGTGTTCTGTACGGCAGAGACCGATACCTTCAGCACCGAGTTCGCGGGCTTTCTTAGCATCAGCAGGTGTATCAGCATTTGTGCGGACTTTCAGAGTTCTGTACTTGTCAGCCCAGCTCATGATACGGTCAAAGTCACCGGCAATCTGAGCATCAACAGTCGGGATAATGCCGTCATAGATGTTACCGGTTGTACCATCAATAGAAATCGGGTCGCCTTCGGTGAATACCTTGCCACCGAGTTCAAACTTCTTGTTTTCTTCATCCATCTTGATGTCACCACAGCCGGATACACAGCAGGTACCCATACCACGGGCAACAACGGCTGCATGAGAGGTCATACCGCCACGAACGGTCAGAATGCCCTGTGCAGACTTCATGCCTGTGATGTCTTCAGGGGATGTTTCGAGACGAACCAGAACGACTTTTTCACCTTTTTCAGCCCATGCAACAGCATCATCAGCAGTGAATACAACTTTACCGCAGGCTGCGCCGGGGGATGCGCCCAGACCCTTGCCCAGAGGTGTAGCGGCTTTCAGAGCCTTTGCATCAAACTGCGGATGGAGCAGAGTATCGAGGTTTCTGGGGTCAATCATAGCAACAGCTTCCTGCTCGGTTCTCATACCCTCATCAACGAGGTCACAAGCGATTTTCAGAGCGGCCTGAGCGGTTCTCTTGCCGTTTCTGGTCTGGAGCATATACAGATGGCCGTGTTCTACGGTGAATTCCATATCCTGCATATCTCTGTAATGCTTTTCGAGTGTTTCACAAACTTCTGTGAAAGATTTGAAAGCTTCGGGGAATTTTTCAGCCATTTCAGCAATCGGCATAGGTGTGCGGACACCAGCTACAACGTCTTCGCCCTGTGCATTGGTCAGGAATTCGCCCATGAGCTTCTTTTCACCTGTTGCAGGGTCACGGGTAAATGCTACGCCTGTACCGCAGTCATCGCCCATATTACCGAATGCCATGGACTGTACGTTAACAGCAGTACCCCAGCTGAACGGGATGTCATTGTCACGTCTGTAAACGTTGGCGCGGGGGTTGTCCCAGCTTCTGAATACGGCCTTGATAGCACCGATTAACTGTTCCTTGGGGTCAGTCGGGAAGTCAGTGCCGATTTTTGCCTTGTATTCAGCCTTGAACTGAGATGCCAGTTCTTTCAGGTCATCGGCGTTGAGTTCAACGTCCTGCTTCACGCCACGGGCTTCTTTCATCTTGTCGATGAGCTGTTCAAAGTACTTCTTGCCGACTTCCATAACAACATCAGAATACATCTGGATGAATCTTCTGTAGCAGTCCCAAGCCCATCTTTCATTATTGGACTTTTCAGCGATAGAAGCAACAACTTCTTCATTCAGGCCGAGATTCAGGATAGTATCCATCATGCCGGGCATGGATGCTCTTGCACCGGAGCGGACGGAAACGAGCAGGGGATTTTCGACATCGCCGAATTTCTTTCCGGTTACTTCTTCCATCTTAGTGATATTGGCTTCGATTTCAGCCATGATTTCGTCACTGATGCCGCCGTCTTCGTAGTACTGTGTACAAGCTTCAGTCGTGATAGTGAAGCCCTGGGGAACTCTGTCCTTGCCGAAAATAGAAGTCATTTCAGCAAGGTTTGCACCTTTGCCGCCGAGGAGTTCGCGCATATTGGCGTTACCTTCGGTGAACTGGTAAACGTATTTCTTGCTCATTGGTTTATACCTCCAATCAGAATTTATCCGGCCGGGGAGCAAGCCCCGGGGGATTTACAGTATCTATTATACCATATTCTGAAAAAAAAATCTATCGTTTTTTAGTAGAAATTCTTTCCAGATTTTACAGCATTTTGCACAAAAATTGTGAATAAATTAAGAACTCAGAAAAAGTTGGAAGAGAAAAGCACCTGCCGGGCAGATGCTTTCTGACAATTCTTAGTTACTCCAGGCGGCTTTCATGAATTCAGCATAGGCTTCATCAGCCATATTCATGACACGGAACAGCATTTCTACGGCAATGCCCCCGACTTCTGAGCAGGAAATGGGGAAATCAATCTCAATGCTGATGGTATTGTCTTCAAAATCCACAACGAATTTGGCAAAGCGGAACTGCCGGTTCATCTTATTGACGGCGTAGAGCATGGAACCTCTTTTATCTTCCGTAAAGGAAGCAAAATCATAAATTCTCATAGAAACGTCACTTTCATCACCTTTGGAAAGAAACAGAATCGTGACATCCTCCCCCGCCTATAGAGGCGGGGGCTTCCTCCCACAAAAGCGGGCAGTCGGTTCCTGCTCGACAGTACCAGTGTACTGAGCATAAACAGGCTAACCCCGTGTGTCCCACGGTTCTTTTATTTCAGGTTATGCGGAAACTGACCGCATTCCCTCATTTCTGATATTCACAGCAGCATTCACATCTCTATCATGATGTGTACCGCATTCCGGACAATCCCATGCCCTGACAGACAAGTCTTTTGTGTCAGGATTCTTGTAACCACAGCAGGAACATATCTGAGAACTTGCAAAGAACCTGTCAATTTTTACAAGTCTTTTTCCTGATTCTTCCAGCTTGTAACGCAGAAATTCTGTGAACATGCCCCATCCGTTGTCACAGACGGATTTTCCGAAGTGCAGTGCCTGTGCCATTGCCTGCATATTCAGATTTTCAATGCAGATACAGTCCCACGCATTGACTAACAGCCTTGACAGCTTGTGCAGAAAATCCTTTCTTTGATTTGCCACTTTTTCATGCAGTATGGCAACCCTGATACGCTGTTTTTCACGATTT
>Ga0326512_10002970_pt1 | contig 12520 bp, 18 predicted proteins | sample 1_2617_0518_D_FD_203652 | JGI IMG/M metagenome (GOLD analysis project Ga0326512, IMG submission 203652) | Bovine rumen microbial communities from UC Davis, California, United States - 1_2617_0518 | ecosystem: Host-associated > Mammals > Digestive system > Stomach > Rumen | place: USA... | reverse complement strand
ACAGCATTTCTGGCATATACTGCTGAGGCTCTCAATTTTGCTGTCTCTAGCGTGTCAACTGTCTCTACATAAATTTGCTTGTTGAACACAATCAAATGCTCTCCAAATCGTTCCAGGTAGCTTGTGTGCTGTGTATCTTCATCATCTATCACGACAAAGACATTATCCATGTTAGCTCCAGAGCTTTCTAGGGTAGAATAAGTTTCTACCCTATCTGCTCTCTGATGCGACAATATGAATATTGCAGACATCATAATCTAATCTCCTCTCCATACCAACATTTTGATACAGCGACATCACAGCTAATAGGTATTGTAAATTTATCACCTCCAGAATGCGACATAATGTAAGCAAATCTCTCAGCCACTTCTTTTGCATTTTCCTCAGGACATTCTGCTATAACTTCATCATGCACAGGAATCAGCATTCTGAATCCTAGCTCTTTCAATCTTGCATCATTGTTCAGAGCTATCATAGCCAACTTAGATTGGTCAGCGGCAGTACCTTGTATTCGAGAGTTTACTATCTGTCTTGTAGCATCTACTCTCTCTTTTGAGTTGTCTGTAATTATTATGCCTTCATCTTTAGCCTGAGCTATGACAGATTTCTTTTTATCGCCCCATGCATTAGCTAAACGCTTACAATATTTATTGATGATTTCATCAGGCACATCATCTACAAATTGCTCGACAGGATTTCCATCTTCATCAAAAGGCAAACCTCCACTAAAATCTAATGGGTCATCTGATAAGCTGTGTCCTTCTGCGTAACTAAATTCATAGTCTGGCAACTTCATTACAGGCAGTCTTCTCTTTCTGCCCCATAATGTTGTGACATAGCCAAGCTCTTCTGCCATAGCTTTACTGTCAGCTTCAAACTGTTCAATAGCTGGAAATCCTTTGAACACATCTTCCTTAATCTTCTCAGCTTTCTGCTTTGTACAGCCTAACTGCTCTGCGATACTGGCAGCCCCACGTCCATAGTTAATTCCAAGCAAGATACTTTTTGCCTGGCTTCTTCGCTCTTTTCCCTCAGGATTTGTTGTACCATCAGGTCTGAACTCTAGGCAGTCTTCATAGTCTCTATTGAACGCTACACTGGCAATCTGAGCATAGAAGTCTTTGCCTTGTCTAAATGCTTCTGCCATTGTCTCATCACCACACATCTGAGCCATGCCTTTAACCTCTTGCTGGCTGAAATCTGCTGACATCATAACATAACCATCAGTAGCCTTAAACATTTTTCTAATCTCTTTGTTATGGGAGGGGATGTTCTGTAGGTTAGGGTCGCTACTTGACATTCTACCAGTATCAGCTCCATACTGATTAAACTTACAGTGTATTCTGCCATCATTTGGATTCACACACTCTGGAAGTTTATCAATAAATGTACTTACGATTGTGGAGAACTCTCGATAATCCAAAATAGCATCAGCTATTGGATTCTTGAGCTTCTTTAATGTCTCCTCATTAGTGCTTCTTACTGGCTTCTTTGTCTTTTTATCTATAGGAGCATCTAATTCCATTATGTCATAAAGCAATACAGCTAACTGCTGAGATGACTTTATATTTATAGGATTCTCTAACTGAACTCTATTAGTAGATTTTTGACCCGTACTTATACCGAAAGAGTTATTTTTACCTACAGAAGTTTTACCGTCTGGATATACATACACATCATTGCTATATGTACCGTCAATATAATCTTCTATCTCTTCTGAGTACATCTCACATAGTTCGTGAAACTTAGCCTCTCGCTCTTTCAGGAGCTTGTGATACTTCTCTTTGAGCTGATTATTATAAGCGAAATCAAACTCAATTCCTGTCTGCTCCATATCAACTATAACATCTACCATAGGCATCTCTATATTGAAGAATACCCAAGCAACACCATTCATACCATTCCTATCTTCTGGCGTTTTATCAGGTTCATAATAAATGAACTGCTTCTGATAGTCATAATACTCTAGTGTTATTTTAGAATCATGCGCGGCATAAATAGCTCCAGTCTTTATAGGAACTAAATCAAATGTCATTCCTTTAAACAGCTCATCAAACTTAAATGCATCTTCTTTACCTTTGAGTACATACTTCTGATGCAACTTTTTCAGAGCATTACTTTCCTCATTCTCATTAAGACATCTAGCCGCTAAATAGCAATCCCAATCGCAATGTAGTCTTACTCCTAGGTGATTTAAAATAAATCTAATATCAAATGGGGCGTTAAAGAGTACATTAAATGTATTAGCATCCTCAAGTCTCTGAAATTGCTCAGCTACAAATTCAATCGGCAACTGATTCTTTGATTTCTGGCCCGTAATATACGATTTGTGGTTTAATGGTATATAGGCTGTCTTGCTATCGTGGGTGTAAATACTTATACCTACAAGCTCGTCCAACATTGGGTCTAATCCTGTTGTTTCTGTATCTATACCGATAATCTTATTCTCAATACACTTATCAATATACTCAATAAGGGTTTGCTCATCTTGAATTATTAATGTTTCTTCTGCGTACTTGCCTAGATATTTCTCTACCATAGCCTGAATATTGGCTATTTTAGAAGCAATGCCCCCACCGCGTTTTGCAGTAGGGGCTTTCTTTGTTGACTTGGCTTTCTTCAATATATCAGCATCAGAAACACTTCTCTGTGGTATACTGAATAATCCTGCCATTAGTCATCCTCTCTTCTTCTGCTCGAAGGACGTCTGCGCTCTTCTCTTGATGAGCTTCTACCAGACTCTCTTTCTGAGCTTCTCTCTCTTCTCTTTGGAGCTTCATCCTCGTCACTGCCATCATCAGTGCTTGGGAACTCTTCGTGGTCGAGATAATACTCCATATCATCAGCAGTCTTATCTAAGATATATCTGCCGATAATCTCTGGAATCTCTTCCTCAAAGTCTTCGAGCTTGTCTCTCTCTGGCACTTCCTTAGTAGAGTAAAGCTCATAAGTTGTACTGGTGTCATTAGGCTTTCCATGACGCTCAACTTCTGTCACTACAGATACAACCTCTGGATTTCTAGCACAATAACCTGCTAACTTTGGGAAGAAGTTCTTTCCTCTCTCCCAAACCTGAACTTCGTCAGCATCAAGATTGTAGAGTGGAATGAACAGTCTTGCCTGCTGTTTAATCTTAGCGGCACAGAATGGGCATACATCAACTGGGTCCTGATACTCTCTAAGACAGTTAACCCATCTCTTATTGCCGCCAACTTCTACCTGGTGCACAGCATATCCTGGAAAATCATTCATATCATTTCCAAGAAACTGTACCTTAGCTATCTCTCCATCTTTTGAGAGCTTGAAATAGCTACCACCATTTCCACTTCCTCCATAATGCTCCGCATCATCGTAATTGAATCTCATTTTACTTTTCTCCTTTTTCTCGTTTAAAATAGTTTGCGTGTTCTTTTTGTTCTTTTCTTTTCTTCCCAATATTTAGATGTAGCTAATGATAGCTTTTGTATCTCCTCAGGTGTCTTTTTCCTACCTTTTAACGATGAGCTTATCTTATGCTTAGTCTCTTCTGAATGAGGTGAATTATGTCCAAATTTCTTACCCTCAGACCTCGCTCGCCTAAGTCCCTCACTTATGTGGGCGCACTCAGATTCGCTCTTAACTCTACCACGATTAGTCTCGTGTAAGTTCTTAGCTCTCTCAGCCAAATTTGCTCTCTGCTCATCTGTGAGATTGAGCTTTCTGCCCTTGTTCAATCTTGAGATTTTAGCTTTTGTGGCTTCACTATGCTTCCTGCCGATACTATTCTGTCTATGTCTCTCCAATTGCTCTGGAGTTAGATGATATCCAGATGTACCTTCACCGCCATCTGTAAGATTGTAACCGAACTCTGGGTCATTAGAGCGATACTTCGATATTAACTCCTTTTCTAAACTAGATGCCTCATCAAATGTCAAATCAGACTCTAACACAATATGCTCTATATTTTCCCACCCATATTTCTGAATGGCTCTATAGAACAATTTTTGACGTTCATATCCTTTGCCATCATTCCATCTACATTCTGGTTGCTGACAAGTAATACCTATATACACTTTGCTATTAGGGCATTTGTGCATATATACATAATAACTCTTCTGTCTGTATTTACCGTCAGCATACCTCATTGGATTTACTTGTTCTCCTTTTCTTCTTTTTCTGCTTTTTCCTTTATATCTTTAAAGACAGGCTCAAGTGACTTTAATAAATCTGAAATAGCCACATCTAACTTGTCTGTAGATATCTTAAACGAAATTGGTCGCTTCTCTTTTGGATTTGTGCTTTTCTTAGCATCAATATCACCTACAGCTTTGCTGAATACAGCTTTACTGAATGGCATCTCTGGCATGAAGAACTTAGCATTACCAATATTGTCCTTATCCTTCATAATCCAAATCTCAGCGATTTCCTGCTTACCACACTTAATTGTACTTCTTGTCTGGCTCGACTTTGCCATAAACTTCTGTGTAAGAGTGAATAACTCAATACCAGCTTTGTCAAATGCTGTCTTAATTACAAGTGAGCCATCTTTCTGTAACTGAGCTAAATCTTCTCTTGACATAGGACTCTTTCTTCTGTCATCGCTGTTCTTATCAGCTCTCTTCTTAGGCTCAGCTAAATTTTCTTTAGCCTGAACTGCTTCTGTCTCCTGCTTCTGAGCTTCTGCTTCTGTCTGTGAAGATGTCTGAATTAACTTATCTCCTTGATACTTTCTCCAGTTACTTCTAAATGTAGAATACTGAATACTAAAAGTCTTTCCGTCCTCACCCCTAAGCATGAGAGTCTTGTACTTCTCCTCTCTGCTCTCCAATACACCGAGCTTTCCGCTCTTTCTGTCTTCGTACATCTGTCCGATTGTACCAACTTCATTTGCCATAGCTTTAATTTCCTTTCTTTTAAACTTTTTACTTTGGCTGCTTGTCTTTCGACTATGTAAACATTATATAACACGTTTTTATAGCTGTCAACAGATTTTAGATAATTACCTCAATTTATTGCCATGGAGTAAGTCTTCCTTTAGTATAACCTAATTCCTCATATTTTTGTAACTCATTTGGATAGATACGCTTATTTATTTTGCCATTATTTACAAAAATTCTTCCCTTAACTTGCTCTGATAATTCTTTTCTTCGAGTATCACTAACCTTTCTACCTTTATTTGCTACACTAATTTTATGTTTAGTCTCTTCTGACAATTTAGCACCATATCTAGGAGCATCTTCTCCATATCTATGTACACCCAGCATTGGATGTATTCTGCCGTTCGCATAGCCTCTTCTTATTGATTCGCTCATCTTACGCTTAGATTCATCGGTATGATGCTTACCATACATTGGACTATCTTTACCTGACTTCGCATACTTTTTACATCTCTTAACAAATTCATCCTTATGCTCTTCATGCCACTTCTTACCTGATTCGCTCAATCGTCTATTTCTAGTGCCATAATTATCATTATACGTCCTAGTGCACCACTCTAAATTATCTACTTGGTTATTTAAGCCGTTCTCATCTTTATGATTAACGCAGTCCTTTGACTCATCGTCATTTGGTATAAATGCTTCGGCTACAAGTCTGTGTACAAGAAACAGTTTATTTTTACCGCAAGCATCTGTTAGACCTACTTTATAATAATTACCCACTTGAGTAAGTTTCTTAATCTTTTCGTGTCTAGTATATGACTTACCGTTTATATTTGTAGTAAACTCAAGTTGGCGTACATTACCATAATTGCTAACCTGATAAAGACCCTCATAACCAACAACATCTCGCCATAACTCTTCCATACACAACCTCCTAATGTAAATAAACTATTTTATGCAAATAAGATAACATGATTTATTTACATTTGCAAGCTATATAAGAATTTCCATATTCAATATCTCCTCATCAGTCATCTCTCCAATGTCCTTCCTATGGGTAGGTATAATCGCCTCGTAGAATAACTTATGCTTTACACTTTCTTTGATTCTCTGTCTAGCATTACGGCCGGCTTCATCGTTATCTGTCGCAAGTACAAATGCTCTGCAAGGCATATCAGATAAAGCTTTAAATTGTGATTGTGTTCCGAGACCATTCAATGCACAAGCAAACTTACCGACTTGCCACAGTCTAAGACAGTCTATCATAGATTCCGTTATCCATACTTCCTTAGGAAACTCATCTAACTGGTAGAGCTGATATATACCATATACTGGCTTTGCGCTACCTGACGGATATGAGAAGAACTTGGTCTTTACACTTCGCTTTGCTACAAACTCACAGTCGCCATCTTTATTGAAGTTTGGCATCGTTATCATCTTTTCGCTAGGGGAATATCCCAAATCGAATAGCTCAATCAGCCAATCTTCTTTAATACCTCGCTTCTCCCAATATGAATGATAATACCTATACTTATCTAACTCCTCTTCGCTTACGAACGTAGGACAGCTATCAGTATCAATATTACTGTTCCTACGATTGCCCATTCTGAAGTTGACAACTCTTCCTTCTCCCTTTTCTAAAGTAACAAAATTCTGTATTAGCCATGACCATCCATAAGCTCCGTTATCGCTATACCCAAAGCAGTTAGATATAAACTCATCTAAACCTACAGTAGTGTCACAAGCGAAGCAGTGAACTACTCCGCTATTTTTATCTATACCCATAGATGGCTTACGCTCTTGTCCATTACCATGATAGATACACTGACACTGTATATTGTGACCACTTTCTCTAGGGTCTTTCTCTAACAGCTTTATACCCTTTATATGTAGCTCTGCTCTGAGCTGAGATAATATATCTTCTAATGGTTGTACTATCTCCACATTCTTAATGTTCATTTAATCTCTGTCTCCTGCATCTTCATTAGGATTGTATAAATAGTTTTCTTCTTCCCAAGCTATCCTTTCATCATGCTCAGCCTCCTCTCTCTCTGTATCTCCTCTTCTAAATATTTTATTACATCGAAAATCATTAATAATCATCCTCCACATTCCTTCTTCTATCTCGTTTATTTCCGCCCTTTACTTCTTTTTCTTCTTTGGCATACTGAGAAAAATTCTCATCGTCTTGCTTTACATCTATATCCTCTGATTTTACAGACTCAAACTTACCTCTATCAATATCCCAACGATACTTATATGACTGCCCATTCTCACCGTTTCTCATCTTCTTATTGTCAATCAATGCGAATGTTGCGGTCTCTGTCTTTATCTGTCTTAAAGCCCATACGATACTTGCATTTTGAGCTATACCATCACTGTCTCGAATGTTCTCAAGCTCTGGAGTCTCTAAGCTATTCTTATCTAATACTCCACCTCTGTTAGCTTGAACTACAACTACAATAGGTATTCCCATTTCTTCTGACAAATCCATCAAGTCTTCTGAAATATTTGTCAATGATATTGTAGTGCTGTCGCCTCTCTTGTATCTCTCGTCTGTCAGATACTTGATACCATCTATAAACAGTACGTGAAGCTCTCTTTGCTTTATCCAGTTTCTGAGCTTTGATACAGTGACTTTTCTTGCGAAGTCTTTAGGCTTAGTCACATAGAACTTACCTTTCAACTTCTTTAATTCCTCAGCGTACTGCTCATAGTCTGCAATAGAAAACTCATCATTAAATCGTCCTAATCTGACTTGGTTATTTGACAGATTACCATGCAAAGTATCAAAACGATAACCTAAATCTCTAGCACTCATTTCTGGTGAGAAATAACCTACATTAAATCCTATCTCTGCCATAAATTTTGCCATCTTCTCAGCTATCCATGATTTACCATTATTAGTTCTAGCAAAGATAACAGCAAGCTCACTACCCCTTTGCAGTCCATTTGTATCTCTATCAATCTCCTCAAATCCTGTAGGAATAAAGAACTCACCTTGGCTGAATGCTATATTCTTAGAGTGTTCTACTCGCTCCATTACATTCGAGATGATTTCTTCATCATGGAAGCTATAATGGGGCTGTAAAGTTGTTTCTAGTTGTGACCTTAGAAACTCTACAGCTTTATTACTATCCTCTTGCAGTAAGTCTGCCGCTTTTTGTATTGCTACTACAGACTTATCAAAGAGATTTTGCTCCCTCATTTCTGCCACAAGATAATCGTCTGACTCAGACACTTCTGTTAATGTGAAATTAGGGAAGTGACCTAAGAATGATTCTTTATCTGGCACACTTCCATAATCGTGGTAGTGTTCAGCTATGAACTCAAACTCCTTCTCATAGCCGACAAACATATCTTGTGTGAGCAAGTTATCCTCAATGATACTATAATCTTTAGTATCTAGCACCTTGCTCAATATCTGAACTGATATAATCATTACATTATCCTCTCATTCCGCTTCCTTTTAGCTCAATTATCTTTGAGTTTTTCCATATTCTCTCAGCAAGTCTTGAGCCTAATACCTTATTAGCTTCTTCATAGCTAGTATGGTTTGTTGTAAATACTGTAGGCTTATGATTAATTAATCTAGTCTCAACTACAGCATATAAAACATTATAATCATAATTACTCATATTTACAGCGGCGATATCGTCTAATATTAAGAAATCTGTCTGCTTTGCCCTCTCGTACATCTCTCCACTTTTCTTATTGTTGAACTGCTTCACATCAATTAGAAATGGAACTGTAGGCAAAAATAATGCTATATCAAACATCTTATCAGACACAGCAAAATCTTCGGCGTATATCTTTTTCCAGTTATTCTCTATATGAGTTAATAATAACTTATACGCCCAAGACGTTTTTCCACAGCCTAGAGCACTTCCACATATCACTATGTTATTCTTCTCTACTAACTCAAATTCAGACAGCTCATTTCTTATTCTGGCTAGTCTGGAGTATGCTTCTTCATCACAAGTCTGTGGTATTAAATCTTCTTCTACCCATCTATACTCTGGAATATTAGCTCTCTGTAATAGATGCCTTTCATACTCATTAGGCTCGTACTCTTCTGTCCATTTTCTCATTATTAATACTCCCTAGTTCTTTTCTTTAAGTCATCAATATGACTTTGCAAATATAATAATGCATCATCAAATCCTCTGTTATAGGCATCGAGCTCCCACTGTCTAATAGTCTTACCGCCTACTTCCAAATCAGTCACACAGTTATAATGCTGACTTTTACATGATGTATGTGTTGGTGTAAAACTTATTTCATACCACTCTCTCATCACTTATCCTCCTTAAGTATTAACCATCTACAGTGCCATCCTAGAAAATGCAACTCTATACTCAGATTATGGCACGTATATTGTGGCATATCTATTACTATCTGAATCTCTGGTATTAAATATAGATTATGAAAATCTATCATCTTATTGAAATGTGTCATTTTAACGCTCCTTTTAATATATTTTAGCTCCAGCATCTAATCGCCTTTGCTTCTCCGCTAATATCTCTTCATGAGTCATCTGAGTAGGAATCACTTCTCCAAGCTCAAATTTACTCTGTCTATTATTATACTGACTATTATTATACTGACTATTATTATACTGTGATTTATCAAATGGTTTTCTGACTCTATCTAAAGCTGAAAAGCCAACTAATCCTTGATTTATACTTTGCTCTACTATTTTTACCTGTGTTTCTGAATCTGTAGATAGTCCTACTAAAGCTTTTAATCTATAATTCCACTGATTTATACCCTTAATATCTTTGTTAGATAACAATATTGCTAAATAATCGTTTAATACCTTTTGTACATTAGGCGAGAAATTGTATGTAACATCTAAGATAGCATCACAACATTTCTGATAAAGAGTTTTCTTTTTTTCTTTGTTCTTAGCCTTGCTTTCTTCTTCTCTTCTTACAATTTCGCCTAAACTATCTAGCTCATCTACAACAGCATCATAGTTATTTCTAAAATTACGATTATGATTTATTTTATTAGTAGATGCCGGTTCTCCGGCAGTAAATACTTTAGTATTTACTTTATTTTTATTTATATTTATTTTATAGTCATCATTTTGACTATGGCCCTCGTCATTTTGACTAGGGTATTCATTTTGACTAGGGTTATACTCTTCCTCAATAAAATACTGTGACACTTTAGATAAATCAGCTTTGTAATTATTGCAAGTCATATTTTTCCAAATAAATTGCTCTTTTATAATCAACCCCTTGTCTACTAAAGTTTTAAAAGCCCTATCAATAGATGAAAACGATACATCTAAAGATTGGGAAAGATAATGTCTACCTCCCCTATATTCAGATTTACCATCTTTTGAGAAATTATATACGACCGCATATACAAGAAGCTCGTTTCCTTTTAAATGCAAACCTCTCATCATCCACCCTTCAATATGTGTAGAGCTTAATAGATTTCTGTTTTCCATAAAAATTATCTCTCCTCTAGTTTAACAGACTGTCATCGTATGCCCATAGCTTACAATCATCATCTGTAATTTTACCTTCTATATATCCTCTTTGTTCAAGTTCAGATATTAGTCTTTCTATTTCTTGTACATCCTCTTTACAATACTGACCTAATATAAAAGCTAAATCTTCACCCTCATTCAAATCTGTAGGACAAGCAAATAGTAATGCTAATAGTCCTTTAGCTGATAATGATAATTCTCTGTCACGCAATAAGGATTTTGATATTGTAACAGAGTTTATGCAGTTATTTAATTCTACTGTTATACCTCTTCTCATTATTCTCTCCTTTCTTACAAATCAAAAAGCCCTTTCAACAGTGGTGTGCTCGCACCAAAGTGAAAGAGCTTTTTGAAGCAACTGATTTATGTAGTTTTCTCCGCTGAAAGCATCGAGCACTACTTTCAGTTGCAATGTCTTATGACTCTTATATAGTAACATTCTGTAACATATTTGTCAACACAGAATTTTCACAAATACAAAAAGCTTGCAGACCGGTGGGGAGTTTATCTGCAAGCTTTTTGCCATCAACATAGACGTACTAAATTATATATAACACGTATATTATAACAAAAAGAAAAAGAGTATGCAATACACATACTCTTTCTCAGGACACTTACAAGATGATTCTCTTGCCACTTATATTGTAACATAGCATAAAGAAAAAAGCTACCAGATTATTCTGATAGCTTTTCCCAACGAAACAAACATTTTTATAAAGAAAGTGAGTTCTTTATGCTCATCTCTGAGCTTATCTGTATTTTATCATCGTCTAATATAAAACACAACAGGAGATTATTTCTTCTTCTTGATTATATACTCATAGATATCCTCTACCTGTTTGTCTGTGCAACTATTAACGCTATTACATAAAGCGTCCCACTCTTTCTCTAAATCTACTCCTGCCATGTCAGGAAAGATGTTTCTTTCTTCTGTAGCTTCGATTGTATAATAGTTATCTCCTGCCTTTATAGCACAACGACTTGTAAATTTGATTGTGCTTGTTTCAGCTTTTGGTTCGTACATTACTTCTTCCTCCTTGAATTGAATATAATTGCGGCGATAAAGATACCTGCCATTTCAACTGTTACTGTGAGCAATACTCCTGCCCAAAATTCTGGAATATACATAACATTTTCCTCCTACTTAATAACTAATGCCTGTGAAACTCTTTCTACCTTAAACTTATCGAGTTCCTTAATCTGCTCATCACTGAGCTTGCCTCGATATATAGCTGACTCTAAAGCATCAAAGTCAACATACTCTTTCTTTTTAACAAGCCCACGTGTCAATCCTTCGCTCTTTAAAAACTCAATGAGCAATTCTTCGTCAAAGCTGACAGAAGTACGGGATTGAATGCTTACGGTTGATTCTTCTGTACTATAGCTTGTGAGATTATCTTCTGCTAAATACTTCTTAATCTGATTACCTAATGTTTTTGTAATCTTGCTTGCTTCCTGCTCCTTCTTTTTTGCGACAACATAATCATCTACCATGCTGTCAAATTCTTTTTTGTTGATTTCCACTTCTCTATTCCTCCTTTTTTCGTGGTTGAGTTATGTCTCCCAATACGCCATTTCTGCCGTGTGGGATTGACTTCTTAAATTCAATTAACTTCCAAATATCTTCTGCTTTCCAGTAGCGTGTCTGCTTTGGGCCATCCTGAAAATAATCTGGAAGTAAATTTGCATACTCACTTTCTGGATGAATCTTTTTCCAGCGATACCAGTTATTAATTGTTTGTACAGAAGAGCCTATTGTCATAGCAATCTCCTCTATCTTTAAAAATCTTTGCATAATATCTTGTCTCCTTCCTTTTTGTTGTGATATACTTGTGTTAGAAAGCATTTACCTTCATGTTTTTGAGCCATAAGCATTTTTAAATTTCCTAGATTTTAGCTCTCACATTTTGTGGGAGCTAATTTCTTTTTAACTAAGTAAATATTCAACTGTAGCTTTATCAATCTTACCATATTCATTATCAACTAAAACATCTGACATCTTGCCTTTCTTCTTAACAAGCTCCCAAATTCTCTCATCGATAGTGTCTTTACACATAATATTGTAGATAGTAACTTTCTCACTCTGACCAATTCTGTGACATCTATCCACACACTGCTCATATACTCCATCATTCCATGGGTGGTCTAAGAAGATGAT
>Ga0326512_10002969_pt1 | contig 12520 bp, 18 predicted proteins | sample 1_2617_0518_D_FD_203652 | JGI IMG/M metagenome (GOLD analysis project Ga0326512, IMG submission 203652) | Bovine rumen microbial communities from UC Davis, California, United States - 1_2617_0518 | ecosystem: Host-associated > Mammals > Digestive system > Stomach > Rumen | place: USA... | reverse complement strand
AGGTACAGTTTATGTCCGCGCTTCCCAAACACTGTCCGTCTACGGCGAACAAACACTCTTGACATGTCCACGATCTAGCTGTATCATAATGGTATAAGAGGTAATGGTTTAATATATTAATTAGTACTTTAGATAGGATAACCACTTGCGAGGAGCAAGCCTACAACTAGCGTGGTGGCTAGGGTATTAACTATATTAGGCTTTACCTTATTTTTATTATAGGAGTTGATTATATGATCACTATTAAGAAAATCAAGCCACGTTCAACAAGCCACCTATATTATAATTGGACTAAAGCTGACTCTTACGCTTGTCCTATCAGAGGCGCAATAGGTAAGCGTGGAATAGGTAAAACATTTGGGCCATTTAAAACAGCTATGAAAGACGCTGTTATTAAAGCCTTTGGGTTTATTTATGTAGTAGAAAATAAGGAACAGGTTAAGACATTAGCTCAGGATAAAGGTGTCAAGTTCTTTGAGGCTTTAAAGAATTATTTAATAGATCATCCTAACACATATAACGGAGCATTATATAAAGCCATTATAGAGGGAGATACAAGCGTAGACGAGGACGAACTAGAGGAGACATTTAAAACTACAACCGAGCTTAAAGGTGGAACTATAAGATTAAATGGTAAGAACATAGGTTATATAATAGCGTGGGATGACTTTGCAAACATTAAGAGGAATAACTTTCCAAAGAATATTAAATATATATTAATAGATGAGTTTATGCCTGAAATAGTAGACAAAAATAGCCTTAAAATTGGTCGTAAAATCGTCTCTTTAGTTCAATCTATAGCAAGAACAAGAAAAGATATAATAATCTATTTAATGTCAAATTCACTCCGTAGAACTGACGCCTTACTCGAGAAGCTACATTGTAGCGATATCCAATTAGGAGAGGCTTATATTATATCAGATAATTACGGCCCTTTGGTATACATGGAGTATATAGATCCAAAGAACTATGAGGAGTTGAATAAGATTCAGGACGAGAGCGTAGCCGGACGTTTAGCCTCACTACTTGGAGAGGATAACCTAGATAAAAATATCTTTAGAGACGAACTAAAAGAAAATGAATTAATAGGAAGCGAGCCTTTGCCTACAAGTCTTATATGTTGCCTTGAGGGTAAAGGTGGAAGCGTTAGAGTTGAAATAACTAAAAATCATAAATACGTCTATGTATTAGAAGACTACGGAACTAACACGAAAAGGCGTTATTGTATAGACATGAAATATATAGCGCCAAGTGTTATGTATTGTCCCGACTATAAAGCATATTTACAAAACCTATATTATAAGGGCGTATGTAAATTTCAAAGTACAGCAATAAAAATAATGTTTTTAACTAACTTAAATATAGAAATAGAAAAAGCCTAGTCTACTGACTTAGGCTTTTTAATTTCCTTTACAACCTCACTTATTAATCTACCGCCCTCGACGACTCTACTTTGTTTAGAATCTACCTTTAATCCAAAATCAAAGTCCTTAATAACCTCCAAGGCCTCTAATTTCGTCAATTTTACGCTTTCGTAATCTCCCTTATCATTTACAACACAAGGGCAACCAAGAGCCTCAAAAACCTCTTTATGATTAAATCCAGCACTTGTTATATGTAGTCTTTCATTTTCATAATAAATATATTTCTTTGGAGCAAGTGGCTTATAGATAGTAGGTTCTCCCTCTACTTTCCAATAGCCTAGCTTCTTGTCGTCTATTGGTATATCTTTAAGTACGTTTTTATCCTTACATAAAAATTTTATAGAATCCGTATCTGTATATAATACATTTTCACAACCTACCTTGTCGCATTTATCCCATAGATCATATCGAGCATTGGCACATATTGCTATACCAACTTGAAAATATTGCAATTCGTCGTCGTCCTCCTCAAAGTCAAGGATAGTACTAGAGACGCTTCCCTCCTCGTTGATATAATATTTCTTTACTTCATGTACTCCTGACATAGCTGTTTTACCATAGCACATATTTAAAAGCTTTTTAGCAACCTCACGTCTTACTCCTTTAGAATTAGCCTTAACCTCCATAAAGATATCAGCATATTTCTTGAATACTCCCGTTTTAGTTTTCCAAGCTATACCCCACTCGAAAATCCATTCACATTTATAGAATTTTAAAATTGTCTTAAAATCTATGTTTGTGATAATAAGGTTTATAAAGTCGTCGCTATTTTTCATATAAATAGTACCACCTTGTTTATTAAAGCCTTGTGATATAATAGGGAGTTTTCCGTCCTTTAGGTAGAACTTAATTGATACACATATAATCGCAAAGTCGTTGAAAATCTCGTCCTCAGTAATAGCGTAGTGTTTACCTATTGGCATTGGAGCGTTAGCGTATTTATCAGGATACATTGAGTTTTCGTCTAGCATTAAAATAGAAACATTATCAGAAGCCTCGTAAGTCCCACCTCTTGCGAATACATAGCCTCCTGAATAACTAGGCTTAATTAAGTTATATAATTCTCTTGTTGTTCTTTCGCATACTTTATCAATTTTAGTGATCTCCTTAAAAGCCTCGTAGGCTATACCCGCATTAGTAAGCTTCCTATATACCTTTTTAGCTGTTTTAGGAGCGCCATTTTCTTTAAGTACATGCTGCAATTCGTCAAGGTATGTAGTTAAGCCCTCCTTTAAAGTAAGCACGTCATATTTACAATATTTAATATCCTCATATACGGGGTCATAGTCATAAGGCTTTTTATAGTCGTCATAATCTAATTTATGATAATTCTTGCAGTATGTTTCTCCTACCTCTTTTAAGGTAATTGGTAAGAAGTTCATAGAGTCCCTTAATTCCACCTCGTTAAATTTAAGGGAGTATATAGTACCCGATTTTTCGCATATATCGAACTCTATATTATTAGATAATAAATAATATGTTATATAGGACATATCGAACTTTAAATTATGAAAATATATTACGGCTCTTAAATCCTTTATAACCTCCATGAACGACAATATATCCTTACCCCATTTAATTCTATCCTTATGAGTACAAAGTACCCATAAATAGACTCTAACTTGTCCCTCGTCGTTTGGCTGTGTTGTTTCAAAGTCTGCAAACATTAAAGGCTTACGTCTCATATAATAAACCTCCTACGATAACATTTTTATATGTTTTCCTCTTATAGCGTCTCTAAAATAATGTAAAAACCAATTTTTAAAATCGTCATACTTTTTTCTAGTTATTTTTCTTTTATTCATAGCATACTCCTAGTAATTCTTATTTATTCTTATTTCCTTTAGTCTTTTAGACTCAAGTCTAGCTTGTATCTTGCGCTCCTGACGTATTAGCTTAACCATTTCGTTTGTTTCGTCCTCAGAAGCGTTGTAATTGGCTTCTAGTCTACTTTTTCCCTCGCTAGAGGTATAATAATCAAGTAGCTTTAATAACTCGTCCGTATCCGAATCCTCCCATATATAATATATTTGGATAGATTTTATAAAGCCCATATCTAGGGCGTAAGTTATAACTCTTGGAGATAGACTCTTTAAGTAGTCCTCCATTTCCCTTATAGGATATCTTTCTTTATCTCCCTCTACAACAACCTCAGGAACTCCACTATCTCGCATATTTTGGATATATGTTTCAATATACATAGCCTTTTTGCGTTCGCTATCACTTGATAACATTAGGGATAAGGTTTGCTTCTTAACGGCTTCTAGTCCTGTATATCTTACAACCTTACCATTTTCTTGTCTTGTAATACCTTTTTTCATTAATTCTTTATAAGTTAGTGTCTTATAAAAGGTTTGTCGCATTTGGTCGGGAGCGGGAGGTAATTTCATTAAACGTCTTTTTGCTTCTCGTCTAATTTCCTCGTTTTCAAATTTCTTTAACTCCTTATAAAATTTGTTTCTGAACTGACGTTCAGTTTTATACTTTTTAGTTTTTCTAACCCTCTTGAATTCACTTTTTATCTTTGAGGCTTTCCTACCTATTTCTTTATCTGAAAGGTTTGAAATATCCTCCTCAACTATTTTAATAAGCTTTTCCTCTTGACTTGTTAAGCCTCCTCTTTTAGCTTCTTTTAATAATTTCTTTTGATAATATAAATATGTTTTTGCGCTATCTTTCATGTTCTCCTCCTAAATCTAAATAAAAGGGACGCTTGCCCGTCCACGTCCCCTTAACTATATTATATATTAATTAAAATGGTAAATCTTCTTTTTCTTTGAACTTACCTGTCAAAACAAATGTACCCTCTGAGAAGCGTAGGATATGTTTTTCCTCGTTTCCCTCTTGAGTGTCTACCCATATATCAGTATTTTCTAGTGAGTAGAAGCCCTCTTCTCTTGGTAATTGAATACCTGAAGCAAGAGTAGGACGTAATCTATAATATACGTTCTTTCCCTCTTTTGTAGTAGTTTCAATTACTACCTTTTCTCCAAAGTCTACTTGAGCCTCTAGGTTAGAGCCACTGATAGAAGCTGCAGGCATTTTAACTTTCTTGCCTTTTTGCTCAACCTCAACCATTCTCACTACGATACTATCAAGTGATACTAACTCCTTTGTAAATTGTCTTAATCTTTTAATTTGTTTAGCCATAATCTTTAAATTTTCTCCTTTATATTTTTATTAGTATCTATTTTATATAACTCCTCGGGCAAGAGTGATATAACATAATCAGACATATCAGCGAAGTCATTAAAATATCTTAACTCAGCTTCGTGAGGATAATATGTATAAATTGTGTAGCCTTGTTCTAGCATAGGTCTTAATAAATCCTCTTTGCTATCTATGTCATATATAACAAATGGTCTCTTTCTATCTAAATCAACCATAAAATTAAAATCCTTATTTAAGTCTATTGACTCACGCTTAGAAGCGTATATATAAATATTCTTATTAATATTAGGCATTCTCTAACCACCTCTTTAATAATTCAAATTCTTCTTCGGTAAGATAATACATTTTATTGTTCCAATGAGAGTTATAGTTATCAATGTCTACGCTGTAATGTAAAGTAAATAATTCTACTTTCTTTTCCTTAATAATCTCAAACACCTTTTCTTGTTCTTGTGCTTTTTGTAAGGCTTGCTTAACTATATCTACATCTTCCACAAAATAATTACTATTCCAATATTTGCTAGGATCACCAACAGCAATTAATCTATCTAACGCTTCTAATTCTTTACTCATCGTATCTGAACTCACTTTCAATATATTTCTTACTAGGGTCGAATGACTCTCCGTCCTTTAATTTCTTATAAAAAGGACATTGGTACTCAAAGTAAGTTGAGCGTAGGACGTAGCAATTATCTAGCTCGTCTCTGAACTTACAATTAGGACACCTTTTAACTTGCATGCAACGTTTTAAACTTGCCATATTATTTGCCCTCCTCAATTATTACGGAGTCCGTATCTCTATAAACTTCTTTTTTCATGAACTCGTCCATTTCTTGCTTTTGCCATTTTCTAGCCTCGGCATAATTTCCGAATTTTTCATAAGTACATGTATTACAAATAAGGAAGTACCCCGTTATAGAGCTAGAGTCTGATATCGCAACTTTTCTCTTACATAATACACATTTAAATTTTTTGTTTTCAGTATCAAAGAAAATATCATGTGCTTTAAATTTCTTAATATTCTCCTTGTTTATTGTTTTATCGTACTCCATACTATTCTACCTCCCTATCAGAGATATTGATATTAATATGATTTAAACAGCAATTAAAATCAATTACCTTTTTATTTTCATATTGCTTTAGGTCGTCATTTCCGACATATTGTCCGTTAAAGACTTCCTTGTGCCAACATTTAGCGTCTAGGGTAGTCTCGTCTATTGTAGTACCCCACATAACTACTCTTAAATGTGTTTCGAACTCTAATAAGTCCAACATTTGAATTAATTTAATTTCAACTTGTTTCATATCTAAATTACCTCCTTATCTAACTCAATAGCGTTTGTTTCGTCCCACTCTAATTGTGTTATATATTCGTCATCATCTAACTTATGCTGTTGTTTTATTCTATCCTCAATTCTGTAAGAGTTATCAGCGTCCTCTGGTGTAATGATTAAATCCTTTAAAACCTCTTTGTAATAAGGATAACTTTTGTTAGTTTCATAACTAACCTTAATAATAAATTGTTTTGCCATATCAATTTCCTCTTTCCGTCTTGCTTAAGACACTTATAATATACATTAATAGCAAGCCTCTTTGTTAAAATGTGTAAAAACGGGCGTGTTTTGTGTAAAATTAGACTAAAATAAAAGAGATAAAGTCCAAACCTATGGAGAAATTTGGACTCTATCCCTAGTATGAAAGAAGATATGATAAAAATATGTTAGTATGCCACGTAGACTTACTACAATATTATTGTAGCATTAATGTAATTATTTTACAAGGCTAGTGTAATTATTTTACGGCTTCGTAATTTTCTTACGATTAAATTACATTGGGAATACATTATCTCCGTTAAAGCTAGCGTTTAATTGTTCCGATACGCTTCCACTAAATTTGAAAAGGCTTGCTTTAATATTATTATCTGAAGCATAAACACCATTTAAAAATTTAATTGTAGTTCCATCGCTTGTTCTTACTTGATTTATCCAATACGGATTTGCTTTAGTCCTACAATTTTTATCATATAAATATTGATATAAGGTTGTAGAAGTAAACGGAGTACTAGAACTATTAAATATTTCTATAGAAGTATTACTTCCGTCTATTAACAAAAGTATTCTATGTACATAATAGTCTTTTGCTCCTACAGGATTTCCGTCTAGTGTTAGCGTTCCGTCTCCATGTAGTTGTAAAGCGTGATATACTGCTCCGTCATTATTTGCTATAGTTAAAGTAGTATCATCAGAGCCCTCTTGGAAGTGTAAGCCTGAGCCCTTAGAATTTACTATAGTTCCGTCTCCTGATACATGTACTCCGTTAGCGATTACGTCATCAGCTACCTCGATAGAATTTCTAAAATCAGTCTTACTATAATCGTCATTATAGCTCATTAATTGAGTTTTTCTCTCTAGGGCTGTAGTTCTATCCCCTAAAGCATTAATAGTTTGATTTTGTACTCCGATAGAAGCCTCTAGGTTATTAATATCTTGTGTATTTTCGGCTACTTGTCCTTGTAATTGTCTAACAGCCTCGAAATCAATTCCCTCGATTTGTTCCTCTACCTCTTTAATTTTGTTTTTGTTTTCTTGGACTTGTTCGGGTAGTCCTTTAACCCCTGAAATATAAATACCCATATATTACTCCTCCTCTCTATATAATATTGTATCATTATTTATGATATTCATAAATAGGTATTTGAAAGCCCCTAAGAACTCCTCGTCATACTCACTAGGCAAGGACTCAATAGCCATTAAATAGCCCTGTAGCTTATTAGAAAAGCCTACATTGACGCTTTGACTAGAAATGTATGTAAGAGGATCTAGTGGATTAGATACAGCGTCATTCGGGTTATTTGCATAGTTTGAGATAGCCCTATTTAATTCTATTAGATCATTATCAGTTAAAGCATGAATCTTTTGAATTAATTGATAACGTTTATAATATCTCTTGAATTCGTCGTCAAATGCTATCGCAAGCTCATTATAGAACGCCTCAGGAGTAGTGTATCTTACATTTGATAAACAATAACGTCTATATAATAAATTATAACAATGTAATAATACAGCCTTTTCCTCGGCCGTCATGTGTTCCACGTCTAAAGGTATCTCAGAAACAAAAGTCTCGAAAGCCTCGTATGTAGGTAATAATTGTTTAAATTCAAATGTCTTACTCATTTTCCTTTACCTCCTCGATTATATCCTCGCTATCGTCTGAAGTGTCCTCTAAAGCGTCCTTATTCTCTCTAACTTTTATATTAGTTTCGAAACAAGCGTTCATTTCCTCGCACCATAATTCTCTTAAATATAAGCCTGTATCATAAACGATATTTACTTGTTCTCTCTCTCCCATAAGCTCGCCTGAATTTACACGCTCCTTTTTATCTTGTCCGAATGATTTAGTTAAAATACCTGACATTTGGCATCTGATAGAGTCATATTGTTTTATAACATTAAATAGATCACTTGCTTGTAAATCACTAGCTTGACTTATATTAGGCATTGAAGCTGGAGAAGTACAAACTATAAAAGGAGAATCAGAGTCGAAGCCCTCGGCTAGTTCTTGTCTAACTACGTCGGCTTGTTTCTCGTCTTGGCATTGGATCACTAGCTTCTTATTTGATACAACGATATTGATATTAACTCTCTTTAGTGTTTCTACAATATCATTAATTAAGATATTATTTTGCGCCCACTTTGGCATTGGCATAAATGTACCGCAAGCCTCGGGGATATTATCTAGTAAGATACAAGCCTTTTTATCAGTTATAGCGTCGTCTGGTAAGAATGTTTCTACCTTGAAATCAGCCCCGAAAAAGTCTTTACTTGAATTATCAGGAGTACGTCCGTTAAATGTTATAGGCTGTATAGTTGTAGGGAAGCCATAAGCATTTAAGTCTCTTGTTGCTGTAAATGGTAATACCCAAACACTACCATTATATTTGAATCCACATAAAGAGCCGTAATAATATAACATTCTTTCCAAGTTCCAACCTGTTAAGCCTTTTGGTAAGTTCTCCCAACGATATTTATTACAATTTTGATTTATGTCTAGGACGTTCCAAACCCTCCTATAATCTTCGGTATTAGGAGTATATGGTTTATAGTCCTTGTTTAAAGTATTATTAAAGGTTATACCCATTTCAGAGAGTAAACCTTTTAGCATTATTTTAGTCTTTTCGTATTTCTTTGCCATATTTACCTCCTTTATTTAATATATGGATTGTCAAAGTCTATTGTGTCTTTATACCAATATCTATGATTAGTATTTAGATAAGCCTTTAATCTCTCAAATTCCTTTGTAGACATATTAGGCGCTAAATATAAAGTACATGATATAGCGTCATAAGATTTATGAGTATAAAATACTTGGTTAGGAAGCATTAAATTATTAATTGGCATACCTTGAAGCATAAACTTTTCTATAATGCTATCCTTTGTCTTTTCTTTAGTTTCGTATAAGTCAAGCATTGGAGCTATACCTGATACCTCTAAATTAAAGTAAGGGTCGCCGTTAGCATTAGATAAACCATTAGGAGCTAATTTCATATTACCATACTCTAAATTCTTTTCTATGGTATTGATAGAATAATTATAACCTCCCATAACACCTTTAGTTATGGCTTGCTCTGGAGAGCCTCCTAAAGCACTTACCCAAGTATTAACTAATGAAGCCGTATTATTATACATTGTTTGCATGTAATAATTTTTATTAGATGCTACATAATCAGCCCATTGATTAGTTAGTACAGGTTCAGTTGAATCAATAGAAGCTATTAAGCCCGTATAATCGGACTCCTCGGCACTTGTATAAAGTCCGTTTCCTGTTGCTCTTAAATATATCTTATTTATACCTACCTTTAAAATCTCGGTGTACTTGAATCCTATTTCAGAAGCGTTTGTATCAGTTAGTAAGGCTAAAGGGTTATAATCATAACTTTGGTTTGCTACTCTTACTCTTAATTTAGTATATTCTTGATCTAATATTTTCATTGAAGCAAAGCCTACGTCATTGATAGTAATTGGATTAGAAGCTACAGCGTCGTATGTTGTTTTTCTTTGGCCTATTCCTCCAATTATACCCGTTTCGGCTGTAGCCTTTGAGGTATTAGCATATTGAGGCATATTTAAACTAGTTCTAAATACTTGGTTAAGACTTAAAACTATATTATAGTTTGGAAGTGAATTAATTGAAGCTGTTAAAATTAAATCCCCGTCAGCGTCTATTTCATAATTTAAGTTATCAGCGAATGGAGCAAGTACTGAATATTTTTGACAAAAGCCATAAGTACCCATAGGGAAGTTAGAATATCCGTCGGCCTCAACATTGAAAAATGCTTCGATACCTACTGATTCTAATTTCATATAATAGTCAGTTCCACTTACATTATATTTAATATATATCTTTTTATCTCCTGAATAAATAGGATCTGATACAGCGCAATATGGTAAGCCCGTAAAGTTCCCCTTAATAGTGGTAAAAACGCCTATACCTAAAGCAAGGTTTACATGGTCGTTTACGTCATTTCTTGGTCTACATAAATTATTATTTTGAACGCAATAGATATAACGCCATGCGGATATATTATTATATAACCAATTATCTAAAGCCTCGATATCATATTGTTTAATTTTGATACGCTCTGAATGAGTATTGTATAGGCTTGGAGCATCTCCTGTAGTTGCCATTTGCTTTGGTAAGTCTAAAGAATAATAATTTATCCAACCATTAGACTTATAATTAAATCCCGTCCAATTCTTTACATAAAAAGGATTATTTTGATTTATTAGATCATATAAATTATTTTGTACGTCGTCTAAATCCAAAGTACATAATATTTGATTATTGGAGTCTTGTTCTACATGCACGATATAATAATATCTATAAGTGTATGTATTCTCTCCTACTAAATGTCTAACTATAGCGTAATTACATTTTAATAATTCGTCTATAGTTCTATCTGAATTATCTCTAAAGACAATATTAGTTGTTATGTTGTCTCTGATATTAAAATTATTTAAGCTATTCCAATAAGGATTTAGTCCATTGAAATATAAATCCCTATCACTCTTTGAGTAAAAGAGGCGAGTATCAACCTCGCCTCTATTCCACCAAACATTTAGAATAGCTACTTGGTAATTTAAAGCCATATAGTAGCCTCCTTACTATTAAATTAATTTTGCTACGAATTTAATACCAACAGCGTTTTCGAAAATTCCCTCGCCATAAGCGAAATGTAAGAAGCTGTTTGTAAATAATGTAGAAGCGTCAGTGAATGACATTTGTAGCTTATAGTAGTCAGCCATTGCTAACTTATCCTCGTCGAATAAGAAGCCGATAGTTGTACCTTGAGAATTTGCTGTAAAGATATCCTCAGCTAGAACGTCTTTCTTAAAGCCGTCTAACATAGCGCCTACTTTATCGTTATGATATAAAGAAGCCATAGCGTCAGCTAAGAAGTTAGTTTCATAAGTATCGTTCATAATTAGTCTTAATTGGTCTTTATTTAATGCTGTCATAGTTGTTGCTACGTCAGTATATTTTGTAGACTTATAAGATAAATTATTAATAGTCTTACGAATAACTTTTGCGATTTCTGCTGCGTTCCATTCTTGAGCTGCTCTTAAGTCTGCTCCTGAAAGATTAGTTAAATCATATTGATCAATATTAATTGTTTGAGTTGCTTGAGTAGGAGTCCAACCAAATAGACGAGCAACTAATACGTCAAATTCGTAGAAGTCCTTTGTATCTTCCATTAATGAATATAGATAATTTAAGAATGTATCTACTAAGTTGCCACTAGGTACAGCGTCGTACATTAATTCTCTTGATACTGATAGAGGGATAACCTTATAATTATCAATTTCGATAATTTCTTGGGCTGTTTGAGGTGGAGTAATAGTCAATACGCTTGAAGTTGTAGAAAGGTCATTAACAGGTTGTAAAGCCTTTTTAAAAGTGAATACGATACCCTTTCCTGAATCAACTTTTCCCACCTTACAATTATCTACAAAGTCTCTAACCATAGACGTAGAATGTAATGTGTCTTTAAATCTTAATTGATTTACAAATGAAGTAATACTAGCTAAAAATTTTGAAGCTGGTAAAGTGTAGTTAGGTAAATTAGAAATTGCCATTTTGTCCTCCTTTTCTTTTAATGGTCTAAATCAATGGAGTCGGCTATATATTCCTCTAGTTCTCTTTTAGGTATTCCGTCCTCATAAGCCTTATAGACATTTTGAGCAAATCTTTGTACCTCAGGAGCTATTCCCTCAGCTCTAAATTCTCGGTTAGGGTGATTTCTTTTCCATTCAGCCTCGCCGTATTGGATATACTCACCTAAAAGAAGTAAATAGTCTAAATCACTAAAAGACGCTCCACTAGATTTATGAGCCAAAGGTCTAAACCCAGCACGTCCTCTTGACATAGACTTAATAGGATATCGTGCCTCTTTTGGCACGTCTTGAAGTCTTGGCTTTGCCATTACTCGAAGTCCTCCATTAATCTCTTATTTCCGCTTTTTGTTGGTTGGTGTAGGCTTAATTCATGTAAAGCCTCATTCTTAATTTTAAGGTCGTGATTTTGAGATTCAAGAGCGGATATCTTTTCGTCTCGTTTTGTAATCTCGTCCTTTGCTTTAGATAGTTCTAGTTCTAAAGCTTCTACTGATTTTTGTTCGTCAGCCATAAGTTAAAGTCCTCGTTTCACTTATTTTGTCTATTATGCTCGTACTCTCTGATAGCCTCCTGTATCGCCTCTATGTACGGAGTAGCTCCCTCTTTGCCCTCCTTAATAGCCTCGATTAAGTCTTGAGTTGTCAAATTGCCGTCCTCGTGCTTTTTCTTTAGTTTGCTATATATTAATATAAATAAGGATAACAAACCGAATACAGCCGATATTATAGCACCTATAAGTCCTACAATAGACGT
>Ga0326512_10002968_pt1 | contig 12522 bp, 15 predicted proteins | sample 1_2617_0518_D_FD_203652 | JGI IMG/M metagenome (GOLD analysis project Ga0326512, IMG submission 203652) | Bovine rumen microbial communities from UC Davis, California, United States - 1_2617_0518 | ecosystem: Host-associated > Mammals > Digestive system > Stomach > Rumen | place: USA... | reverse complement strand
ATCAGCTGCAAAAGGATCGCGAACAGTCGGCCGCGCTGCGTGAATCTGATCGGGCCGCTCACACTGCTGAGATGGAGAAGATCACGTCAGCGCTGAACAACAATACCATCGTTATGCAAAAGCTCATTGATACACTCACATTTTCGGATCAGTCCGAGGGCAAACACAGTTAATAATTGCAGGCCGCAGCTCGCCGAGGAATCGGGGCCGTGGAGTTGAGCGCTCCATAATGCAATTATTTATAAGGTAATAAGGGTATGGGGAGGGATTTTTTGAAAACTAATCAGGAGATCGCGAAAGAGGTTCTTGCCGGCCAATGGGGTAATGGTCAGGACCGGCGCGACAGATTGACGGCTGCAGGATATATTTATGATGATGTCCAGAGCATTGTCAACAGTATTGTCTATTCCGGTGATTACATTCCCTATGATTCTGCAGAAGACGAGGCAGCCACTGCAGCAGATCCAGGGAAAAAATATCTTGATGTAGAGGTGGACCTGTCTGTATATGACGGTCTCCGTCTGCATTTTTCAGGAGGTGATTGAAATAACTGCAGATGAAATTATCGCGCTGGTATCTGCCGGATATAATAAAGCAGATATTGAGGCCATGACCGCAGCACCGGCCACAGATCCTCAGCCTGCACCGGTCACAGATCCTCAGCCTGCACCGGCCGCAGATCCTCAGCCTGCACCGGCCGCAGATCCTCAGCCTGCACCGGCCGCAGATCCTCAGTCTGCGTCAGATGACCGGATCGCCGCTTTGGAGCAGGCCATTGGAAAACTGACTCAGACCATCCAAGCATCTAATATTTTAAAATCCGGCTCAGGAGGCGCTCCAGAGCTGACTGGCGCCGAAGCTCTCGCCTCTCTTATTACAAAAAATAAAAAGGAGTGATTTAATTGGCTAATACTCTTACTTTTGAACAGGTATCTGCAATTCTGAATGACGTCATCCAGCAGGCCACCGGCCAGAAAAGCCTGGCCCCTGTCTCTTATGATGATTTTGTAAACGTTGCCCAGTCTGCGCTGCTGACAGGAATTGATCCACTTAACATGGGAATTTCTTCAGTTATTGACAACACTATTATTTCAAATCGGCCGTACTATGCCAAATTTCCGGCCATGGAAAAAGATGCCTCGTCCTGGGGCCACATGACCAGAAAGATTAATTTTGTCGATCAGGATTTTGTAGATGACAGCGGTTATCCGCTCACCGATGGCACCAGCGTGGACCATTACATCACCCGCAAGCCAAAGGTCCTGCAGCTCAATTTCTACGGCCGTAACATTGTAGCCGACTTTATCACGCGTACAGAGGAACAGCTGAATACGGCCTTTTCAGGTCCCGATCAGTTTGGTGAGTTTATCGCCGGCATGTTCCAGAACATGTCTGATAAACATGAGCAGAAAGTGGAAGCGATCAGCCGCGCCACGCTTGGCAATCTGATTACCGGCGTGGTATCTGCAAACAATGCTAATCAGGTTGTGCATCTCCTGACTGAGTACAACGCCCTGACCGGCGGTACCTATACTGCTACCTCCATTATGGAGCAGGCTAATTATGAACCTTTTATGAAATGGGTATATGCCAGGATCCAGACCGTTCGGGATCTTCTGACCGAGCGCAGCCAGATCTTCCACCTGAATGTGACCGGTAAAGCGGTCCAGCGTCATACGCCGTATGATATGCAGCAGCTGTATATGTATGCTCCTTATCTCCGTCAGATGCAGGCTAGGGTCCTGTCCGGCGCCTTTAATGAGGGCCGCCTGGAATACAATACCATTGAACTGGTGAATTACTGGCAGTCAATCGAGACTCCGCTCAAGGTGTCCGGCACTCCTGTGTATATGGGCGCAGATGGCGGGCTTATCACGGCGCCTGCTGCGGTTGAAGTTGATAATATCTTTGCTGTCCTCACCGACTTAGAGACTCTGGGTGTCAACCGCAGAGTTGAGCGCACAATCCCGACTCCGCTAAATGCTCGCGGCCGGTATGTCAACTACTGGTATCACTGGGTCTTTGACAGCTTTGTGGACTACACAGAAAACGCTGTGGTCTTCACTCTTGATTAAGTCGTTTTCACTTTCCATCTCCTTCCTTTCTGCGGGAGCTGCATACTAAAAATATGCAGCTCTTTATAATATGAGGTGATATTATATGGCAACAATAACCGCCACTTTTTGGTCCTTTGCAAAAAAGGAGAACAGCACAGCGCAGCCGGCCGGAACCGGCAGCAACTTCACTGGTGAATTTAAAACCGGCTTTTCCCTTCTGGCTCCTGTTCTGAAAGTCTATGGAATCGGGCAGACTGACGCGCCGATTTATAACTATTGTTATATTGATAAGCTCCATCGATATTATACCGTCAATGGCTGGAATTACGCCGGCGGTTTCTGGTATGCAGACCTGCAGCTGGATGTCCTGGCAAGCTATAAAACTGAAATAGGCGCACAGAATCTATATGTGGTCCGGTCGGACTCTATGTTTGACGAGTATGTTGTAGATACCGAATATCCCACAAAAGCAGAATGCACTGTTATAGAATCCTCAACAGCGAACAATCCCTTTGGCACTGCTGCCGGATCTTTTATTGTTGGTGTAGTTGGCGGCTATTCCGGCGCCGGTGCAATCAGTTATTATGCAATGTCTGAGGGATCTTTTGCTTCTCTCATTGCAGGCCTGCTTGGAGATCTCGCTTATCTGGATATAGATCCGGAAGAACTTTCCGAAGAACTGCAGAAAGCTCTTATCAATCCATCGCAGTATATAAATTCCTGCTTATGGGTCCCTGTTGATCTGGGTAACATTCCGGGATCTGGCGTCGGATCTATTCCTGTTGGATGGTGGTCTATTGCCTGCAGCGCTGTAAAGATCAATCCATTCTCCGCAAAATACGGAGATCAGATCACACTTGCAATCCCGAAGCATCCCCAGGCAGCCACTCGCGGAAAATATTTGAATATCTCGCCTTATTCAGAATACAGTCTGAATTTCTATCCGTTCGGGACTTTTGCCTTGGATTCCATCCGGCTGCAGGATCAGGCGAGCGTGGTCCTGCGCTACCTTATTGATATATGCACTGGCAACGCGGTCCTGTATGCTGTGGACGGCAGCAACAATCTGCTGCGGATCGCGTCTGGTAAATTTGGGGTACCGATTCCGACAGGCCAGATCTCTGCGCAGATCGGTACGTTTTCCGGCATGGCTTCCACGGCAGGTTTGGCAGCTGCAGCCGGCGCCGGCGCTCATATAAAGAGTTGGTTTTCTGCAGCCAAAACAATTATCGGTAATCTGAAAACCCAGGCCGCAGGCCCGATCTGGCAGGGTATTGACACAACAGAGATGAAAGGCGCTGCCGCCTCCATCGGATCCAGCGCCATTGCCTCGCTCGCAACTGTGGAAGTGACCGGACAGCAGGGCAGCAATATTTTTACAGTCGTGCCTATAACGCTGGTTGGAAAATTTCTGCCTGTAGTGGATGAGGACCGAAGCTGCCGGGGCAGGCCCTTATGCCAGAAAGTGACAATTAATACTCTTTCCGGGTATTTTCAGTCACCTGATCCGGATATATCCATAGCCTGTACTAATCAGGAGCGCAGCCTGATCCAGTCGTATATTATTGGGGGTATGTATTATGAGTAATTGGAACGCCATATATACAAATAGCATGACGGCTGCATCCTGGACAAAGAAATACAGATCTCATAATGTCGATATTATGTATAAGTATTTCAAGCGTCAGGGCTGGAATATTGCCGCGCTGGCTGCTATGCTGGGCAATATGGAGTATGAAAGCTATCTCAACCCGGGGCAATGGGAATCCGGTATTTCAGTTGAAACGTCCGGAGGTTTTGGCCTGGTCCAGTGGACTCCATACACAAAATTTTCAAACTGGGCCGGGTCCGACTGGCGCACAAATTATGATAAACAGATGCAGCGCATCCAATACGAGCTTGAAAATGGTCTGCAGTGGATTCCTACCAGTACATATAATTTTTCGTTTCGTGAATTTTCCAAGATGGACCGATCTCAACACAGTATAGAATATTTGACACGAGCTTTTGAATATTGTTACGAGCGAGGTACCTGGAATCAGCAGCGCGTTGTAAATGCTGAATACTGGTACAAATACCTGAAACACAAGCAGCTCATTTTTCTTATTGAAATTACAAACGGCAAAGACAAACGAGTGAAGGGGGTTTATGAACATTGACGGTTCCGATGTATTATGATCATGCGAACGCAGCAAAAGCGACGGTTACACCATCAAATATTAAACCGCGTGATAATGCAGTCGTGTACTATTACACGAAGTATTTATTGAAACGTGCAATGTCTGTGTTTAAGTGGACGGTCCCTGATACCTGGGACAAAGATTTTTTCCTTTACTGCCTCTACTGCTGGGGTCATCTCGCTATTATTGACTCTCCGACTTTCGGCGTTATTCCGCAGCCAGGAACACTTTCCGGATATGATATTTTTTACCGGCCTGATAAAATCATGATCAATAACCCGCGCTTTCCGCAGGCAGAAAACAGAATGTATGATCTGCATTCCGACGCAGTTTTAATTAAGCTGCAGCCAGACTATACCGGCCTGCTGGATGTGTGCAGCCTTTATGCTACCAGGCTGTCATATATCCACGAAGCTCTGTTTATGAATCTGATCAATAGCAAGTTGGCGTATGTCTTCCTGACAGACAATAAGTCTGCAGCACAGACGTTCAAGAAGCTCTTTGATGATGTCCAGCAAGGCGAGCCTGCGGTCGTGGCCGGCAACAAATTGAGAGCTGATGACGGTTCCCTGCTTTGGGATCAGTTCACGAACAACCTAAAGCAGAACTATATTGCAACGGATCTTCTTAATGATATGCGGGCGGTTCTCAATGATTTCTGTGATATGGTTGGAATCCCGTCTGCCAATACGACAAAGCGCGAGCGCCTGATCACCGACGAGGTAAACGCAAACAACATAGAGACCGAGACCTTGCCTGATCTGATGCTGGAAACGCTGCAGCGAGGAATCACCGAAGCACGGGAAAAATACGGAATTGATCTGAGTGTGGAAAAACGCTATAATATGAATAGGGGAGGTGATGGCAGCCATGAAACTGACTCTGATGACTCTGTATAACTACACGGACGGCAGCCTGTTTGACAGGCTGCAGGTCCCCGACAACGTGGACCGTGATAATGTAATAGCCTCCATCCTGGACGAGTGCGGCGAGTTTGGTCTGATCTATGCAGATCCTGACTTTATGCAAATGATGATCGGGGTGTGGTCTACGCGCGAGCTGCCAATCTGGAAGAAGCTGGACGAGACACTACATTATGATTATGATCCGATCTCCAACTATGACCGGATCGAAGACAGTACACGCGATGTCTCAGGCGAGGGAACCGGATCAGAAACGGCCTTTAATACACAGGACCTGGAAGTCACGAACGGGTCCCAGAGCAAAGGCAACGAAATCTTCCACAGCAGAATCCGCGGCAATATCGGCGTGACAACGTCGCAGCAGATGATTCAGGCCCAGCGCGATCTTGTCAAGTTTAACCTGGTCAATTATATTGTAGAGTCATTCCGTTCTCGCTTTTCCATTGATGTATATTCATAAGGAGGTATCATAATGTTTAACTGGCGCAATTTTCCATGGACCGACTTCCAGGACCTGAACCTGGATTGGATTCTGAGGAGGATCAAAGAAATTAAAACCGAAGATCTGCCGGCTCTGGATGACAAGATTGACAACGTGTACAACTACATCCGTGAGAATCTGCCGGACATCGTCCAGCATCTGGCAGGCGTTATTATTGACGTAACGACCGTCGGTGCCACAGGTGACGGCGTGACGGATGACTCGGCCGCGATCAATACAGCGCTCACAATGGGATCTGTTCTGTACTTCCCTGCCGGGACATACTGCTTCAAAAACGTAACTGCCGACAAGCCTGTTTACATGTTCGGTGATGGTGATTCCTCCATTCTGCAGCCGATCCGATACAGTGATCTGTCAAATCAGTATGAAACTATGATCACGTTCAATGATTCTGTTTACCTGGATAACATGCAGCTCAAGCCGGCGGCTCCGGTGTCATCCGAGTCAGGTCCTACCTATTATATTAAATCAGCTATTAAGGCAGAGCGCGCTGATCACGTACACCTGTCACGCCTGACCATTGACAGAGTTTACCAGGCATACCACACAGGATGGGCAAATCCGGTTTATGTTCCATTCGAGGAACGCGAGGGCATGGCCTTTACTGCGCACAGCTGCAACGAGGTCTGTCTGGAAGACTGCCACGTGATTGACTATGCCGGCGAGGAGCTGATCTGGATCTGCCAGGATCGCGAGACTTTTGCAAACGGATCTGTCAAAATCTGCAACTGCACCTTTGAGAAAACATCATACGGCAGCGGCAGTGTTGTTGGTGTTCTGGGCGGTAACATTCTATGCACCGACAATCTGATTAATAACTTCAACGCCTGTTATGATGACCCCGTTACCGGTGCCGGTACTATTCTAAATATGCTGGGTGCTAATACAATATTCAATGACAACTGTTTCTATAACTGTCGCGGAGGGAACTATGTTGATTTTTCGGAGGGATTTTTCACAAAGTCTGAGCATGTGAAATGCTCCGGGAACATCTTCAAAGGCACTATGCACTCGCCAATCAGGTGCTTCTCTGTATCTATCGACTTCTCCGACAACTATATTGAAGCTCCTCAGATTCTGAATATCCTGGCAACCTCCATTCCTTTTGTGTATCACACAGCCGGCGGTAATATTACGCTCACACCATACTGCGCGGATATAAATACTGTCTTCACTGATTTTGATACATACAGTGTGCGGAATAATAAAGTTGTGGTCAATGCTCCGCTTTATGCAATTTCTCTTTCCTCCTACTCTTCTCCGTTTTTCACGCAGTTCTATGCAGGCGGTGACTGGTCTTTCAAAAAATATGTATTCATTGGAAATGAAGTAACATATAATAGTGACGCGGTTCCTTATGGTGTGATCTTTATCAACCAGCAGGCGGAAGAGCTTGTGGTTAAAGACAACATGTTCAACGGGGCCGGACTTGCAAATCCTGAACTGATCTATGACGGCCACACACTGAGAAGCGTTATAAGTGGCCGTGTTGGTGTCGGTATCCTGATTGCACAAAACAACATTATTGACGGCAGCATGTACAACAGTGCGACAGCCGGAATCTCACTGGTCACTGGCTCTAAAGATTTTAGAAGCGGAACTGACTATAACCTGACATTTAATACCGGCCTTGGATATGTGCTTGACCATTCAGGCGTAACTTCAACACTGGGAGGCTTCCACGCAAATTATAATGACAATCTGATCGCCAATTCATAATAAACAGAGGCTGCAGCTTCATCGGCTGCAGCCTTGTTGATAACTCTGTTCAAATTGTTGATTACGCGGCAGGCGGCTGGAAGTCGCAGTCCATCTCGCAGTTGACATAGTGCCGGCCGCTCTTGGTCTCGCCTCCGGTGATCAGGATGGCAAAGGGGTCATCCTCCATAATCTCCACGATCTCCAGGAAAGAGCGGATAAAGGTCGCGCTGATCGTGCCGAACTTATGTGATCCGCTGGTAAAGGTCAGGACATTCTCCTGGATCATCTCGGTGCTGCCGTCCTGTTTCTTGCGCTCTTTCTCCTCCACATAGAGGCACCACTTGTCAACCGGAAGAGACAGGCCACGCTCCAGGCCGTCGATCTTGTTGCTTTCGCCTTTGGTCATACGATAGATCTGGCGCTTGTCGCTGGTGTCAATGTTCGTCTTGATAATAGTCATTTTCATAATTCCTTTCTGGCCTGTCATCGTCAGACACCGGAGGCCGTCCCGGTCGTGACGCGGGCCAAAGCCCGGTCCGCGTTTCGACTTTTTTATCCCAGTTCAGGCCGCAGCAGCTTTAGCAGGAAATTGAATTTTTCATTCTGCGCTTTAACTCCCTGCAGGATCTCCGGATATTTTTCAAAGGTCTCAAGCTGGCTGTCAGTTTGGACCTTTGCAACAACCAGAGCATAATACAGCTCGCCGGCCGCCTCCTGATCCATAGTAAAGACAATATTGCCGGTTTCCTCTTTGTGTGTGATAATAACGTTCATTGTTCAATCTCCTTTCCTTTGATGATCTTATTATAGCAGGTTCATTTTAATACTGTTTAACAAATTGTGAACAATATTAAATATTTTGCTTCATTGTGGAATTTTTTAAAATCTCCATTGATTTTATAAGAAAGGCTTTTGCATCTTGCAATAACAGATCATAAGCTTTTGTGCGTGACAGTGTATATTCTGTCTCCTCAATAACAACATTGCGCGGTATATCAATAATGTGACCGTTGATGTGATAAAGACCATAATATCCATCGTTGTAATAGCTTGTTGTTTTTCCGCAGTTCCTGAACACAAAGCCCGGCTGAAATTTGTCCAGGCCTCCGGCGGCTTCCAGCGCGGCAGCGCCGGCGCGCTTGCCGACACCTGATACTGTCAGATGTATTTTTCCGGTCAGGTCCTCATAAGCATATTTCTTAGCACCCTGGGTGATAAATGCCTGCATGTCTGCTTCTGTTTCAAATACTCCTCCATAGTGGGGGAGTCCTTTTTTATCCATGGCAACAAGGCCGGAAGCCGTGGACCGATCCCTGATCCGATCGTTGTAGTCGGTGAAATCTGCATCGCCGATATACTTACAGGAATCGGTATCAACATAGATCAGACCGTCGCCACAGATGTTTATTCCCTCTTCAAGCGCTGCTCTTGCATGGGCCGTGGTCCAGCATCCGAACTGGTACGCAATGAAAGCTTTCTTTTTGGCTGCCTGCAGCAGCTCCTCCTCCGTTTTGCTCTGATCCTCAGTGTAAAGGCAGTCTTCATATAATATTGAGGCTTTCGCCGGGTTCTGGACAGATAGACCATAAATACTGTTCAGCAACTCCTTGTTCTTCTGGTAGTACAGCTCTTGGCCGTCAATGCCTTTCAGCTCAGTCTTGAGCCGGAAGAACTCGCGGTTGGCTGCCTGCAGGCCGTCAGGAAGAGGACCATAGTCAGCGTAATAGGCTCTGGTGATCCGGCAGCTAAATGTATACTGTGCAACGATAATCTTCCAGTCAATGTCATTCAGTATGCAGTGGCACTCGGTCGCGCTCAAGATCCGGCCGTTGTCGTTTACGATATTATTATAGTAGCTGCATTTTGCAATCGGGATATACGGAATCGGGCTGTATTTGTTTCTCAGGTGGATATTGTAAAACTCAACTTCAAACAGGACAGCGTAACCTCTGTCAATCAGCATGTCGATCTTTTTCGCACTAAGGTTCTTGACCGGCCGGAACGCTGTAATAGGATATTGGCAGTTACACTGCACTGTCGGATAGCTGCTCGCAATGTCCTTGCTGTGGATCAGGCCCCGGATCACTTCACCGGCATAATACCTGTTAGCGTGGGTATTGCCGCCTCGGAACTCGGCCCTGAGCAGCTGAAACACATCATAACTCGGATAGATGTCCTGGATCAGGCGCCGGTCTGGTTTCATGTTTTCGCGGCAGATCCGGCGCACAAATCCGGTAGCAGTGAGTGGCAGCGTGTATACGTCATCCTGGAACAGCGCCATGATTGCGCGGATGGATTCCAGCAGGCCGATTACATCATTAATAATATATTGCTTCTCCAGATCAGAGAGAGGAGTCCATGAAAAACGCTGCATAGAATAATCAAAAAGGTCTCCATCTATTTTCTGATGCTCTACGTTATAGCGCCTGGTCAGGTCCTTGAGGCTCAGATTAGTCAGGTAGTAACTGCAGCGGAACTCTAAACAATCCCAATCGGCCCGGAGGATCTTTCGGGCATCTGGACAAAATACATCATCATTTAGAAATACATGCTGCCCAGATAAGTATTGAAACTCATAGCTGAGATTGTGAACAAAGACGATCAGCTTATGCGGTCCGCAGATCACCTTGAGGAGCTTGACAAGGTGATCAAACTCCTCCCAGGTGCGGCCAATAATGACAAGCTCCTCAGTCAGTGCAAACTGCCATACATACATGACCGCCTGATTGATCTGCTTTATGGTAGTAGTCTCAATGTCAAAGGCGCACAGCTCCTGTTTGTATAGCCGGCTGTGCTTGCCTCGGTTCCTCCAGGTCTGAGGCCGGGCAAAGTGCAGCGGAGGAAGATCAGACAATTTTAAGTTATCGGCGCTCAGGACCCTCATTTCCGTTCACCCCAGAACTTACATATGATTCAAAAAGCGCGGCCCATTCTTTTGGGCTTGCCTGCTCGGCAGCGTTAAAGACCTCGGCAACTTCATCATCATTGGAATCATAATATGCAGAATATTCTGAGCTTTGAAACCATTGCATGAATCGAACCCAATCTCCGTAATTGCTTTGGTCTACAAAGTTGAAGCCATGCCGCTGCAGCGAGGCGAGCTGCTTGTCTCGGCGCTGGCGCAAGCCCTTGATTGTTGAGGACGAGCTGCTCAGATATCTATTCACATCTGCAACCTCATGCAGCAGCGCCGAGGTAGTTGTCAGGTTGCTTGTCTTCATGAAATACTGTTTCTCAACCGGTCCAAACTCGGTCGTGGTAGATACTCGCGCTAATCTGCTCATGGCTTTACGCCGAGCGGATGAATAATAAGATTTTAACCACTTCTCTGTAACTGTGCCTTTTGTAAGAGCCTTGCCAAGTTCGGTGTAGGTCATTTTGCCGATCTGTCCAAAGCTCAGAAGCTCTTTCTTGTTGGCCTGGGCCTGCAGGATTTTCTCGGAAGTCTTCCTCTTTGAGCTTTTTCCGCTCTTTTTCTTTGTTGCCATCTGATCACCTCCAAATATCTTCAAAGATCATTTTTGATTTTATACTATTATAATAAATATGTCCGGTAATAAGCTGCTTATATAAATAATAGTATTTCTTTCGGAACTCTTTCAGGGCAAGCGGCAGCTTGCCATATTCTTTGATTCCGGCGTGCGGCCGGTCTACAATATAATATCTGTCAAGGCTCTTGTGCCGGTATACTGTCACGCCGGACACGATGACCAGCGGAACATATTCAGCCAGTGGCTGCAGCCGGACCGCTTCAAAGTCTGAGGCTGAAAATTTGTTATTGATGCTCATGTCAACAAAGTCGGCATTGTTGGCGATCTGGTAAAGCAGTGTGCCGCTCTTCTTTTTGGATATAGGGCTGTCAATATATCGAATAACTTCTATCAAGTCTCCGATCCGCTGGACCTGCAGGCCGCGCCTGATCATCTTGTCAATCACCATGGTAGCGCCGATACTGTCCAGGATCTTACTGTTGATCGTGTTGGTGTTTGACAATAGGATAATCTTCATAGGACCTTTGCCTGAAAGCTCGCGGTTGCGGTTGATGCTTTCAATCACATTCAGAAAAGCGCTGCTCTCCTCTTTTATTGGTCGCTCATGCCGCTCAGGGATGATCTCATCAAATAGTAAAACATCATACCGCTCTGCGCTCATTCCTCGGATATTGGCAAAGGTTGACAGCGCGATCCCGATGCCGTCCGGCGGCTGGTCGGGATCCTCGCCGGAGCGAAATTCTACACTGTATTTGGAGGACTTCTTGCAGCTCATGACAAAGCCCTGATCAGCTGCAACCTGGTTAAAAGGATTCAGTGCCGGAATTGATACAGCATCAAGCTGGGCCTGGGTCCTGCGCATGTATACAAACGGGATCTGATGCTTGTGTGTATACGACAGGCAGCCGTATGTTTTACCGATGCCCCTCCCGCCCAGACAAAGATCAATAGGGTAGCCGCTATTGAAGATCCGCGCCGGATTGACCCAGCCGGCAGGCAAGTATAGTTTTTCGTTATTGTTCATCGCTGCCGTCACCGTATTTCAAGTGGAAGACAATATACTTTATAATATCACTCCCTCGGAACTCTGATTCTCTGGCGCACAGCCTCAGAGCCTCATGCCGCAGCCGCGTTATATACCGAATGTCTTCGGGATCTGTTATGGTAAGAACTCCACCGGTTATATGAAACTCTATGCGCTGATCTTCTCCGGACTCGCGGCCGATGTAATCAATCGAATATACACCCTTGCCCTGCAGCATTCTCCTATATAACTCATGATCTACCATTTTACCTCTTTACCTCCTCTATATTTTCATCGCGAACCCTCTTTTTGCACATTGTAATAATATCTTCGCCTGTCAGTGTTGTTTTCATGACGGCCAGATAGATTCTGCACCACTTGGAGCGAAAAAATGACTCATAGCAGCCGGTTGAGTCGCGATGGCGCAGCGCAGAAATATAATCCTGGACCGCATCAGATACAATGGCGGCGCATAGCATCTGGCAGCCGCGCTCGTTTAGTGGTCGTGTCATTGAAGCACCTCCTCTGCCTTCTTTGCGTCAAAAAACAAATTCATGATGACGATGAAAGTGTTGCGCTCATCTGCCATTTTGCGATTGCCGTTCCGTTCTTTCCATGATTTTGAACACTCAGGGCAATACAAC
>Ga0326512_10002967_pt1 | contig 12524 bp, 8 predicted proteins | sample 1_2617_0518_D_FD_203652 | JGI IMG/M metagenome (GOLD analysis project Ga0326512, IMG submission 203652) | Bovine rumen microbial communities from UC Davis, California, United States - 1_2617_0518 | ecosystem: Host-associated > Mammals > Digestive system > Stomach > Rumen | place: USA: California... | reverse complement strand
CATCGTGTGCATCCTCGCCATCGGCAGAGAACTTACTCTTTGCACTAGATGAAAAAATCTGGACAGAATTACCGGTATTGGTAAACAACTTGGATATTGTTTTACCAATTGAAGTCAAGCTAGTCGTCTTTTGACGGTCGGTCGGACTATCCTCACCGAAACAATATGCAAATTCCGGAATATAATGATGACCATGAATATGTCCAGGACCTGTCGCAATGAATACAGAGCAAATAACCTCAATAAGCTTCGACAAAAAGATTTTATATTCATCAGAATCTGCATTAAAATCTTTACACTCTTTGGCAAAATCTGTAGCGAAATCAGGGCTTTCAAGATATTCACACATCTTGTCATGGCATTCCAACACATAATCAGTCTGGTTAGAGCACAACGACTTAATAGCGTTCTCAATAGCGGTCGGCGAAACACTGGCTTTAGCACCAGTTGTCACCGAAATTCCGCACGCATTAAATAGTAATTTGACCGCACTAAGGATGTCATGTTGAATAACCGACGTCGGCGAAGTACGTTTTGTCGCATAACCTTTAAACTTATCAGAGAAATTGGCAACAAAAAGCTTTGCGAAACGATTCGCTGTAAATTGGGTGTCCGGACTTAAAATAGACCACTGGGAGTCGCTCGGTGCATCCAAATCCTTTTTCATCATGTTATTAGGGTCATTGTCCAACTGGTTAGTCGTTTTTCTTTCCGACCCGTCAATATACGGCGTATCAGTCTTATGGGTCGGGTCCATCGACGTAACATAAGCATACAACATGTCGACCTTATTAGAATATCGACCATCATGGATCTTATGGCCCGCACTTGGATACACAATATCAGATGCAATTAACATCCACGTTGCATAATCGACGGACTTTTCAACATTTTCATTTTTAAGACCGACTTCAGCCGTCGCATCATACACAAATGCTTCACATGCCTTAACTACTGGGACCAAACGGTCTAGCTCGTTATTTACAATTTCATTAGCCCGAGTGTCGGAATCCAAGCCAGAACCTTTTAAGTGCTTTGTCTTTATTCTAACTGACGATATAACGGCATCGGCAAACCGTATACTGGCATTTCGAACGGCATCGCCACGTTTAGAACGAGCAATATTATTCCAGTCAGTAAATGCAAGACGAGCTTCGTCCATTGCGGCTTTTTTATCAGATTTCACCTTGTCAAGCAACTCAAGTAGTTTTTCAGCAAACCCAGGTATCGTCAAGGCGATAATAACTAGGTATTTACGAATAGCGTCAGCTTGAGACGGAAATGACGGATATCTCAGACCGGCAGAATAGTCGCCACTCATCCCTTTACGAATAGTATCAAGTATCCCAATTACAACGGCGTTGCTACTTACTTGGTTATATGCATGAAAAGTTGAATCGCTCGTGGATTTACCCTTGCCAACGTAATCATCCAATACTTGACGTGCATTGTCATACGCATCGACAATATCATTCGGACTCATAGATTCTATTAACGGTCGAAACATATCTTATTCCAGTAGTTTTGTTCGTAGTTTATATCATTTTTAGAATATCTATCAGAAAAATATTATAAACTACGAAAAAAGCAGACGAGCACTATTATGGCAAGTAATGTAATGGACAGTATTTTGGCCGGACTTACGTCACCCGAGCCAAATCAAATTTCAGATCAATTTCAGCAAGCATTTATTGCCGCAATTAGCCAGATCGGTGAAGGCGGTGCCAGCAATGGTCTAACTGCTGACGGTATCAAGAAATTTTTGATTGACCATATCCAAAGTACACCATATAACGAGGGCATATCATTACCGGGAACATTAATCCCGATACTAGTCGATGCCGCCGTCATCGCTTTTGCATTGACAATTCAAGATTCAAATGATTCCGTCCGTAGCTACATATTCAATCACTTGGTCAGCCAGTCCAATACAAATACGAAGTTCGTACTCGGGTCATTTTCCGAGTGTCTTACCAATCCATACTCGGAAATACAAGGTGTAAACGAATATAAAGCTATCGCCGACCAAATGACTAAAGGAAATTCGGTGGATTTTGGCAACCTCCGAACCGCTGCTGATTTTGATATTGACATAATTGGCGATTTGGAAAAATATAATGCATCAAACCAATCAGACTCGGTAGAACAAGCTGTAGAGGACGATAATAAAGAGGGTACGGCGGAATCCATTGTAAACGATACCGATAACGATTCTGAAGAAAAGACTAACAGTGTTGACAAATCTGAACCTTCAACAGAGAATCTCGACCAGACAGCCATTCTCAATACGGTGAATACAAGTTTAAATGAATGCCAAACTCAATATAATACCATAGTTACGTCAATAAACGAAATCAAGAAGGCATTGCCTTCTCTTCAATCAGCAATTAGTAATTTTGATCAAGCATCGGCTAAAGATTTAATTAGAAAGGCATCTGACCTAAATAGGCAATTGATTGAGGCAATTAACCGTTTCAAAATAGAATATCATAATCTATCCGGTAATTATCAAAATGTTGAACCAAAAACGCAGTCCATGACGGACCAATATAATACATATACCGTGATTTTCAACAAGGTACCTACATTTGAACAAACTTACAATACAAATAAAACAGAAATCGATAATGCCGATGTCTCCATTACGAAAATGGCTTCTGCGTTGAATGGCAAAATTACGGAAATAGCATCTAGAGTTGACAAGCTTAATCCAAGCGAGCCAAATTTTCAAGCTGATAAGGACAAAGCATTAACTGACATTAATGCTCTTACAGATCTAGTTGCAAACCTTACTATTGAATCGGAAAAAGTAACATTAGCAGAGAAACTTGCACAGTTAGCAAACAAAATACCGGACGAACATCCCATCCAAGCGGATGCCAGTATTGAGAATAACACAGACCCCAGCAGCAATATTATCCCAAAATATACCGAACATGGAAATCCTTCGTCTATCATAATCCCATCTAACTCTGGTAACACCGAGTTCAGTTGGTCATCTAATGTCAATCCTATGAACAATTCCGGACCAGCCGTCGGTTTTGGTGAGAAAACCCAACTTACCAAAGACTCAATTCCGTCAGATTTAAACGAACCCGAAGATAAAGCTGAGCCAAATATTCCAGAGCCAGCCGAAATTCCGGAAACCGTGAAAGACGACGATGAACCGGTCGCCGCTCGCACTCGTTCCCCGATTAAGTTCACGTTGCCATCTGGTTTTGGACAACCAGTAAGTACTGCCGTCTGGAATACCCCGGTCATTACCGACTTCGGCTATCCGTTCCTCAACTTCAGCAGCGAGGCGTTCACCCATCTGTTCAAGACCAAGGACGAGGCCGACCGCAAGCGTACGTTCAAGAACATCAAGAAGATGCTCAAGGAAGCCAAGAAACGCTACGGAGGCATCTGGAAAGCCATCTACGGCTCTTCCCTTGAACTTCTCAAGAAGTACGCAGCCGACCCAGGCAAGATTTGCGTTCCGAACTACCTCAAGGTCGATTCCGACATCCTTGACAGCGATTCGGCAACGGTCACCGTTACCGGAATCAAGTACTACAGCGTCGACCCGTCCTACGAAAAGACTGTCGAAGTGCCGAGAGAGTTCCTGGAGTCGTTCTACGACGTTCTGGACTATACCAAGGCGTTCAAGACCTACGTCAAGTTTGCAGACGGTCTGACGGCTCAAGAGCTTGCAGACGACATGGCTGACAACGGCGGTCGTTCCCAGTTCTACTTGCTCGTACCGAAGCAAGCCAAGTACAGCCGTAGCGACGTCAAGAGCGGTACGCTGTTCTCGGCTCTATTCGGCGGTGTCAAGTGCGTAATGCTCAAGACGGTCTTCCGTGGCAAGCGAGGTTGCTTCATAATCGACAAGAAGGCGTCGCTGAGCCTATTCTCCGATATCAACTAAAAACGAGCCTTGCAAAAGCAAGGCTTTTTTAATTTTTTAATAAACTGCTGGAAAAGTAATAGCGAGATTTATATGTCTATTCATCCAGCTCTACAAGAGCTCTTCAACTCTTTCAAAAACAAGTGCTCCGACGGTACAAGTGGAGCTGAACTCTGCTATAACTCCGACTCTGGCAAGGGTTTCATCAACTATTTCGAATCCGACGGTACTTCGGCTAACATCTTTGTCGAGTCCATCGACAGCACGGTTCATGCACGCTACAGTGCCGATGAATCCGGCAAGGCTATGTTCGAGTGCGAATATCCTATCGGTTCCACCGACGCCGATTCTATGGTCGAAGATATCGTAAACGGTGCTCGCCTCTGTCACGAAGCCCAAGAAACCCATGTACTCAACGAAGCCGATGACGTTGAACACCTCCGAGCAATCCTTGAGATGGGTTACGGCCCGACCAAGCCTATCCTGCTTGAAGATGAAGAAACGAAACCCGAAGATGTAGCCAGTGGAGCCAGTGGAACTATAACCGGTGACAGTGGAGCCGGTGAAAAAATTGACGTGGCGTCAGACGCCGAGATGTCCAAAATTCCGACGGAAGAAAAAACCGTAGATGCCGAAGACTCAGAACCTGCTGAAAGCGTTGAAGCTGCGTCAAAAACCGATGCCGCCGGAAGTCCGACGGTAAAGAAACCAGAAGAAACCGTAATTGAAGACGAAACCAAAAAACCTAAAAAAGATGACGACGCAGCTAAAACCGTGGGAGCCGATCCGGGTATCTTCGAAAAGAAATATCCAAAGCTCACCGAAGCCATTAAAAAGCGTTTGGCGAAGATTTCTGGCGCGTCAGAACGTCTACTTGGATACTTGAACAAGGATGAAAAGCGACTTGGAGAAATTGAATCCGAGAACTCCAAGTTATCCTCTGATAGTCCGATGGATATTGACAATAATGTTAAGTTCCTTGTACAACGTTATAATAACAAAGCGTCTGAAGCTGATCAAATTAACCTTGAGGTTCGTGGTACCGAACCATCTCCTGAACCAATTGGTGACCTAAATAAGGTTCCAGAAATCGATATGCCGGCAAAACTGTTCAACCGTCCTCCGGTTTCCCTTGACGAAGCATGTGCCACTATGCGTTTCGGCTATCCGGTAATCAACTTCGGTAGCGACACCATCAAGGACATCCTTCGTGAGAACGACGAGGCGTACGTCAAGTCGCTTATCAAGGAATTTGTGAAAGAAGTGAAGGGAACAAAGATTCTAGTTCCGCTGAAAGGATTTTTCGGCGGTTCTGGCTGGAAAGGTATTCGTGATAAGATCCGTCTCATCGGTGCAGCAAAATGCTTCCCGTGCGTCCACAAGCCATTGAAAATCAACGGTAGCGACATTAATACCATGTTCGAAGGTGATGCTCAAGCCATGATTAACGTGCATCCGATTAATACTAAGTCGAGCGCAATCAAGGAATCCGTAGACAACATGTCTGAAAATGCATTGCTCGAAGCAAACGGCAATATTGACGGTAATCCAATTCAGGCTCCGATTTCTTACCTTGCACAGTTCTATACCGTTGCAAAGCCACAGACACCGGAAGGAATGGCTAAGTATACTCGCTATATGAGCCAGACCGATTTTGAAAATATTACGAAGGCACTCACTCCCGAAGACGTCGAAGCGGCAAAGAAATCTGGTCGTCCGTTGCGCGAAGCCTTGCTTATCGCCTATGTTCATAGACACAATGGTAGACTTCCTTACTACATTCTCGTCCAGCGTCGTTCCAATCCGAAAGAAAAAATCCGGATTTCTCAAAAACCGTTCCACGCGGGAATGTATATTGTCAAGTCAATTGACCCAGTAACCCAGAACCAAATCGGTTACTTCGTCGACAAGAAGACTCGTCTGAACCTCTTCGAACTCGGTTAATCGATGGATACTTCCTTGCTACTGTCACAGCTCGCCTACGGGCGAGCACTCCTTGAGGACAACGCGGCCTCCTTCATCAAGAGGGTCGATTCCGTGCGTTACGAAAAAGGACGGAAGCTTGAGCACTACTACGAAAAGCTGACCGCCGACAAGCAAGGAAACGCCGTCGTCGTCTTCCGCATACCGTCCGAGAGGAACAAGTCCCAGAAGGACCCGAGCAAGCACAAGTTCTACCACTGCTTCGTCGACATCATTCCGAAGGATACGACTCTGTTCAACCTTGCCAAGTCAACGGCAAGGCTCGGCGAGCGTATCCAGGTATTGAAGGATGCCGACATCAAGTTCTTCTGCACTTGCCCGGACTTCAACTGGTCCGGCATGAAATACAACGCGAAGCACGTCAACGACAGCTTCTCGGTCGACCACCATGCCGACGACGACTTCGACGACCACGGCGAGGACATCAACCCGAGAGTCAGAGACCCAGAACACAAGACGACGATGTGCAAGCACCTTGTCGCCACGTGCAAAGGCATCCTTACCAACGCGGCAAACATCATGAGGGACGCTCGACAGTTCAACCTTCCTCCAAAGGAAGAGGAAAAGCCACAGATGTCCCCGGAGAATACGCCGGTCGGTACTGACGCAGTCGACGAAAAGGCTGAACGCGAAGAACAGCAAGCCGAAAAGGAAGCGGTGAACTTCTTCTCCGACGTACCGGCATTCAAGACAGACGAATCGCTAGCCGCTATGGACAAGCTTTCCGAAGAGCTTGAACCGGATGCGGACAATGTACCTGATATCGGTCTAGGCGAGGACGGTATTGAAGAACCGGAAACGTCCGAAGAGGAAACAGAAAACCCGACCGAAGGCTTGCTTGGTCAGGCACCGGACGAGGAATACAACCCCTCCAGCAGTTTTGTCGATTACGACGAGGAATCAAAGCTCGACATGTTCAACCAGCCGGTTGACGATGACAAGCTGAACGAAGAAGACGAAGGCGAGAGTCCTACCGACGAAAACGGCAAGATGAAGCTTCCAACCTAAATCGGCTCGATCCTTGCGACCTTGGTCTCCTCGGAATTCCATTTCCAGCCAAGGTTGGAACCGATGAACAGTCCCATCAACACATCCAAGAACCCGCGTTTTACCGGGTTCTTTACTTGTTTAAGGACATGGTTGAGGTACATGCGGTCGATCTGGTCTCTGGTATACGCGTCCAGACCGCCTTCCTCGTACATGGCATAGTGGAGGACGGTCATCGGCCAGTCGAGATTAACACCGGCAAACCGGATAAAACCACGCAACCACTTCGGGAACGGATGTGTCTTTACCGACAATCCCTTGCTGATGATTATGCGGTGTTCCTCGCTGTCGACAAAGTCGGCACCGCCGTCACCCATAGGAGTCTGGTAGATCAGCTTCACCTCGACCACCATGTCCTTGGTCAATACCTTTCCGCCGTGTCCCGGCTTCTCGCCGACCACGTCTGGGTTCTCAAAAACGATGTCACGAATATAAGTTGCCATAGTTACGCTCAAATAGGATATCCTATTCAAGAAACTATCTCATTATGCAAGCTCGGACACAAGCTCGTCCCGGTCGACGCTAACCGCCTTCCTACGGTACATTTCCTCGTAGAACTCCTCGTCAACAAGGCAAGGCATGGAAGCCTCGACCATGTCGAGGTATTCCACTTCCGTAATTGTCGGAATGCCGAGATTACGAAGCTCAGCGTCCATAATCGCCTTCAGACGTCCGCACTTCTCGGCAGGGACGATAACCGAGTCATGAACGGTGCAGTACGGACACTTCAGCTCCGACTCGATGCGAGGGCATACCTTGTTGAACACGAAGTCGCTCTCGACCTTCTGAAGCTCGTACGCGAGCGCGGCATGGCAGTTCTGCTTCATCGCGTACAGACTCCTCAGCAACGTGGGGAACTTGTCCTCCCACACACGCTTTACCGCAGCTCTCACCGGCTCCTTGTCCTCGTCGAAGTAACGCGGCGAGAAGAGGAACGATACCAGACCCTTCTTGGCTTCGTCACGGCACACGTCACGGTCGAGGTCGAAGTCGTCGCTGAGTTCCTTGGCAAAGTACTCGTAAATCCGGTGTCCCTCGACCAATCCACGGAACGTGGCAAGCTCCGAGTCCATCTTGTCGAACGTGTACTCCATGTCGCCGTCACGCCAGAACTGGTTGAACTGTATGAACGTGTCCTCGTTCATGGCGACCTTTCCTCGGTACACGTCGATGTACCTCTGGAATATCGGCACGATGAATGCGATCTGGCTCGACTTGATGTCGACCTCGCCGACCGCCTTTCCGTCACAACGCAACGCCGTCGCACGTAGTTCCTTCTTCATGCACGTCACGTTGGTATGCACGCGACCGTAGCGGTCATGCTTTACGTACAATGCGTACGGCTCGGTTTCGGAAGACCGGAAACGCTCAATCTTCTCTCGCTCAAGCTTCTCCTTGTACTTCGTCATCTTGCCTTCGGACTTTAGCTTGGAAATCGTCTTCTCCACGGCTTCCATGTCAATCGAGAAGTGCTTGAGGTTGTCATAGCACGTCTTGACCACAAGATCCTCCATCGACGACTGCTTCCTGGACTCCAATATGTCGAACCAGCGGTCAAGAACCGTCTTGGACTTCAGCGTGTAGGAACGGAGCTTGCCGAACTTCTTCACGCTCTCGTTGGCGTACCTCTTCTGGCTACGGCTGTTAAGGTACTTCGCAAGGTACGTGCCGTACTTGGACGTGAACCAGAACGCCTTGCTCTTGCCCCGGCATACCTCGGAACCACGCTCGTAGTGCAACGAACGTCCGATGAAGCCTTTCTCCGTGAGAAAGTTGATGACTGAGACATAGTTGTTGCCGAAGATGTCCCTGAGTATCGGGGAGTATAGATGCGTGCACCAGTGCTGGACCGGAACCTTGTGGTCAAGCGAGGACACCTCGTTCTTCTTGTGGTCGGAAATAAGGCTGTTGGTCAATACTGAAAGGAAAAACACCACGCTGTCCACGAACGTCTTCTGACGCTTCTTGGTACCGAACTTCCGGTAGTAGTCCGCTATAATCGGCTTGATATCGTTCAAGACCGGTTCAGGGAGCATGATTTTGTATTGACGTGGTCTCATGTGCGGTCAAAGCTAATAAGAAAAAATTTGAATGTCAACTCTTTCCATCTGACCGACTTTGATCCAGGTAACATAGTCCGCTTTCCCGTATTTATCCTCGTCCCAGAGTTTATGGATTTTCCTCTGAAACAGTAGAGACGGTTTCCCCAGTTTCTGGAGTGAAGCCGAATTGTCCCTACGGATTAACCAAATATATGTTTCACATTTCTGACATAATTCTGATATAATCCTCACGAAAACCTGTGAACTACCCACAGCCTAAAGGGTGTGTGCTTCGGTTCTTGCCATCAACGCCGAGTCTTGCCTAGTTGCAATCAGATTGCAATTTGGTAGAGGACCTAGCTCCGGCGAGGCTTGTTCCAAGCACTCAGCTCTTTTTGACGAGCCAATCATCAAGACCACACGGGCAGAATGGGTGTCCCTATCCATGGTATAGCCACAGCCGCACTTGTAGATGCGGTCTGCGAGAGTAGGATGGTTGATACATCCGCAGACTGGACACAGCTTGGTAGTCGGCTCCCACTTGGAAATCTTGAAACTGCGACCGCTTGTTTCCAATGCAACCAGTCGCCGCTTCAATGCACCAAGACACGAGGACTGTACTTGCTTACCAAACAGTCCTTTCTGCCAGTTCTTAATCTGCTCGTCTTGAAAGTATATAACATCATAATCGGTTACCAACTTGTGGTAGATTTTATTGGCCATGTCCTTGCGGACATTGGCAATATGCTCGTACTCACGCTTCAGTTGACGAAGACACCTGTAATACAGCTTTGACCCCTTCTCGTTCTTTTTCTTCCCTCTACGGTTCAGTTTCCGTGACAGGAATTTCAGGCGGTCAGTTTCTCGCACATTACACTTGTACTTGTCACCGTACGATGTCGTTATGGAATCCTTTATACCGAAGTCGAGACCGACATTTCTGTTGGTAGGAATCCTCCTCTCCTTCGGTAGCATTACGCTAATCTTTACATAGTAGCCGGATGCCTTCCGTATCAGCTTGGCATCGGCCAGTTCAAATTTTTCGAATTGATGTAGCTGGTTCAGTCCATGAACCCGCAACTTGCGGAAACCTGGAATGGTTATCCGGCAACCGTCCAATATCTGTGTAAATCCAGTGATAATGGGTAGGCAGTTCACTTCCGACTTGAATTTCAAAGCACCAACCTTGATACCTTTTTTCTTTGCCTTGGCAAGGTTGACAATGTCCGTCTTCTTCTGCGACACAGTTGCCCTATGCAAAACTGATGGCAATGTGACTGTATCAGTTATCGGGTTCTTGTCCTTGTTGTAGTGGACTACATCCTTATGCTCGGTGTACTTGTAGTCGAATATGCTATTGTCGGGATTTCCCTTGGACAACGACAGCATGTCGTTGATTACCCATTTCGCTTCCTTAAAGCACTGTGCTAGTTTTTGAAAGGTTTCCTTCGGATTATGCCTTATGGACACTTTTAGCTCGAATACACGGCAGACTTGGGTCTGCCGTCTGGCTTTCGTCGCGGCCATGCTTGCTCGTATCTTAGCCTTCGTATCTTCGCTTCTTACAAGTTCCATATCTAATTTCTTGACTTCAATTAAAGTTTATATTATCTCAACTCAATTTGTCAAACAAAAGACTCCCCTGATGGGGAGCCGTTTTAGCGAGTTCGGACCTCGGCAGCTAGTCCAAGCCAGTGCGGATCCGTTCCCTACGGGAATGTGTCGCGATGTCTGCAAGGCGTGTCGGAATCGGAATACGGCTGTCCTTCTCGACAAGGCTAAGGACGACCCTTGTGGCGGTGTCCAGCGAGACCCGGTTTCCCGGAGAAACGAACACCGGCTTGACCTTCGGACGAGTCCGGACTGCACGCGCCAGTTCGGTGCCGTCCACCGTTATCGGAGTCCAGTCGCCGAACTTGTTGGACGGTTCCATATATATGGAGTCTTCCCGGACCCGGTAGAACGTCTTGGCTACGCCGATTGTCGGCACGCCAAGCTCGAAGGAGGCGTGGGTGGCAATTCCCATCTGTCTCGGATGCAGTATGCCGTTCCCGTCGAACATGAACAGGTCCGGCTCGGTCTCGAGCAGTTTCGAGGTCTCCTTGACTAGGGGAAGCTCGCGGAACGCGAGGAATCCCGGCATGTAGGGGATGTCGATGCGGTCGTACCTCGATTTCGACTCTATGACCTCGTGGGTTTTGTAGTCGACTACCTCTATGCAGCAGACGCCGTACTCGGCTCCGTCGCCTTCCCAGTAGGCACAGTCCACACCGGCGACCAGCCTCAGTTCCGACTCGTCGAAACCGTCGGTCAGGTCGATCTGTCCTCTCAGACTGTTCTGAATGTCTAAAAACTTTTTCTCCATACCCGAAAGATAGCAAAGGTCAGAAAGTTGCCTACGGAAGAACCAAATATATGTTTCACATTTTCAGTCCAATTTGGAGCATTCTGAACTAGTTTGAAGTTCAAACGGTTTCTTGCTAGTTTCGGACAATCCAAGAGGTAAAAATGTCGTTCAACTACAACCATTTCATGTATCATCCGCAGATCGTAGTCAAGCTCGTTTCGCTGTACACGTGGAAGGATGTCGGATTTGACACTGTCTCGACCGACCTTCCTACCGACGTGGAGTATACGGTATTCGCCAGGGACACCTATGACAAGGGCATTAACCACCGCGACCGCCAGTTTGACGCCCAGCTTACGACATTGAACCGTGACTTTGACGAGTCCTTGCCGTCCGACATGGCGCAGAAGCTGGCGAGCGTCCTCAACCGGTTTGCCGAACATGATTACCTCGAGCTGCACAAGTGTCTTGGGAATCTGGACTTTCTGACCCGGTACAACGGTACCTACCGTCCGGGCTGGAACATGTACAACCAGAGCCGTAACCGCTGGGTGACCGACCACAAGTACCGCCTCGTGTTCGCTATGGACAAGACTGACGACAAGCTCGGTGTTTTGATAGGTACGCCGATGTTTTTCCGTGACATGGTCATCAAGGACGGCGTGATCCGTCCGGACCTTGACGTAAAGGATGAAAAGCTCAAGGGCTACTATTACGAGGTTGTCTGATGGGGTACAAGATTACCAAGCCGGTAAGACTTATCGAGTGCTTTGGTGGTGTCGGAACCCAGGCTATGGCTATGCGGAATGTAGGAGCCGAGTTCGAGCATTACCGTTATTACGACTTTGAGCCGGCTGCGGTCAAGTCCTACAATGCCATCCACCACACCTCTTTCGAGCCGACCGATATATGCAAGGTTACTGGTGCCGACCTCGGAATTGTAGACAAGGACAAGTACGAGTACGTGCTGACCTACTCGTTCCCTTGCCAGTCGCTGAGCTGTGCCGGTCTGAAGGCTGGCATGACTAAGGGGGCAGGGACACGTTCCGGCTTGCTGTGGGAAGTCGAAAGGTTGTTGGACGAGTGTACCGAGCTTCCTCAAGTGCTGGTGATGGAAAACGTAGTCCAGGTTCATTCGCCGAAGAACATCGCCGATTTCAAGCTTTGGATTGAGAAGCTCGAGTCGCTTGGCTACAAGAACTACTATGCCGACTTG
>Ga0326512_10002966_pt1 | contig 12525 bp, 8 predicted proteins | sample 1_2617_0518_D_FD_203652 | JGI IMG/M metagenome (GOLD analysis project Ga0326512, IMG submission 203652) | Bovine rumen microbial communities from UC Davis, California, United States - 1_2617_0518 | ecosystem: Host-associated > Mammals > Digestive system > Stomach > Rumen | place: USA: California... | reverse complement strand
AGGAACTGGTGGCCGATGGGGCTGCCCCTGCCAAGATGCTCGACGATGCCACCAGTCAGGTGCAGGTGTTGCAGCGGCAGCTCGATGCCCTCACGTCGACGCTCAACACCCAACTCTCAACGCTCAGCTCGCAGCAGGCGGCCACCGATGTTCAGCTGAGCCAGCTGCAGGATCAGTTGCAGAAGTGTCACATTATGGCTCCTATTACAGGCAATGTGCTCGAGAAATATGCCCAGCAGGGCGAGTTTGTGGCTACAGGCAAACCGCTGTTCAAGTTGGCCGACACACACCACATGTTTTTGCGAGCCTACATCACGTCGGCCCAGCTGCAAAATGTCAGGGTGGGGCAGCGTGTCAAGGTGTTTGCCGACTATGGACGTCAGCAACTGAAGGAGTATGCCGGAGTGGTGAGCTGGATTTCAAGTCAGTCGGAATTCACACCCAAGACCATCCTCACCGATGATGAGAGGGCCGACCTGGTCTATGCCGTGAAGGTGGCCGTGGAGAACGATGGCTACGTGAAGATAGGTATGTATGGTGAACTGAAGTTTTAGGCAGAAAACGTAAGGGACGATGAACGCCATTGAAGTAAGCAACGTCAGTAAGAGCTACGGCAAGGTTCAGGCTCTGAGCAACGTGTCGTTTGCAGTGAGCCCGGGCGAGGTGTTCGGGCTGATAGGTCCCGACGGCGCAGGCAAGACCACCATGTTTCGCATTCTTTGCACCCTGCTCTGTGCCGACCAGGGCGAGGCCCGTGTCGATGGCTTCGATGTGATGACACAGCTGGCCGACATTCGCCGTCGTGTGGGCTATATGCCTGGCCGCTTCTCGCTCTATCAGGATCTGACGGTCGAGGAAAATCTGCAGTTCTTTGCCACGCTCTTCGGCACCACCATCGACGAAGGCTACGACTCCATCAAGGCCGTCTATTCGCAGATAGAGCGTTTTCGCCATCGCAAGGCTGGAGCACTTTCGGGTGGCATGAAGCAAAAACTGGCCTTGTCGTGTGCTCTGGTTCACCAGCCCAGTGTGCTTTTCCTCGACGAACCCACCACGGGCGTCGACCCCGTGAGCCGCAGGGAGTTCTGGGAAATGCTGCTCATGCTGAAGGAACGCCGCATCACCATCCTGGCCTCAACACCCTATCTCGACGAGGTGAGGCAGTGTGAGCGGGTGGCCTTCCTTGACCAGGGATGCTTGCGTGGCATCGACGCTCCCGAGGCCATTCTGGAGCAGTTCAAGGACGTGTTCAACCCACCGCCCATTGTGAAGACACGGACGCAGGAAGACAGTGATGGGCCTTATGCACAGCCAGAAAACATCATCGACGTTCAGCATCTTGTCAAGGCCTTTGGCACCTTCCGCGCCGTCGATGACATCAGCTTCAGCGTGAAGCGTGGCGAGATATTCGGATTCCTGGGGGCCAACGGTGCCGGCAAGACCACGGCCATGCACATGCTCACAGGGCTGAACCAGCCCACTGAGGGCACTGGCCGCGTGGCTGGCTACGACATTCGCACCCAGTATGAACAGGTGAAACGCCACATTGGCTACATGAGTCAGCGTTTTTCGCTCTACGAAGACCTGACCGTGGCAGAGAACATTCGTCTCTTTGCCGGCATCTACGGCATGAACGGTGAGCAAATCAACCGGAAAACCAGCGAACTGCTGCGGCGCATGAAGTTTGAAGACCACCGCAACGATCTCGTGAGTTCGCTGCCTTTGGGCTGGAAGCAAAAGCTGGCTTTCTCGGTGAGCATCGTTCATGATCCCAGTGTGGTGTTTCTCGACGAGCCCACAGGTGGTGTCGATCCTGCCACCCGCCGTCAGTTCTGGGAACTCATCTATGAGGCTGCAGCCCGTGGCATCACGGTGTTTGTGACCACACACTACATGGACGAAGCCGAATACTGTGACCGTATTTCGATCATGGTCGATGGAAAAATCAGGGCCATGGGCACGCCCAGCGAGCTGAAACAGCAGTTCCAGCAGCCCGACATGAACGGTGTGTTCACTTACCTGGCACGGCAGGCCACACGCAACAGCGACTAACCAAAAACAGCAGCGAGAAACTTATGAAACTATTTCTGTCATTTGTCATCAAGGAAGCCCGCCATATTCTGCGCGACCGTCGCACCATGCTCATCCTCTTTGGCATGCCCGTGATGCTCATGTTGCTCTTTGGCTTTGCCATCACCACCGACGTAAGGAATGTGCGCACGGTCGTTGTGACGTCGCAGATGGACCACCTGACACGGCAGGCCACCCAGCGGCTGGCTGCCTCCGAATATTTCACGCTCACCGCCACCGTCTCTACCCCACAGCAGGCAGAACGCCTCATTCGCCAGCAGCAGGCCGATATGGCCATTGTCTTTGCTCCCGACTTTGCCTCGAAAAAATCGGGATTGCAGCTGCTGGTCGATGGCAGCGACCCCAACATGGCACAGCAATGGGCAGCCTATGCGCAGCAAACCATTCTCTCGCCCCTCACTGCTCAGCGTTCAGCACTCACCACCAAGCTTCTCTACAATCCACAAATGCGGTCGGCCTATAACTTCGTGCCGGCCATCATGGGCATGCTACTCATGCTGGTGTGTGCCATGATGACCAGCATCTCCATTGTCAGGGAGAAGGAACGGGGCACCATGGAGGTGCTGCTGGTGTCGCCTGTCAGGCCGCTCATGGTCATCATTGCCAAGGCCGTGCCCTATATGGTGCTGGCTTTTGTCATTCTTCTTGTCATTCTGCTCATGGCGCGCTATGTGCTTGCTGTGCCGCTGGCAGGTTCCATTGGCTGGATTCTGCTGGTGTCGGCCATCTACATCCTGCTGGCACTGTCGCTGGGCCTGCTCATCAGCAACGTGGCGCAAACGCAGCTGGTGGCCTTGCTGCTTTCGGCCATGGTGCTGCTCATGCCCGTTGTGATGCTCAGTGGCATGCTTTTCCCCGTGGAGTCCATGCCGCAGGTGCTGCAGTGGCTTTCGGCCGTGGTGCCACCCCGCTACTACATTGATGCCATGCGCAAGCTCATGATCATGGGTGTGGGCATTGGCGAGGTGTTCACCGACGTGATGGTCTTGCTCGCCATGACGGCCCTCTTCCTTACCATTGCACTGGCTAAGTTCAACAAGCGGCTGGAGTAGTTTCCTTATTTTCTCTGTTTCCGAAAAGACAACTCATTTTCACTGTTTCCGAAAAAGATAAAGAATCTTCATTCAACAATGATAAAGTATCTCATACAGAAGGAATTCCTGCAAATTCGGCGCAATGCCTTCCTGCCACGGCTCATCGTGGCTTTCCCCATTGTGATCATGTGCTTGATGCCCTGGGTGATGAACATGGAAGTGAAGAATATCAAGGTGGATGTGGTGGATGCCGACCGCACTGCCAGTTCTGAACGACTGGTGCATCGCATTGAGGCTTCGCGCTATTTTGTCTTCAACGGCGAGAAACCCAGCTATCAGGCAGCCTTGCAGGATGTGGAGAAAGGGCAGGCTGACGTGGTGCTGGTGGTGCCCAGGGGGTATGGCAAGGCCCTGGTCACGGGCCAGCCGCCCCAGATGCTCATTGCGGCCAATGCCGTGAACGGCACCAAGGGTTCGATAGGTTCGGCCTATATGAGTCAGATTGTGGCAGCAGTCCCCACTGCAAAGGTGTCAGTGAAGAATCTATACAACCCTTACCAAAACTACAAACTCTACATGATTCCAGCACTCTTTGCCATTGTCATGATGCTGCTCACGGGCTTTCTGCCCACGCTGAACATTGTGGGCGAGAAAGAGACGGGCACCATTGAACAAATCAATGTGACGCCCGTCTCGAAGTGGGCTTTCATCCTGGCCAAGCTTGTTCCCTACTGGCTCATTGCGTTGTTTGTGGTGACCGTTTGCCTGTTGCTGGCATGGGCCGTCTACGGCATCACCTGTGCTGGCAGTGTCTGGCTGGTCTATTTGTTGTCCATGCTGCTGGCCCTGTTTTTCTCGTCGTTTGGCCTCATTGTCTCAAACTATAGCGAAAACATGCAGCAGGCCATCTTCGTGATGTGGTTCTTTGTGGTGTGCATTCTGCTGCTCAGTGGCCTCTTCACGCCCACGCGCTCCATGCCGTCGTGGGCCTATCTCACCACCTACGTCAATCCCATGCACTATTTCATTGATGCCATCCGCACGGTGTTTGTTCGTGGGGGCGGTTTCGCCGCCATTGCCCAGCAGTTGCTGGCCCTTGCTGCCATTTCTGCTGTCATGGGCTGTTGGGCAGTGCTGAGCTATAAGAAGAACAGATAGGCACGGGGGGCTCGACGGGCTGGCACGGGCATGATTGCCCTGATGGGCAAACGGGCTGGCACGGGGCCTGCCCCTACAGGAAACGCAGGCGCAGGCTGTTGAGCACCACGCTCACGCTGCTGAAGGCCATGAGGGCCGAGGCCAGCATGGGCGTGATTTGCCATGGGTGGCCAAACAGATGGGGAAGTCCGGCGGCCAGGGGAATGCACACCAGGTTGTAGATGAAGGCCCAGAACAGGTTCTGACGAATGGTCTTTACGGTGAGGCGGCTCAGCCGGATGGCTGCAGAAATGCGGTGCAGGTCGCTGCCCATGAGCGTGACCTGCGCCACGTCCATGGCCACGTCGGTGCCACGGCCCATGGCTATGCTCACGTTGGCGGCGGCCAGGGCCTGCGAGTCGTTGATGCCGTCGCCCACCATGGCCACGTGGTGGCCTTGCTGCTGCAGCCGTCGCACCATGTGCTCCTTGTCCCCGGGCAGCACTTGCCACTGATAGTGGCTGATGTGGGCTGCACGGGCTATGGGCTCCACGCGCTCTTGCTTGTCGCCGCTCATGAGGAAGATGCTGATGCCCTGGGCTGACAGCTGGTCCATGGCCTCGGCGGCGTGGGGCTTCAGCTGTTCCTGCTGGGCGGCGGGCACTGGGCCTGCCCCTGCAGGGGCGGTGGGTTCGGTGAGCGTGCCTGTCTTGTCGATCACCATGGCGTCTACGCGGCGCAGCTCTTCCAGGGCGGTGGCATCCTTGATGAGGATGTTGTTCTGGGCGGCCTTGCCTATGCCCACCATGAGGGCGGTGGGGGTGGCCAGGCCCATGGCGCAGGGGCAGGCAATGACCAGCACCGACACGGCCGAGAGGATGGCCTGGGGCAACTGCTCAGGGCCGCCCAGGGCCAGCCAGAGTGCAAAGGTGAGCAGCGACAGGCCCACCACGGCGGGCACAAAGACCAGCGCGATGCGGTCTACCACGTGCTGCACGGGGGCTTTGCTGCCCTGGGCCTGCTGCACCATGCGAATCATTTGGGCCAGCACGGTGTGCTGCCCCACCTGCTCGGCACGGAAGCGCAGGGTGCCCTGCTGTACGATGGTGCCGGCCAGCACCTTGCTGGCGGGGCGTTTCTCCACGGGCACAGCTTCGCCCGTCATCATGCTTTCGTCGACGGTTGCCTGACCTTCAACGACGGTTCCGTCGACGGGTATCTTCTCGCCGGGGCGCACCTCCAGCGTGTCGCGTGGTTGCACGGCTGTGAGGGGGATGGTGCTTGTCTGGCCGTCATCAACCAGGCGGGCCGTCTTGGGGGCCAGCGACATGAGGGCGCGAATGCTGGCGGCGGTGCCTTGCCTTGCGTGCTCTTCGAGTAGGCGGCCTGTGAGCACGAAGGTGATGATCATGACCGAGGCGTCGAAGTAGGTGTGGTTCTCTATGCCGCGCGAGCCCCAGAACTGCTGGCCCCAGAAAGTGTTGAAGGTGCTGAAGAGGAAGCTGACGGCTGTGGAGAGGGCCACGAGTGTGTCCATGCTGGCTGTGCCGTGAAGGAGCTGTCTGCAGGCCACGGCATAGAACTGGCGTCCGCAATAAACAAGGTTGAGCAGGGCAATGACGAGTGCAAGCTGGTTGGCATGGCTGGGCGCGAGACCGCTGCACCCCATAGAGACGGCCATGACGAGCAGGGCGAAGAGCCAGGACAGCAGCACTTTGTTTCGCAGGTCGATGTGGGCGCGGCGCTGGGTGGCCTGCAGGTTGCGGTCTTCTTCGATCACCATGTCGTAGCCAATGGCGGCAAGGGCCTCTTTCATTTGCTGGGGCGTGATGCGGTCGGCATCGTATTCCACCAGGGCCGTTCGGTTGGACAGGTTGACGCTGGCCGTGGCGATGCCTTCCAGGGAGTTCAGTTTTCGCTCGACACGAGCGGCACAGCCGGCACACATCATGCCCAGGATGGGCATGGTTTTCTTCTGGTTCATTGTTTCTTGGGTGATTGGGTGAACTTGTAGATGATGGAGCACATGAGGTAGCGGGGAATGCTGTTGTTCCAGGTTTCGGTGCGCCCCTGTGCATTGACGCTGTATTGCTTGCTGGACAGCTGGTGGAGCAGGTCGAAGGCCGTGAGCTTCAGGGTGAGTCTTTCCTTGAGCAGCGAGCGCGACAGTTCGGCGTTCCACACCAGGTCGTCGGTGTTCATCATGGCACTGCTGTAGCCCCGGCGGCTGAACATGTGCAGGTCGGTGGCCAACGACAGCCGGAGGCAGGGAATGGTGTAGCGCAGGTGCAGGCCGTAGTTGTAGTCGAAGGCCGAGATGGGCTGGAAGTTGCGGCGGTCGGCAGTGGCGCTGCGCCAGCTGAGCTGGCCCCGTAGGCCCACGGTGAGCTTGTCTTTCTGGTATTCCAGGCCCAGCCTCTCGTGCAGCGTCCAGTTGTTTACGGTGCTGGTGGGGTTGTTGTTGGCGGTGGTGCTGGTGGTGGCCAGATAGAGCACGTCGAAGTCTACGGAGTGGGTGTAGTCGGCGCTGGCGCTTTGCTGCAGGGTGAGGCGCTTCTTCCTGTCAAGCGGCATTTCGTAGCTGGTGGCCAGGTTGCAGCTCCAGTTGCCCTCGATGTTGTCTTGCTCAAAGATGTAGGCACCGGTCTGGGGGTCGTAGGCGGTGCGTGTGCCGATGGCGTGCTGCGACAGGCGCAGACTGGTGTGCACGCTGAGGAAACGGCGCAGACTGTCGTTGTTGGCCTGGAAGGTCAGGCTGAAGTTGTGGCCGATGGTGGGCTTCAGGTGGGGGTTGTTGATGGTGGTGGCCAGTGGGTTGGTGGTGTCATCGACGGGCAGCAGGCTGGAGAGGGTGGGGTGTGTGGTGCTCAGACTGTAGCTGGCGTTGCTCAGACCGCGCCTGATGCCCCAGCGATAGAAACCAATGCTGGGCTGGAAACTGGTGTAGCGGCGGCGGGCCACGGTGTCGAAGAGCACCTCGGTGTAGTTGAGCCGTTCGCTCACACGGTCGAGGGGCAGGTCGAGATAGAAGTAGCCCTTGTCGGTGGAACGGTGGATGTTCAGGCTGGCGCCAGTGCGGCGCGTGAGCAGGTCTTCGTGACTGTTGTTGCCTGGGTCGATGGCGCTTTTCAGCAGTTCGTGGGTGGAGGGCAGCCACTCCAGCTGTTGCTGGTCGGCGGCCACCTCGGTGATCCAGTCCAGGCGGTAGTAGTCGCTGTTGGCCATGGCGAGCGACTGGCTGTAGGAGAGGCTGGGGGCGATGTACCACTTACCGGGCAGCTGCAGCGTGTAGCTGGCGCGCAGGGTGTAGCTGTAGCTGTGGCTGCCGTTGTCGGTGTAGTAGTGGCGCAGTTCGTTGCTGTCCTGTGCGTCGCTCATTTGGGCGTAGAAGGTGCGGTCCAGGCGGTAGCCCTCATTGGGCGTGTTGCGGTTGTAGTTGCCCGAGAGCGACAGGGTCAGGAAGTCGCCCCAGGGAAACTTCTTGTGGAAGCCCACGTTGCCACTCAGTGCAAGTGTGCGGTAGCGGCTGAGTGCCTCGTTGCGGGTGCGGTTGACGATGGCCGTGCGGAAGGTGGAGTCCTGGCTTTCGGTGGTGCGGTGGCCGTTGGCACAGTTCAGCGTGATGTTGCTCCACAGCGTGACGGGCTTCTGAATGCTGAAGCTGTTGTCGAGGGTGAGGCGGAAGTCTTTTTGCAGGCTTCTCGTTGCTGAGCCGCCCAGCAGGTTGCCCTCGCTGGCAAAGCGTTCGCTGGCCGTGCGGCTCTGGTCGTCGGACGAGCTCCAGTCGAGCGTGGCGTCGAAGTTTTCGTCCCAGCGCTTGTCCTTGTCTTCGGTCTCGATGCTCAGTCCGGTTTGCCTGGTAGAGCGCAGACCCTGCGGCATGTTGGCAGGCTGCCAGTCGCCGTCGCCGCCGGGGCGTCGGTTCTCGTTGATGTTGTTGGTGTTGCCGAAGAGCGAAATGCGCGAGTGGTCGTCGTAGTAGAGGCCAAACAGGCGTGCCATGTAGCGGTTGTCGGTTCCGGCACCTGCCTCTGCGTTGCCCACGTAGCCACGATTGTACTCTCGCTTCAGCACCACGTCCATCACATAGTCTTTCTTCTCCACGTCGTGGCCGATGAGCTCGCTCTGCTTGGTCGACTTGTCGTAGACCTTGATGTTCTGCACGGTGAAGTAGGGCAGGTTGTCGAGCATCACCTTGTTCTGTCCCTTGAAAAAGTCCTTGCCGTTGAGCGTCAGGTAGTCCACCTTCTTGCCGTTGATGTAGATGTCACCGTTGTCCTTCAGCTCGGCACCGGGCATCTGTCTGATCAGTCCGTCGAGCATGGAGCCTTCGGGCAGGTTGAAGGCCGAGGCGTTGTAGACGATGGTGTCGCCCCGGTAGGCAATCTTCACCTTCGTGCCGCGCACCACCACACCGTCCAGCTGGCTTTCCTTCCAGATGTCGTCCTGCTGTTTCTTCTTCAGGAGCAGGCGTGGCAGCTCGAAGCTGTTGTTGCGGGCCAGATAGCGCAGGTGGTAGTCCTGGAAGGCGTCTTCGTAGCCCTCACACGTACCTTTTATAATATAGTGGCCCTGCACGGCCGGAATGCTGAAGCGATAGTAGGAGTTGGTGCCCCAGGTCCAGCAGGTCATGGTGTCAATCACGGTGGAGTCGGGTCGCATGAGCGTGACCAGGGCCTTCAGCTTGGCCTTGGTGAACGAGTCGTACACCTCGCCGTAGAGTTCCACCCGGCGCTGTTTCCTGCGCTTCGTGGCGGTGGAGTCGGACTGTGCGATTGCTGCCAAAGATAGAGTTACACAAACAATGATGAGCAGAATCTTTTTCATGATTTTTCTTGAAACAGGGTGCAAAGGTAGCAAAAAACTATAAGCAAAAGCAACAATAAGGCCCCCATTAGTGTTAATCTTCCAAAAACAGAACGTTTTTTTAAACACTTTTTCGTATCTTTGCGGCCAAAATTAAACAGATTGTTATTTTTTACTTTTTTAAGTTATGGCCAATCATCACACCATTGTGGGGTTCAAGATCAGAGGAATCAGAGAGTCTAAGAACCTTTCCATCGAAGAGATTTCAGAACGAAGTGGTCTTTCTGCAGACCAGATTGCTTCCATCGAAAACGACCAATACCTGCCATCCCTGGGACCGCTCATCAAGATAGCACGAGCCCTGGGCGTGAGGCTGGGCACCTTCCTCGACGACAGCGACGAGCTGGGACCCGTGATTTGCCGTGCCGAAGAGCGCGAGCGCGACCTGAGCATCAGCTTCTCGAACGGCTCGGCCGAAGCCCGCAAGAACATGGTCTACCACTCGCTGGCACGCCAGAAGGCAGGCCGCAGCATGGAGCCATTCATCATCGACATTCAGCCCAGTGAGGAAAAAGACTTCAAGCTGTCGGCCCACGAGGGCGAAGAGTTCATCTTCGTGATGGAGGGCGAGGTGGAAATTTCCTATGGCAAGGAGACCTATGTGCTGCGCAAGGGCGACTCCATCTTCTACGACAGCATCGTGGAGCACCATGTGCATGGCCATGAGGGCAAGCAGGCAAGGATTCTTGCCGTGGTTTACATTCCGTTCTAAATAGAGAAAGACAAGCATGAGCAACGCTAAATTTGACATGGCTGGCCGACCGCTGCCAGACAGAACCTACCCTGCCGAAACGGGCAGCACTGGCTACAAGCTCTTTGAGCGCACACTGGGCCAGTGGCTGGAACACTGGGCCGAGACCACGCCCGACAAGGAATACATTGTCTACAGCGACCGCGATCTGCGCTTCACCTGGAGCCAGTTCAACCAGCGTGTGGACAATCTGGCCAAGGGCCTCATGGCCATCGGCGTGAAGAAGGGATCAAACGTGGGCATCTGGGCCACCAACGTGCCCGACTGGCTCACCTTCCTTTATGCCACGGCCAAGATTGGTGCCGTGCTCGTCACGGTGAACACCAACTACAAGCAGGCCGAGCTGGAATATCTTTGCGAAAACAGCGACATGCACACGCTGTGCATCACCGACGGAACATGGGAGTGCGACTATGTGGACATGACCTACAAGATGCTGCCCGAACTGCGCGACTGCGAGCGCGGACACCTCAACAGCGCCCGATTCCCCTGCATGAAGAACGTGGTCTACATAGGCATGGAGAAGTATCGCGGCATGTACAACACGGCCGAACTGCTGCTGCTGGGCAGTAACATCGACGACCAGACGCTCATCGAGGCCAAGAAGAACGTGAACTGCCACGACGTGGTGAACATGCAGTACACCAGCGGCACCACCGGATTTCCCAAGGGCGTGATGCTCACCCACTATAACATTGCCAACGACGGCTACTTCACGGGCGAAAACATGGGCTTCACACAGGACGACAAGCTCTGCGTCTGTGTGCCTCTGTTCCACTGCTTCGGCGTGGTGCTGGCCACGATGAACTGCCTCACCCACGGCTGCACGCAGGTCATGGTCGAGAAGTTCGACCCACTTGTGGTGCTGGCCTCGGTGCACAAGGAGCGCTGCACGGCACTCTACGGCGTGCCCACCATGTTTATTGCCGAACTGAACCACCCCATGTTCTCCATGTTCGACATGTCGAGCCTGCGCACCGGCATCATGGCTGGCAGCCTGTGCCCCGTGGAGCTGATGAAGCAGGTGAGCGAGAAAATGTTTATGACCATCACCTCGGTCTACGGACTCACCGAATCGTCGCCGGGCATGACGCAGACCTGTCTGAACGACTCGTTCGAGCAACGCTGCACCACCGTGGGACGCGACTACCCCTTCGTGGAGGTGAAAGTGATCGACCCCGACACGGGCGAAGAGTGCCCCGTGGGCGTGCAGGGCGAGATGTGCTGCAAGGGCTTCAACGTGATGAAGGGCTACTACAAGAACCCCGAGGCCACGGCCGAAGTGATCGACAAGAACGGCTTCCTGCACTCAGGCGACCTGGGCGTCAAGGACGAGCAGGGCTTCTACCGCATCACGGGCCGCATCAAGGACATGATCATTCGTGGTGGCGAAAACATCTATCCGCGCGAAATAGAAGAGTTCCTCTACCACATGCCCGGCATTCGCGACGTGCAGGTGGCTGCCGTGCCGTCGAAGAAGTATGGCGAGGCTGTGGGAGCATTCATCATCCTGGAGCCCGGCGCCAAGATGGAGCCCGAGGACGTGCAGGACTTCTGTCGCGGAAAGATTGCCCGCTACAAAATTCCCAAGTATGTCTTCTTCATCGACCAGTTCCCCCTCACGGGAAGCGGCAAGATTCAGAAGTTCAAGCTCAAGGAAATGAGCCTGCAGCTGTGCGAAAAGCTGGGCATCGAGGTGATATAGCAGCGGCCCCCAGTGATTATCATGCGGTCATAGTTTTCTATGCCGTTGCTTCGATAGTCTTTAAAAAGCGCAAGACAGAGCGTGGAACATCGTGTCAGTCGATGATCCACGCTCTTCTAAATAGATTATCTCGTCTTGCTTGTGTCCACAATTGCTTCGAGCAATAATGTATCAGAGGCACGCTATGAAACTTTACTACGGCAGTTCAGACGAATTTGCAATTCGCCTGCAGCGAGTATAAGAATTTGTAATTCGATAAAAAAGTCCCAGTGATTCAAGCCTATTTTTCTCAAATTCGTTTCATCATAACTGGGTATAAATGCATCTAACAGAATATTATTACCAATGACTCCCCTCACCAAGCCCCTTTACTTCACAACCTCCACCGTCATTGACTGGGTGGACATCTTTACTCGTGCCAGTTATCGCCACATCGTTGTTGATTCGCTGGCTTATTGCCAGAAGGCGAAGGGACTAAAGATTTACGCTTGGGTGCTGATGTCGAACCACCTGCACATGGTGGTGAGCACCCAGGGAGAGCAGACCATCGGCGACATTCTGCGCGACTTCAAAAAGTTTACAAACAAGAAGATATTGAAGGCACTGGAGGAGGACGAACACGAGAGCCGACGAACGTGGATGCTGGACCGCTTCCGTTTTGCGGGTGCCAATGATAGAAGGATTACAAACTACCGTTTCTGGCAGGAAGGCAACCATGTGGAGGACATATATACCTCGGAGTTCTTGTGGCAGAAGATAAACTATATTCATCAGAATCCTGTTAGAGCCGAGATAGTGACAAGGCCGGAGGATTACCTGTATAGTTCGGGGCGTGACTATGCAGGGGAAAAGGGACTGCTGGATGTTGAGGTCATAAATTTTTTAGTTCTTTAGCGCATTGCAAATGCTTATACTCACAGCAGCCGAATTGCAAATTCGGC
>Ga0326512_10002965_pt1 | contig 12530 bp, 11 predicted proteins | sample 1_2617_0518_D_FD_203652 | JGI IMG/M metagenome (GOLD analysis project Ga0326512, IMG submission 203652) | Bovine rumen microbial communities from UC Davis, California, United States - 1_2617_0518 | ecosystem: Host-associated > Mammals > Digestive system > Stomach > Rumen | place: USA... | reverse complement strand
CCATTACATAATATAAAGAACAAAATAAAAAAGAGGAAGGACTCACCTTCCCCTCTTATTGATTGTGTTACACTTTTGTATCGGTTACTGGGGCAGTTGGCATGAAGATGTTTACAAGTCCACTATGGTTTCCTTCATCGTGGTGGATGATTTCAACGGATGTCTGACTGTTATTGTGTCCCCATACTTCCCACAGATTTCCTTCTCCATACAAAGATGTGTCTTCTTCGGTCAGGATAATAGTTCTTGTGGAGAAGTAGTTCTCGTTGATGATTGCTCTTGCGTAACCCATTCCGTCCCGTCTGTTTACGGTGTACAGATGCACTGCATAAAGCATGTTATCCGTGAAGTAGTTCCCGTAAATGTTCAAATGCTGATTGATAGAATTTCCATAGTCCCAGTTATGTGCCCTTACACCCGCATCAGTTGACTGTTCAAAATAGTTTTCAAATATGTTAATTTCGCAGTTGTGCATACCGATTCCAATTGCACCTGAGCCACCGCTTATATGTTTGAATTTATTTCCTTTAATGTTGAATGTCTGCTCAGCGTTTCTCCCATCGTCAATTAGCAGAGAGTATTTTCCTCTGGTGATAAAATAGATGTTTTCAATGTCTATTGAATGAAGAAGGTAGAAGGGTGCTTGTGCATTAGTACCATTGAAGTTGATTACATTTGTATCTCGTCTGTCATTTCCGATAATCTTAATTACGTTATAAGGCACTGCAAGTCCCTGTCCGTCACTGTCAGTTGTCAAATCGTCTGTTGTTCCGTTCATTTCATACCACCCGAAAAGTCTTACTACATAGTTTGTAAGCGGGTGCTGTTTTGCGTATGTGAAAGCACTTGTGAAACTTGCAAATGTTTTTCCTGTTCCCACTTCAAGGTATTCGATGTTACTTGTCAATTCGTTAGTCAGCAGTTCGAATTTTTCAATGGTAATTGTCGGAGCAGTTGCGGTTGTAATTGATATTGCAAGTTCAGCAGTATCGACTGTTGCACTATCGACATCAAGATATCCCATCCATACATAGGAATTTTGTAATACATAGGATGAAAAGATATTAGTCGAGATTTTACTTCCGTTAGAGTATATTCCGTTTATGGAAATGCCAGTGGGGATACTACTTGATTTAAGTTTGATGATGTAATAGAGACGGTATTCACGACTGTTATCAATTGCGATTTGACCGTTTATATTTACTCTATTTGTAGTAAATACAATGTTCGAGGAATACTCTACGGGTGTTTCATCATCCAGTATTTCCATGTTTAACGGGGCAATCGAGGAATAACCGCTAATATTAAATAGTGCGTTAACCTCTTCAATAGTTCTATCTTCAAAACGTTTCAGCAGTTCATCCGTTGTTATATTGTTATAGTTCAAATGACTATTTTCCATTGAGAATCTAATGAAGTTGCAGTTATTAGGTGTGGTAAATTGAGTACCGCTTGTAATTCTTTGAATAAAACTACTTTCATTGTTGTTAGAATAATAGCATACTGGTTCATTTGTACTGATAGTGAAATTACAGTAATAGGTGTGTTCCGGTTCTACTGGGATAAATAGACTGGTTTTGAAACCACTTGTTTCATAAATTAAACCGGAATTATTCAATCTTCCTTCCGTGTCATAAATCATAATCGGACTGAATAATTTACGACCACCGACATATTTATCAAATGCGGATGAAATGAGTCCTATTTCTGCAAGTGCTTCTGTATAATCTTCGGGGAGTGATGTGATTAGTTCAGCGGTGTAAGTCGCAATATTTTCTTTCTGAATATTCGTGGCACTGATAAGTTCAGCTAACGCAGTCTGTAACTGATTTGCAATATCCGAACTATGAGTGTTATACCATTCTTGCAGAAGTTCTTCTACTTCTTCCGCTTTTTCTTGTAGTTCAGTTAGACCATTAGTAATTTCATTCTGTAAATCCGTCTGACCATTTGTGATAATGGTCTGAATCAGAGTATATTGATCGAGGAAGTCTTTTGCAATTTTGATAATCCAGTCCATGTTCATATCATGCTGATTTGAATATGGGAAGTTTTCACCGAAAGCACCGATATTATTGGGCATGTCTGTTCACTCCTTTCTTAGTACACAAGGATGCAAAACCGCATCTTGAACTCATCAGTAATTATATCATAAAGATTGAACTTGTCCACTTCCCTCTGTTCACGGATAAGTTTCTGTGTAGTCGTTACACCGATATTTCCGTGAGCATGAAGTTCGTGTTCCCCATCGTTTTCAGTGGTGATTGTTTCACCATGAGTCATTGTTCCGTTCTTGGTTTCCGTCTTACCATAGGCAATGTTACCAGTCCGGTTTTCAGTTTTTCCGAAGTTAATGGTTTCGTTTTCTGTTTCCGTTTTTCCATAGGTTGTACTGACTGTTTCGCTCTCTGTCTTACCATAAGTAGTTTCTCCTGTTTCGTCTACCACTTCCCCGTAATCGTGCCTGTTTTCGGCTGATTCAGAGTCTTTCGTTTGCTTGACAAGTCCATCATCATTTCCAGATGGAACAGAGTTGAATCCTGCTATCCAGTGTGCCGAGTCCTTTACTCCCGTGTCTACATCTTCTCCACTATGAGTCGTGTTTTTTTCAAAACTATCTGACCCACCCAGTTCATTTTCACGGGTTGTCTGATCTGTACCGCTTAACGCATTAGTTCCAGTTCTCTGATCTCTACCGCCATTTGTCAAAGCATCAGAGTGAGTATCCATACCGCCTTGTGCAGTGGTTTCCGCAGTGGTGTCCGTACCCCCGTGGGTGGTGCTACCGCTACCACTGTCACTACCCGTCTCGTAACGGTTGTAGTTCTCAATGGGATTGTACTCATACTGAGTAGTGGCGTAGAGTCTGTTCCAGATGTCAATCTGAGTTGAACTCCATACACCCAGAAGGTTTTTGAATACAGTTGGATTAGGATATAGCACTTCCAGTTCCATTGTTTCCGCAAGTATATTGTTTATGAGGGTGTCTCTGTCTAACTGGGACGGTATCTGGAATAAGTCAAATATTGTGCTATCCCAGTTGAGAAGTCCCATAGGTGAGAGGTTAGCGGTTCTTCCCATAATACATCTCCCCTTCTTCTTTATTGGTAACAATCAGTTCTTGCGGGTCATGTCTCCAATTAACAGAGATGTTTGTACCGAAAAGGCTATTGGTGTCTTCCGCACACTTTTTCAGATGATCGAGCCATAGTTCACATTTAGTGATTGTCTCTACATTGTTGGCGTTCACTTCGTCTGTAATCATGCGTTCCCGTTTTTCAGTGTTTGCGTTAGGTATCCCCACATCAGTATCAAACATTGCTTCGATTTTCCGCATGTCTGCAAGCACATCAGACACAATGTAGTTCCCACCGATATTCTGTTGAAACACATCCCAGAGGGGTTTACCGTCCGAGCCAAAGAGGGTGTCCCCCACGGCTACTGCGGGTTCTCCACCGGATACCTTGTCAAACAGTTTTTTGTAGGTTTCTGCCTGTTGCTTGTTCTTTGCGGGGAAGACAAAAGACAAATGACTGTTGAGAAGGTTAACACTTGCAGTTTCCGCACACAACGCCATCATGTCAGCGTAATAGTTCACAAGGTCTGTGATACTTCCCCAGTCCGGTTGAAGTTTGAACACTGTACATTCTTTTCCAATACGGGGTTCAAGGGAATGTTTCAGTAGTGGGTTGGAGATTACCAGATTAGTAGGTTGGTAGTAGATGTCATATCCATAGGGAACACCCGCTTGACAGATTACACCATACTTGTCTGTCTCAATGACACCGATATAACCCCATGCGTAAAGCACATACAGGAAGTAGTCTCTGTTAAATGTTTCGGGAAGTTCCCACTTAAATACAGAGATTGCTTTCTGGAAAAGGTATCTGCGGAAGAACTTCTGCAACGCAGTGTTTTTGACATGAACAGTGGAAGGTGAGAATGACGCATTGTACATGTTAATGTAGTCGTATGTTTCTGGAACTCCATAACCTATATCCTTCGGCATGGTCTTTTCAACTCCTTTCGGTGATTGTTCCTGTACCATGATAGCATAATTACTGTTTCAATTCCAGTTCCCAGAACGTTTTCAAAGCACCACCTTGCGTTAGATTGTCTCTGTTCAATGTCTGGGTCAAGTGGTCTTTCGTATGCCCAGACAAACACCCTCGCAAGCATTTCTGGTGTCTGGGTGCTACTTACATAATCATCCCATGTATAATGTAGTATGTTGTCCAGTGACCATTGTAGATTGTTCTGCCGTTCATAAAGTATCCGCTTGCACATTGTGTTACCAGATTGCGGGTCGAGATTTTCATCCAGTGCCCATTGATAATACTTTCTACATGGTGTCCACTGCGTTAGTCCCATGCCCCCACTATCTGCAAGTATTGCAGAAGGGTCTGTCCAGTCGAGAGTATGATGTTCAAATAACCACGGGTTAACAGTTGACTCCACCATCATATTTCCGAGCATACCCGCTATTGCGTTTGGTGTCCAACCTTGTGCAGTGAAGTAATCATATACAAGGTTCATGTTATCTACTTGCACTGTCTCCGGTTGATATATTCGGACATCTGTTGTACGGAAGTAGGTGTTTAGTTCTACCCACCAACCGTCATACTTTGTAGGATTTACTGATGCCATACAATCACTCCCAGAAGAAACCTGATGTCAAGAAGTTACTTATCATCTTTCGTTCTTCATCCAGACATGACAGGGATATTTCACCGTCCGCACAAAGAACGTAACCACCAAGTGTATTTATCTGACGGGTTGAGTAAAGCGGTCTTCCCAGATGTGCAAGGTCTTCATCCACAATAATGAAGAATTGTGATAGTAGGCGGGTTGCAGTATAAGCACATACAAACGAGCCATTACTTCCACCCGTTTCAAGTTGTGGCATACAAGATTGAATAGTGTTATATACTCCATGAGCAAGTGAAGAAACGGCTTTAAACGGATTGATAGAGAACATACTTTCCGCAGTGTTGTTTACGGTGTCGATAGCATTGACTGCTACACCCATATAGTCTATTCCAACTTGTGCTAATTGAATTGGAACTCCTAAGAGGAACTCTCTGCTTGTATATCTCCTGTAATAGTTATTTTCAATATACGATATGAAAACTCTGCATTGTCCGTTAATCAAGTCTACATAGTATTCAAGTCCAAGTTCAGAAGAATTGCGGAAGTAGGAAAGGTCAATGGGTATATCTCCGAATCTGCCGAGAAGAGTCCTTCTTGTATATGGAGCATAATTCAAATACGCACCACGAGTAGAAGACTGTGGATGCGCGGGAAGTGTTACTCTGTCATTGAATGTAAGAATTTGTGCGGTCAATCTCCATGCAGTAAGAGGATAATCCCACCACCCAATAGAGATTTTATTTACTGTTGTCTTATCTTCTATTGCGTTAGCATTAAATGGAAACCACATACAACTCGCAATATACTGATATGGATTATACATGGTCTTCATAATGTCTGGGGACATGTTTGTTTTCGGTTGTCCCTGACTGTCAATGATGTTCATTATTTCAAGGTTTTCTGTTCCGAATAATGTATTTTTCAGTGTATCAAAGTCCCCAGATGTAAGAGCATAATATGTTATTGCACCGACACTATCATAGTGATGTCCACTCTGTCCTTCATTGCCAGATATAATACCCACAATGTAGACACCACCCGCTACACCTTCTGTAAAAATATCTCTGAAAGGGTCATCATCTGTTGCAGTGTTTTCAGTTGTAAAAGCATTAGTAGCGGGATATACTGCATCCGCAATCAGTCCATTATAATCAGTAGTGGAATCGTGCCGAAGAATATAATGTGTTTCTGTTCCTATTTCCGTTTTGTATGTGGCGAGAACATCAATGCTCAGTTCACACTGCCAGAGTCCTTCTCTCCATGTCCAGTCTTTCACAAAATAATATCTGTTATAGTCTGGAATATAGGCATAAGTATACGGAGAAGGTGTAATATCTGGGGTCATTCTCTTAATAGCGAACACCGGATTTATCATGGAACAGGGTTCTCTCAAATATCCAGACAGTGTTATACTGGACTGTTGCGAAGTCGGTTTTTTCGTACTGTTCTCCCGCTTCTCAAAAGAATCATAAAGTACAATGTTCATAACTTACCCCCGTAAAAGAAAGGCGGGGAAGGAACACACCCGCCCCGCCAGTTGTTAGGTTTCCGGTTAGTTGAGAAGGAACACGACACCCTTCTCCGTGTTATCAGAGAAGCACCGCATCCGCATGTGATACCAGAAGTTCCGGTATTGACCACGTCCATTTTCGGGAGTCGGGATAATGCGGTTGTGAATCTGTGCCCACCCCATAGCGTCTTCATCAAACAGAACGGCGAATACACCGGACTGAGAAACCGCACTGCCCACAGTGGCAACGCCAGAAGCATTTGTGTATGTGGGTTTCACATTGATGGCATCCACACTGTCAATCGACTGCCAGAAGTTCACGGTTTCCACATCCGCATACTTCAAGTAGTTGTCGTGGAAAGCATCAGCCAGTACACGGGAGTCAATCTGGTAACGTTCCGCACCGAGCATGTACATCTTCTGCTTCTGATAGGGAGTATGACGAGGAATCGGCTTGCCCGTCAGAGTAGTCTGGAACTTCACACTCATTTCCTTGAACAGAGAAGCAACAGAAGCAATGCGACCATACACCCACTGCATGAACGGCTTATAGTTGTCCGGTTGGAAAACAGTGGTGGCAGTCAGAGAGAGTCCAGTCAGCGTATTGTACTCGCTCAGAAGGTGGATAACACGGGAACTGTCATTTTCAGCAATCAGTCCACCGATAAAGTTTGCCACCAGTCCACGGGACATGTTCTCTTTCGCCAGTTCAACCTTGTTGGACATGTCAGTGGTAATCATGGACATGAACTGCCCGAACTCTTCCGCATTACGGAAAGCAGTTTCAAGCTGATCTTGGAAGATCGTGTAGTTGTCACCGAACACGGACTGCCCGAGGAAGTTGGTCTGCACGAAGTCCCGCTTATTGATTACCCAGTGGTCAACAGAGAGTCCGTTACCAGTGGGCGGGGTCTGGGTGGCATCGAAGGTCACAGGATACTTGTACGCATCATCGTCCTTCCAGTCACTCGCCACGATATTGAACTTCCGCATGTAAGCACCCCACTGCGGGAGACTCTTTTCCAGTCCCTTCATCGAAGCGGAATAGGGACGGATAGCGAAGATGGTACGAGCCAGTACATTAGACAACGCATTGTAGATAACATCGTTGCCGAGGGTCAGAGCAGTCTGGGCAACAGAGATAAAGTCTGCTTCGGTATTGATAATGGACTGCCTACCAGTAGCCTGTTTTACCAGATCGTTCAGTACCGCACTGGACTGCTCAAAGGTCATATTGTTTACACTCATTTCTTGGCACTTCCTTTCTTATCTTTCAGTGCTTCGGAGATTTCTTTCAGCACCGCAAGGATTTCTTTCATTACATTCACAAGGTCAAACATTCTTGCCACCTCCGTAAGTCGGTCTGATAATCTCTGCCAGTGCGTTCTCACCCGTCAGTCCGTTACGGGGGTCAGCACCATTCGGAATGTTCGTGTTCGCCAGTGCGTTCGCTTGAATCGAAGCAGTGAGCTTTGCAATCTGGTGCATGACATCCGACAGAGAAGGTTGTTCCTGTGCGGGTGTGGGTGTGGGTTGGGGTGCGGGTGCGGGTGTGGCAACGGCTTCGTGTTCTTCTGCTACTTCCAGTACCGGAACGGGTGCGGGTTCTGGTGCGGGTGCGGGAGTCTCTACTGCGGGGGTCTGTACTGGTACTGTTTCCATTGCTGAGATTTCTTCTTTGGTATAGCCAGCATCAAGTAGTCTGATAATGGTATTAGCATCCATGTGTTATAATATCTCCTTTCAGTTCATTTGTCAAAATTGACAGTCGTTCGATACATGCGGTCATTTCTGACAGGATACTCGCAATGTCGTTTCCATTCTGGGAGTAGTCGATTACGGTGGGTAAACCAACATGTGTAAAGGCATCCAGTGATCTGTACCCAACCCCGTCCCGCTTCGTCTTGGTGGAACGGGTTGAGTCCCGTACCGGAGTAGAACTGTCTGGGTCACAGTAGATAGCAACATGGGTCGCATTGCCCTGTCCATCATGGTATCCCCTTTCTGTCTCTCCACCGTCATTCTTTACGATGAACAACCATGCTCCATCTGGGATATGACCGAAGGTGTCCAGTGCATCTTGGATTGTTCCCTTCCACTTTAATGCGTTTCTCCACATGTCATTACTGCCTTTCCAGTTGAATCGTTTCCCGTCACTGTTCCGCACACCGCAGTCAGCGAGAACTTCTTCCGCAAAGGCTTGACAGTCCATCTTGGAGTAGGGAATGTTGTCATACTGCGGGGAACGTGCCTGTGTAGCGTATTCCTTTCCCGTTACCATGAACTCACTCCTTGTCGAGTTTGTCTACAAGTCTCTGAATAACTTGCGTATTGTTGTTTACCGCAGTGGTCAATTCCTTCTGCTCTGCCTTGTGGTCTTCCCGTTCCTTATTCCACAGATAGAAAGTCGCAATCAGACAGGCAACCGGAACTGCCAGATTACTGAACAGTCCCACAATTGCATCCATATCCATGAGTATCCCCCTTTCCCAGAATATGAAGAGGGTGGGCATCCTTTGTGACTGTGCGGAGTCATGCCCGTCCTTCCGAGACTTGCACTGGGCAGGATACCCACCGAAGTTATTATAAATGTTTCACGTGAAACAATCAAGGGGTATCCCAGTATTTTATGAACATCTTTTCTGCAAGCACATCTTCAAAGTCAATCTGATTACTGATGTACAACTCCCAGTGAGTCCGGTACAACCTTTGATAGTGCATCCTGTCAGCATCAGACAGGGAAAAGGTGGTATTGAAGACACCGGACAGATGAGTGGTAGCATAAAGCCTAAGGTCTGACTTATGCCGATAGATACACAACTCACCGATAGAACACACTGGAATAAACTCGTTCAACGGTCTGGGTCGGACATGACTCCTATCCACATTGAAGTCATTGTCCAGTGCCATGTTTGAAAAGTCCGTTCCACTCGTCAACCGATACAGAGCAGTGTTCGCTTTCTGTCTGCTCACCGGACTCCTGTGTAGCATGATAAGCTGAATACCACGTTTCTCATCTGTCCACCTATCAGTGTTTCCCTTCTGCATCTTATCAGCAATCCGTATCAGTCCCAGACTCTCAAAGATTGGGTTGGTAATGTCGTTTGCGTTCGCAAGACATATCATCTGGATAGGTGCTTTCCCTTTAATCTCCCTGTTGCGGTTCATCGTTTCATAGGCGTTCCACACTGCGTCTGCTTCGTTCTTCAACAGTCGTTCGTGCTTCTCCGGTATAAACTCATCATAGATAATCAAGTCAATGTCCGAAGCATCAAAACCACGCATGTTTGACAGAGTGGACAAAGCACAAGTATACCCTATGTCATGTTCGATTTTTTCAGCATCCCCAGACAACTCATAAAATGCTGAATTATACTTACTTATCCTGTGAACATTGACATTCCAACCTAAGTCCTCATTCAATGGCTTGAATACTGAAAACTCCGGTTTACTGATAAGATCGGCTTGGGACTGGGTGCGTCTCATGAGCATGAACTTTCGACCCTCTTCCTTTGCGGTCTTCAAGGTAGTATAGGTCTTCCCAGTTCCCCGTCCACCTACCAGAAAATTAAAGGGATACCCGCAGTCGAGTATCCCCTTAATGTTTACATAACCGGACGGGTCATATATTCTCATGCGATGTCGCAAGTGATGTACTCACGACCGCCCTTGGACTTGCCACTGCCCACCTTGAACTTGGTGGGAGGGACTTCGTTACCCGCCTCATAGATTGCCATGATGTCGGAGAAGTTCCTAACGAAGGTCTTGGAGTTGGTGGCATACCGGACACCCGCCACAGTCTCCACGGCGAGAACGTTCATCAGTTCGCCCTTCTGGTCTTCGTCTTCATACAGTACGAATTTGGCAATGTCGAGGACTTCGCCTTTTGCATCGGACATTTTCTTGACATCGTTCCCCTTGGTCAGAGCATACATGTCGGCACTGGTGAGTCCTTCGGTCTTACGGATGATCTTCATAGTTTGTGTTCCCCTTTCAGTATTGTAGTGGATTGTTGTCATGGTGGTGACGGGTCTTCGCACAGTCCGGTTCGTTGTTAGCACCCGTTCCTGTTTGGTGTAACCAGTGTGAGGTGTAGTCTGGTAGTTCTGACAGTTATTTGCACACGGGGTGCAACCGTCCGCGCTCGCCGTCAATCACCGTAATAATATTATCACGATTATAATCAAAACGCAAGGGGTTTGACTAAATTTTCCGATATTTTTATATGACAAACGGATTATCTAAGTAGTTCCTTGCAAATTTCAGTATTCTTTCGTATTCTCCCGTGATACCGAGTGTGTACTCTGACGGAAGGATGGCAACGTTAGCAGTAATGCGAAGCACATGTCCTTCAATCTCAACTTCCTGTATCTCAGGTGAATCATTAAATACCGCCATAGTCCCACCCGCTTTTCGGAAGACAAAACCTTCCTCAAAGGCATCGAGTCCACCATGTTCATCCAGTTCCTTTCCGCCCTTTTTCTTATTGACTCCCGCAATCGTACAATGTACTCCTTCTCCGTCCTTTTCCACATAAGCATACTTTTTCGCTCCTAACGTTTTGAAAAATCTGTACGCTACTCCCGTGTCCTTCCTGTCTTCGTTCTCAAACACCCCCATGTAATGAGTAGTGCCATGAGGGTCAGTCGCAAATGAACCGGATTCAAGGCACTCATTAACCCTATCACGATTATAACTGCTCCAATCAACAGTCCCAGTATACTTAACAGAGTCAGTATCGCAGTAAATAAAATCAGCACCTTCCGTATCGTGAACAAGTCTAATCCCCTCTTCCAACATTAGTCTACTCCATGCAGTTACCCAGACACCCCACTGGTAAGCCAGAAACGCTTTACTGTTGCTCTTTTCCAGAATATCAGCTTTTCTCTGTTCAATCCATGCAAGGTCTTCTTCATTCAGTTTCTCACCATTCTCGATCTTATCATGGAAATGATTTGCGATCTCGTCTTCCCAATCACCTTCCTGTGAAAAAATTACTCTCGCTTTACAAGGGTCCTGTGCAAGCATCCCGTATAAGGCATTGAGCAGTGCTTTTGCCTTGTCATAGTAGACTTCCATTCCTTCGACTCCTTTCAGTTCCGTCTTGTCTTTGTAATACTTAATCACTTCGTCAATCAGAGGTTGTGGCAATTTCTTATAGGATGAATACCAACCCGCCAGAAACTTGATTTTGTCGATCTTGTACTCCTGTGAGATAATCTTTAAGTCAATATCTGTAATAGTCGTTTCCAGACTATCCGCTGAGAGTATTCGTCCATTATCTGCATAAACCATGTTTTTCAGTCCATCTACACAATACATGGGTCTTTCAATATTACGGCACTTATCATTGCTCAGATAAGGACAACCCCAGTATCTATCCCGCAACCGGACATTTATCAGCTTTACCCGCAAAAGAAGTGCTTTGTGACGAATTTTAATGCACCGAGCAATATAATCCTCATTTAAGTCACTGGGTGCAATTCTGGTAAATTGTGACATCGGGAACTCACAATTACACATGACTGCGGGATAGGAACTGCTTCTATCAGCACTGTGAACGTTCTCGATGATGTCACCCGCAAAATACCGATTAGCATGTGTGTTCCCACCCCGAAACGCTTCTCTCAGTGCCTTATACAGTGGATAATCTGGTAGAATGGAATAAACGAACTGATGATGAATACCGTTACGCATTGCCCGTTTTGCGTTGCGTCTGACATATCCGGTTGATGTCATTGGAATAGTAGCCAGTGTGTCACCATCTCGCTCCATGAGAGCATTTACCGCTTCTACCAGTCCCAGAACATCATTCACGCAGTATTCCAGTTCTTCTCCCTCAATCGGAGTCCACGGATACCGCTTCTTGGAATAGTCAAACTCTTCGCCAGACAACTTCTGGTGTTCTACACCCATTTTCTTCGTGAACTGCCCCAGACTCATATTTGTGAGTCGGTAAGAACACCGGAACTCAAACTTGTTCCACATATCCGCTTTCAGCACTTTACGGCTACCAATTGCGAATATGTCAGAAGGTTGAAAAGCATATACACCCTTGATAAAACTCATCTCGTAACTGAGATTATGAACGTATACTACGAGCCATCTATCATCTGGGAGTATAGCTTCAATCCTCTTTTGTAAGTCCAGAAATTCGTCCCATGTCCGTCCAATAACAACTACATCAGTCGAAAATGCCCACTGCCAGATATACATGACTGACTGCTGAATATCATCCAGTAGAGTTGTCTCAATATCAAAGGCAGTGGTTATTCCCATGTAGTGTCTCTTTTGTCCAGACGGGTTTCCTCTCCGGTTCTTAACCAGTGGGCAATCCTTGAAGTAACTTTCTGGGTTGAACTCCGCACAG
>Ga0326512_10002964_pt1 | contig 12532 bp, 6 predicted proteins | sample 1_2617_0518_D_FD_203652 | JGI IMG/M metagenome (GOLD analysis project Ga0326512, IMG submission 203652) | Bovine rumen microbial communities from UC Davis, California, United States - 1_2617_0518 | ecosystem: Host-associated > Mammals > Digestive system > Stomach > Rumen | place: USA: California... | reverse complement strand
ACTTAATTTATGGTGCTAAAGCTGCTCCATCAGAGAAAGCTTATGCTACTGTAAATGATAGCCCAGAAGCTATTACATTTTCTTGGGAATTATCAACTACACCAGTTGATGTACCAAATCTAAAACCAACAGCTTCTTTAGTAATAGATTCTACTAAAGTAGATAAAACTAAATTAGCTGCTTTAGAAGATATATTATATGGTACAGCTGAAAAAGAAGCTAGATTACCACTACCAGAAGAAGTTGCTCAAATATTTAAGGAAAATGCACAAGGGTAATCTATTAGGGAGGCTCAGCGTAAAGCTGACACCTCCTTTTTTTTATAATTTATAGTTTTGAAAGGAGAATAAATTATGTTATCTAAAAAGATTAAATATACTGATTATAATGGAGTTGAAAGAGAGGAAACTTTCCTATTTAACCTATCTAAGGCTGAACTTATGGAAATGGAATTAGGAACAGCGGGAGGATTAGCAGATATGATTAAAAATATTGTAGCTGCTCAAGACACACCATCAATAGTAAAAATATTTAAGAAGTTAGTTCTTCAAGCTTATGGTGAAAAGAGTCCAGATGGTAAAAGATTTCTTAAAGTTGATGAGAAAGGAAATCCTCTTTCAGTAGGTTTCTCTCAAACAGAAGCATACTCAAATCTATTTATGGAATTAGCTACTGATGCTGATGCAGCAGCTAAATTTGTTAGAGGTATTGTACCAGGGGATATAGATATATCAGATGTAGATCCTAATGAAATGCCTGCTGGAGTTGCTGAAATGTTAAAACAAACAACACCAGCACCAACAAATGTTACACCAATTGAACCACAATTAAATTCTGGTAATCAATAATAGGAGGATAGAAAGAGATGTTATTATTAACCATTCCAGCTGCTGAACTATTTAATGATAAAACTCAAGAATTTATAAAAACTCCAGAGTATAAACTACAAATGGAGCATTCTTTAGTATCTCTTTCTAAATGGGAATCTAAATGGGGTAAACCATTTTTAACAAAAGAACCAAAAACAGCAGCGGAAACAATTGATTATATAAAATGTATGACAATAACTCAAAATGTAAATCCAAAGGTATATAATAGTTTGACAGCTGAAAATATCGAGCAAATCAATAAATATATTGATGAACCAATGACTGCTACTACATTTCATGAAGTCAATAATACTCGTAGTAGAGAAATTATAACTTCTGAATTAATATATTATTGGATGTTCTCACTTAATATACCTATGGAATGTCAGAAATGGCATCTTAATAGATTGCTAACATTAATAAGAGTATGTAATATTAAAAATGCGCCTCCAAAGAAAATGAGCAGGAGGGATATAATGAGTCGAAATGCTGCATTAAATGCTGCACGTAGAAAGAAATTAAATTCTAAAGGATAATAGGAGTAAGATATGATAACATTCAGACAAAAGGGTGATTTCTCTAAATTAAATAGTTATTTAGAGAGAGTTAAAAATGCTGTAAAAATAGGTGAACTCGATAAGATAGGTCGAGAAGGTGTAGCAGCCCTTTCGTCTGCTACTCCAAAAGATACTGGTAAAACAGCTAGCTCATGGTATTATGAAATTACTAGAGAAAACGGTTCAGTATCTATAACTTTTAATAATTCAAATGTAAATAATGGTGTTCCGATAGCCATAATTCTTCAAACAGGGCATGGAACCCGTAACGGAGGTTGGGTCGAAGGTCGAGATTATATTAATCCGGCAATACAACCAATCTTTGATAAATTAGCTGATGAAGCATGGGAGGAGGTTACTAAGTTATGAGTAAAACAATCGATGAGAAAGTCGTCGAGATGCGTTTTGACAATAAGCATTTTGAATCTAATGTTCAAACTACTATGTCAACTCTTGATAAGTTAAAAGCAAAATTAAATTTAACTGGTGCTTCCAAAGGACTTGAAAATGTCAGCACAGCAGCCAAAAAGGTGAATATGGATGGACTTGTATCAGGATTAAATACAGTCCATTCTAAATTTAGCGCTTTAGAGGTAATCGGTGTTGGTGCATTATTAAATATTGGTAATGCGGCAGCAAATGCTGGTAAAAGACTTGTAGCCTCATTGTCAGGTATTCAAGCAGCTATGGCAGGTTTTAACGAATATTCAATGACAATGAATACAGTACAAACATTAGTAAATAGTACTGGAAAATCAGTAAAAGAAGTTGAAGGCCATCTTAAAGAATTAGATGAATATGCTGATAAAACTGTTTATTCAACAGCTGATATGTTTAACAACATATACAAATTTACTAATGTTGGTATAGATCTAGATACAGCTAAGACAGCTATGATAGGTATAGCTAATGCTACTGCTTATGCAGGTCAGGGTGCTCAACAAGCATCTATAGCATATTACAATTTAGCACAATCTATGTCTATGGGATACTTAACCACTATAGATTATAAATCGTTAAATTTAGCAAATATAGCAACTAAAGAATTTAAACAAAGAATGGCTGATGCAGCTGTTGCTGCTGGTTCATTAAAGAAAGTTGGAGATGATCTATACAGTACTGGTAAAAAGGAATATTCATTACAAGCATTGTTTACTGAAGGTCTAAAGGATCAATGGGCAACAACTAATGTAATGATGGATGTATTTAAACAGTATGGTAGCCAAGAAACTGAAATAGGTAAGAAGGCATGGGCAGCAGCTCAAGAGGTAAAAACTTTTGGTATGATGATGGAATCATTACAAGCTCAAGCTGGTACAGGATGGAAAGATACTTGGCAAATATTATTTGGTGGATTAGACGATGCTAAAAGAGTATGGACAGGTTTAGCTAATTTTATTAGTAGAATAATTGATGGAGTTGCTAGATGGAGAAATACTATTTTAGATATTGCTATGAATAATCCACTTAAAGAATTATTTGATAAAATAAATAATAGTTCAGCATTAAAGACATTTCAAGATATTTCAGATAAAGTTAAAAATACAACTAAAACACTTGAAGAGTATCAGGATATGATTACTAAAATATGGAGGGGTGATTATAAAAACCAACCATATAGAAAAGCTTTAGTTGAGGCAGAAGGTTATAATTATGAAGTAACACAAAGTCTTGTTAATTTAACAGATGAAATAGCTGGCTATGGAAAAGGTTGGACAGCAATAAGTAAGATAACGCAGGAGGATGTAGTTGCTGCAGAAAAGAAATACGGTGTATATGCTGAGCAGACTACTGAAACAGTTAAAGAAGAGAAGAAAGCTCTTGAAGAATTAACTGATGAACGTTTGAAGGCTGCTGGTTTAACTGATGATGAAATATATATGTATAGACAACTTGAAAAGGGTGCTAAAAAATATGGTATGTCTATCGAAGAATTAGCTAAAAAAATGGATGAAGCTAGTGGTAGAGATTTATTATATGGTAGTGCTGATGGAAAAGTTGTTGGTGTATTTCAAAATATTGGTCAAGCAATTACTAATGTCTTTACTGCTATTAAAAAGGGATGGACTGATGTATTTGAAGGTATAACTGGTGTAGATTTATATATGATTATAGAAAAGATTAATAAATTTACAGAGTCTATACGTAAAGCAACTGAAAATGAAGATAAAATGCGTAAGTTATCTGAAACATTTAGAGGTTTATTCTCAATTATACATATTGTTACAACTGCAATAAGTAGTGGTTTGAAAATAGCATTCCAAGTGTTAAAAGGTATTTTGAGTGCATTTAATATAGATGTTTTAGATTTTACATCAATGATAGGTAATGCTATTTATGCTGTAGATAGATGGATAACTGAAAATAATTTCTTAGTTGAAGCCGTTAAGACAGTAACACAATGGATTATAACTGCTGTCATTGCTGTAAAAGAATGGGTAACACATAATGAAAAAATTATGTCTGTTATTGGAAAAATAAAAGATGCTTTTAGTGGAGCAGGAGATTCTATTAAAGCTTGGATTGAAGGATTAAAAGAAACTGATAATATACCGGAATACATATTTGGTGGTTTAATTAATGGTATTAAAAAACATGGACCACAAGTATGGGAAGCAATTAAAGGTGTAGCATTAGGTCTTGTTGAAGCTATTAAAAATGTATTAGGTATACATTCACCTTCTAAAGTTATGTTCGCTATAGGTGGATTTATTATTGCAGGTCTTGCAGCTGGTATGCTTTCTGGTTCTACTGGAATAATGGATATAATAAAAGGAATTGGCTCAAAAATAGCTGAATTCTTTAGTAAAATAGATTTAGGTAATATCATTGCTGTAGGAATAAGTGCTGGTATTATTTATACTGCTAAACGTATGTTAGATATAGCAGATAAAGTGTTACAACCAGTTATTGCATTATCTAATGTATTAAATGGTCTAGGTTCAGCATTAAGTGGTGTTGGAGCTGCTGCTAGAGACTGGGGTAAAGCAATGAAATATCAGGCAGTTGCAGCTATAATTAAAAGTATAGCTATATCTATTGGTATTTTAGCTGCTGCTTTATGGGTTCTTGCAAAATTACCAAAAGAAGAATTACAACAAGGTGCTATTGCATTAGGTGTTATTGGTTTAGCACTAGCTGCGTTTATAGGTTTAATTGCAGCATTATCTGATAAATTAGCAAAAGCAAAATTACCAGATATGGGAAAAATATTAGCTTCTATATTAGGTTTATCAGTTGGTATGCTAATACTATCTAAAGCGTTACAAAATGTAGCTAAAATAGAACCTGATAGAATATTACCATCTGTATTTGGTTTAATTGCATGTGCTGCTGCTATGGCTATCTTATTATTAACATTAGGTAAAGTAACAGAAGCATTAAAAGGTACTAAAAATATTGAAAAAATGGGAAAAGTATTTACTAAAATGGCTATAAGTATGTTATTAATAGCCGTTGCATTAAAGATGATGTCTAAGGTTGAACCAAGTGCTATCTGGAAAATGGTTGGTGTTATGACAGCAATGTTAGTATTACTTGGTGGTATTGCAGCATTAAATCATTTTACAGGAAATAGTATAAATAAATCTGCTGATACAATTAAAGCTGTAGGCGTAGCATTAGTGCTACTTGTTATAGCTATGAAATTAGCTGGTGGTTTAAAAACAGAAGATTTTTTAAATGGACTTAAAGTAATAGGTGTATTCTCTGTATTATTACTAGCAATGATGGGTATATCTAAACTATTTAAAGGTACAGAAATGATAAAAGTAACAGCTTCAATATTAATGGCTGCTGTTGCTATTGGTGTTTTAGCTATCATAACAAAATTAATGGGCAATATTAATCCTGATGAAATGAAGAAAGGTTTAATATGTGTTGGTGTACTTAGTGCTATTATAATGGCATTAATATTAGTATCAAAACAGAGTGCATCATTACACGGTACTACATTAATTGGTGTAGCAATGGTTATGGCTGCTATGGGAGTAATGGTATTCTTATTAGGACAATTGGACCCCGAAAAAGCTAAAAATGGTTTAATAGCAGTTGGATTTATTTCTGCTTTTATGGCTGTACTATTACAAGCTGGTAAGAATTTCAAACCTGGAGGAGATGCTGTTAAAACATTAACTAGATTAACATTTTTATTAGCATTATTAGCAGTTGCATTAGTTGGTTTATCATTTATTGATAAAGACCGTTTATTAACTGCTACTGCAGCATTAGGAGCGGTTATGTTATCATTAGCTGCTATTATACTAGCTATTGGTAAATTAAAGGTAGATAAAAAGACTAATACTACATTATTGACTATGGTTGCAGTTGTAGCAGCTTTAGCTGGAATAGTGGCATTGTTAAGTCATTTTACAGATCCAAAAGGAGCTATAGCTTCTGCTGGGGCATTAAGTTTATTATTACTTGCAATGTCTGGTGTTATGTTAATCATGAGCAAATTAAATGTTAATGCTAAAGATGCAGCAAAAGGTGCTTTAGCTTTAACAGCAATGGCTTTACCATTATTAGCATTTACTGGTGTATTAATGTTGATGAATAATCTAAATATTAGCAATGTTTTACCTAATGTGTTTGCATTAATAATATTAGCTACAGCAATGACTGCATTATTGGCAGCATTAACAGCTATAGGTAAATTTGGTGATATAAAAAGTATGGCTTTAGGTATTATTGGTTTAACTGTAATGGCTGTACCTTTATGGCTATTTATACAATTACTTAAAGATATGAACGGTGTAGAAAATGCAATGACTAATGTATTAGCATTAATTACTTTGTGTTCTGCATTAACATTATTATTAATTCCATTAACTATATTAGGTGCTGTATTTAGTACTGGGGTTGGTGCTTTAGCTGGTATTGCTGGTATAATTGGATTATGTGCAATGGCTGCTCCTTTATGGATATTTATCCAGTTACTTAAGAGTATGGATGGTATAGATAATGCTACACAAAATGTAGAATTATTAACTACTATGATGGAAAAATTAACTGAATGTTTGTTCAAACTTTCTTTAGTCGCACCATTAGCATTAATGGCTGATGCAGCAATATTCGGTTTAATAGGTGCTATAACTACTATAGGAGTTTTAGCTACCGCAGTCGGTGCTATAATGGACAAATTCCCACAATTACAAGATTTCTTAAATAAAGGTTTACCTGTATTAGAGCAAATAGCTTTAAGCATAGGTAAAATTATAGGAAATGTAGTTGCAGGATTTATGAATAGTGTAGCTGAAGAATTACCACATACTGCTACTAAATTATCAGAGTTTGCAATTAATGCTATGCCATTTATAGCTATAATGTCTACTGTAAATGATAGAGTTATGGATGGAGTTAAAATATTAGCTGGTTCTATATTAGCTTTAACTGGCGCTAATTTATTAGATGCTATAGCTAGTTTCTTCTCAGGAGGTCAATCTTTTGGAAGATTAGGTGCAGAATTATCTAAACTAGCTACAGATGCCCAACCATTCTTAGCGATTATAGGTAATGTTGATCCTAAAGTTATGGAAGGTGCAAAGAATATGGCTGATGCTATATTATCTTTCACAAAAGGTAATTTCTGGGATTCTATTACTTCATGGATTGCTGGAGAAAGTGATCTTGGTGATTTTGGTGCTAAAATAGCTCCATTAGGAACAGGATTAAGTGAATTTGTTAGCAATCTTGGAAACTTTACACCAGAACAAGTTGATACAATAAATTGTGCATGTGACGCATTAAAGTCAATAGCTGAAGCAGCAGGAGAGATTCCTAAACATGGAGGAATTGCTCAAGCATTCTCAGGTGATAATGACTTAAGTGAATTTGGTCCTAAATTAGGTCCTACTGGTGCTGCTATAGCAAACTTTGTTAAAGAATTAACTAAAGATGGTGTATTTGACCAATCTAAGATTGACATAGTTAAAGCTGGTTGTGAAGCATTAAAGAATATTGCTCAAGTTGCAGGCGAATTACCTAAACATGGAGGACTAGCTCAAGCATTCTCAGGTGATAATGATATAGCGGCATTTGCTGGAAAACTAGGTAAAGTTGCAGAAGGTATCAGAGGATTTGTTTGGGAATTACAAAAAGATAATGTTATAACACAAGATAGTATTGATAAAATTAATGCTGTCAATAATATTATGTGGGCTATTGCTGATCTAGGTAAAATAAATCTAGGTGATACAAGTGGCAAACTTGAAGAACTAGGTGCACGTTTAGGTTCATTTGGAAATAAAATTACAGAATACGTTAAAGGTATAAATACTGTTTCATTAGATGATCTTCAATCTGGTAAAGATAAGATAGACAAGATAATTGAAATAGCAAATACTTTAGCAGCTGTAAGTAGTGATCCTATAGAACAACTTGGTGAAAAACTTAAGAATTTTGCAACCGATGCATTAAAGAAATTTGTAGATGGTTTAAATGATGAAAAACCTAAAGAAGATGCATCTAATGCAATGAAAGCTTTAATCGATGCTATAATAAGTGCTATGGGTGAAAAAGATGATGATGTTAAAACAGGTGCTACTAATATTATAGAAACAGCAACTAAAGCATTAGAATCTAGTGATCATACAGATAGAGCTAGTAAAGCTGGTTTAAATATATTAAATGGATTTATAAATGGTATGGATGACAAAGATGGACGTGTATGGAATAAAGCATATTCAATTGGTAGAACAGCAGTTAATGCAATTAATAAAGCTACTGATGAGCATTCACCATCTAAGGAAACATTTAAGACCGGTACTTTCTTTGACCAAGGATTTATTAATGGTGTTAAATCATTAGAAGATAAAATTTATAGTGAGACTTATGGTGTTGGTGATAAAGCAAGACTTGGATTAGGAAGAGCTATTAGAGGGGTTTCTAATCTAATTTCTGAAGGAATAGATGATGAATTTACTATCAGACCGGTTCTAGATTTGAGTGATGTTCAGTCTGGAGCTGCTGCTATAAATGGTATGTTAGGAGTTCCTTCAGTTGGTGTTGCAGCTAATTTAAATGCTATAAGTACAGGTATGAGAACATATCGTCAAAATGGCGGGGATGATGTTGTATCTGCTATAGATAAACTTGGTAAGAATCTTGGTAATACAACTGGTGACACATATAATATTAATGGAATCACTTATGATAATGGTTCTGAAATACAAGAAGCAGTTAGTACATTAGTAAGAGCTGTTAGAATTGAAAGGAGGACGTAGGTATGCCTAGAGAAGGTGATAGATGGCGTGTAGCCAGAGGTGATTGTCTTTGGAATATTGCACGTGCAGTATATGAAAATGGGGCTAGGTGGCCTGAAATAGCTTCGGCTAATGGATTGGCTACTAGTGGAAATCCAATAATTTATCCTGGTCAATTATTTGACTTACCAGGTATAACAAGCGGTGCACCAGCTCCGGCTCCTGCGCCTGCTCCTGCACCACCACCTGTTACAAGGCCTAATATCGATTGGATGGCTTTAACATCCGGTTCAGAAAGAGAGATGTTAGCTATATGGTCATATAATCATAATAGATTTTGGATTAGGTGGGAACAATGGGATAATGCAGGTCATTTAATAATGATCTCAGAAAATAAAAATGTTGAATTTCATGATGAAGCTAAACAATCAATTGGAACCGGTAGAACGACTGAGGGATGGAATATAATTCGTTTCAGTGTTAGACCTGTAGATAATGATGGAAATCCATTAGCAAATACAGATTGGGCATCAAAAGAATATGATTTTAGAAACAATCCACCTCAGTTACCACCAGATCCAGAATTTAGTATTAATGGTCAGAATAAAGCAACTATCACATTTAATAATATTTCTGAAAATATTAATGCTGATTCTATTGAAATTGCTATATATCAAGATAATACTCTTAAGTATAAAACAGCTAAAGTAGCGATTAATACTGAAGCTCGTTATGCTAGATATATACAAGATGTTGATCCAGGTCATGAATATAAAGTAAGAGCTAGAGCAGTTCGAGGTAATATATATGGTGGATGGACTAATTTTACTGCTAATGATATGTCATTACCAGTAGCACCATCTGAGATAACTACTTTAAGACCTCAGAAGATTAGTGAACAGCAAGCTGTTACTTATGGTGTATTAGTTGAATGGCCTGCTGTTCAAACAGGTAAACAGTATGAGATTCAATGGACTACAAATATAGAATATTTTGATACTCCTTCATCAGAAGTACATAGTCAAACTACTGAAGAAGGACAAGGTACTAGGCTATTAATAACTGATATAGAATTGGGACATGAATATTTCTTTAGGATTGGCTCAATCAATGATAAAGGACATTCTTTAAATTGGTCACCAATTAGATCAGTTACACTTGGTACAAAACCATCAGCTCCTACTACATGGAGTAATGTTACTTCAGCAGTATTAGGTGAAGATTTGAATTTATATTGGAGACACAATTCAACTGATGGATCATTAGAAACTTTTGCAAGATTACATTTAACTGTTATAGATTCAGCACATCCAGAACTAGAACCTATGGAATATACTAAGGTTATAGAAAATACCAAACCAGAAGAAGAAAGAGATCAGAATAGTGTTTATACGATTAATACTACAGATCCAGAATGGTCTGGTTTATTAGCTGATGGATTTATAATTAAATGGAAAGTTCAAACAGCAGGTATTATTGGTGAATATAGTGATTGGTCTATAGAAAGAGAGGTTAATGTGTATACTCAACCAACTCTTGAATTAGACCTTACTAATAAAGATGGAATATCTATTGATGAAGTAGATGGATTCCCATTTCATGTAAGTGTGCTAGCTAGACCTGCTACACAAAAGCCAATAAGTTATTATATTGAAGTTATAGCTAATGATGGTTATAATACAGTTGATAATGTTGGTGAAGTAAAAGTCGTAAATCCTGGTGATAAAGTATATCAAAAATACTATGATCCAGAAAGAAATGCATGGAGATTTCTATTAGAGATGACTCCTGCAATTATAGATTTAAAAAGTGGTATAAATTATACTATTAATGTTACTGTATCTATGGATTCAGGTTTAAGTGCTGTAGCTACTAAAGATTTTGATGTATCTTTAGGTGAAACAGGTTATAGTCCTTATGCTGATATTATTGTAGATAAAGAAACATTAACAGCAAGTATACATCCATATTGTATGGAAAATTATGAAGATGCTGGTGAAGTAAAACAACGTTTATCAGAAAATTGTACACTAGCTGTATATAGAAGAGAATATGATGGAACTTTTACGGAAATCGCTACAGAGATTGAAAATGCGGAAAATACTTATGTAGTAGATCCGCATCCATCATTAGATTACGCTAGATACAGAATAGTAGCAAGAGCTGATGAAACTGGTACTATATCTTATTGTGATGTAGAAGCAGTTAAAGTTGGAGAACCTTCTATAGTTATTCAATGGTCTGAGAAATGGTCTAAATTTGACTATAATCCAGATGAAGATAATTTAGAAGTTCCATGGGCAGGATCTATGTTAAAATTACCATATAATGTGGATGTATCTGAAAATAAAAATCCGGATGTATCTTTAATTGAATATGTTGGTAGAAAACATCCAGTTAGTTATTATGGTACACAAATAGGTGAATCAGCTAGTTGGAATACTGAAATACCAGCTGAAGATAAAGAAACTTTATATGGATTAAGAAGATTATCTAGATGGACGGGTGACGTTTATGTTAGAGAACCTTCTGGAACTGGATATTGGGCTAATATAACTGTATCTTTAAGTATTAAACATTTAGCTGTTACTATACCAGTTTCATTCTCGGTTAAGAGAGTGGAAGGAGGTATGTAATATGGCTGAAATAGACTGGTCTGACTCAATGGAACAAACTTTTGAATATTATGAAGTTGATCCGGTATCATGGAAAGATACTAAACCTTTAGATATGGTTAAAAAGAGTACGATTAAAAGAGATGACGGAGCTGACACACTCGGCTCTGCCACTATTGATATTAACGATACACTTGGAGAATGTTACATAAGAATTTATTTAATAATACGTCAAAATGGCGCAAAATTTAAAATAACTTTAGGTACATTCTTGGTACAAACCCCTTCAAGTTCTTATGATGGAAAAAATAGAAATGTGTCAATGGATGCATATACACCATTATTAGAACTTAAAGAAAATCCACCACCATTAGGATTTGCATTATTAAAAAATGAAAACATTATGAATCAAGCATATTTACTTGTTAGAGATAATTGTAGAGCTCCAGTTGTAGAAACTACATCTGATAAAACTTTACAAGATAATTTTGTTGCAGATCCTAGTGAGAAGTGGTTAAACTACATTAACGATCTTATAGCTCAAGCTAAATATAGATTATATTTAGATGAAGAGGGCAGAATATTATTTGCTCCTATTCAGAAGATTGATGAGTTACAACCGGTATGGACTTATAATGATGATAATAGTTCAATACTTTATCCAGAAGTAAGTATGCAACATGATCTATATGGCATACCAAATGTTGTAGAAGTTGTATGTTCAACTGGTGTTAGAGAATATACAGCTAGAGTTGTTAATGACGATCCAAATAGTCCTACCTCAACAGTTAATAGAGGTAGAGAAATATTATATCGAGATACAGAACCGAATCTTCCTGGTTTTCCTACTGAAGAACAAATTGATGAATATGCTAAACATTTATTAGAGACATTATCTTCAGTAGAATATCAAGTGAGTTACACTCATGGATATTGTCCAGTTAGAGTTGGTGATGCTGTTAGATTGAATTATAAGAAAGCTGGTTTAGATAATATTAAGGCTAAAGTTATAAATCAATCTATAAAATGTGAAAATGGTTGTTCAGTAAATGAAACAGCCGTATTTACAAAGAAATTATGGAACTAGAAAGGAGAACGTTATGGCTTTATCACAGGATCTTATAAACCAATTTGTTAAATTAACAGATAAAGAAGAAAAACCTAAAGAAGTTACAGTTAATGGTACTTATAGGATGATAAACGGTGAAGAATATGTACAGATTGATGGTTCAGAGATTTGGACACCAGTTACTTCTACTGTAGAAGCTGAAACTGGAGAACGTGTTAAA
>Ga0326512_10002963_pt1 | contig 12532 bp, 12 predicted proteins | sample 1_2617_0518_D_FD_203652 | JGI IMG/M metagenome (GOLD analysis project Ga0326512, IMG submission 203652) | Bovine rumen microbial communities from UC Davis, California, United States - 1_2617_0518 | ecosystem: Host-associated > Mammals > Digestive system > Stomach > Rumen | place: USA... | reverse complement strand
ATGTAGCTTATTTAGTGGTTGAGACCTTCACCCAAAACGAATATGGTGTGATGATCCCATCAACTACGAAACACAAAGTGTATGTAGATGTCGCAAGTGCAAATCAGCAAGAGTGGTTTGAAGGTGGTAGAAATGGTCTGAATCCTCAATACAGATTCAGTATTTTTACATTTGATTACCATAACGAAAAAATCATCGAGTACAAAGGTGTACAGTACACGATTTACAGAACCTACAATCGTTCTGTGGACGAGGTGGAGTTATACACAGAGTTGAGAAAAGGGAATGAGTAAGCGGAAGAAGATCAAGCCTGTTGACTTGACTGCGACCGTTGACCAGATCCTCGCAGAATATGGCGATGAGGTGTTTGATGTTTTGGGCGATGCCATAAAGGAAACAAGCGAGAAAGCAATGAGTGACTTGAGGTCTGTAAACAGATTCTCACCGAAGGGGAATCCGAGCGGTGCTTATTCAAAAGGATGGGAATACCAACAGGTACATACATCGAGATTAAGAACCGAAGCGGTGGTCTATAACGAAAGCCACTATCGTTTGACTCACTTGCTGGAGTCTGGCCATAGCAAATGGCTATGGGGCAGAGAAACCAATGGCACAGTTCAAGGCTACGAACACATCAAGCCGGTCAATGACATGGCACAGGAGATGGTGGTTGAATTGGTAAAGGAGAAAGTTGAAAGTCTATGACATACAAACAGATTGCACAAATGATCGAATCTATGGGATTGCCTTTCACCTACGATTCTTTCCCAAACAACATCGCACCGACTCCGCCCTATATCGTGTTCAATTACCCAGAAAGAAACGATTTCGGTGCGGACAATGTGAATTATTCACCGATCGAGATCCTCAATCTTGAGTTATACACCGCAACGAAAGACTTCTCTTTAGAAGAGAGAATCGAAGCCGTTCTAACACAGAATGGATTTTTTTATGAAAAGACAGAAGCATACATCCGTAACGAGAACCTGTATCAAATTACCTATGTTATGCAATTCGTAAAGGAGAACTAATGGCTAATAAAATCAAATACGGCATCTCAAAATGCTACTATGCCAAGATCACCAACACAGGCGGAACGATCAGCTACGGAACGCCTGTCGCTTTGCCCGGTGCAGTAAGCATCTCCCTCGATCAGCAGGGCGAAACCAACACCTTCTATGCCGATAACATCGCATATTATACTTCAAATGCGAACAACGGCTATCAGGGTGACCTTGAGTTGGCTTTACTGCCTGATTCGTTCAGGACGGACATTCTGGGCGAACAGTTAGACAACACAAGCGGTGCTTACATGGAATACGGCAATGCACCGACAGTCGAGTTCGCTCTTCTGTTCCAGTTTGAAGGTGATGAGAACGCCACAAGACATTGCTTATACAGATGTGTCGCATCAAGACCGTCCGTCAGCGGATCAACCAAGGAAGAATCCATCGAACCGCAGACCGAAACAGTCACGATCACGGCTATGGCAAGAGAGAGCGATGAGCTTGTAAAGGCACGTTGCCCACATGGTGCAACTGCTTACGATAATTGGTTCACATCAGTAGTAGAACCGGCATAAAGAAATATGGAGAGAATCATAAGCGTAGGTGGCAAAGATGTAGGCTTCAAAGCCACATCATCTACCACATTAAGATACAGGGCAAAATTCAACAGAGATCTGTTCAAGGACATTCAGGCATTGATGCCGAAGATGGGGGAGAACGATTTGAGCGTTGCGGAGTTGGACTGCTTTCTGAAGATCGCCTACATCATGGCGTGGCAGTTTGACAACACGATCCCTGAAGATCCGTATGACTGGCTTGATCAGTTTGAGATGTTCGACATCTACAAGGTCTTGCCGGAGATCATCGACCTGTGGGGTCTCAATACTCAACAGTTGGAAAAACCTAAAAAAAAAGTAGAAGCACAGAGCGGTCAATGACAACCGCTCTGTTTCTTTTACGTTGTTTAGAGGTCGGCCTGTCCATCAAAGACATGGATGAACTGACGGTAGGTATGGTGAACGATATGTTCATCGAAAAAAACAATGATTCATATGAGTGGAAAGAAATCGCTTCGCAAGAAGATATGGATAGATTCTAGGAAGGAGAGCTATGGCAAAGAACCGCATTAAGGGTATAACCATTGAGATCGGTGGCGATACCACAGAACTGGAACGATCCCTCAAGGGTGTCGATAGTTCTCTAAAGACAACACAGTCAACCTTAAAGGATGTCAACAAACTTTTAAAACTAGATCCGACAAACTTCGATCTGTTAAGGCAGAAGGGCGAACTGCTCAAGACATCCATCGCAGACACGAACCAACGCCTGAAGACATTAAAGGATGCCTACAAGAACCTCAAGGCAGAAACGCCTGAAGAGTTAAAGCAGAAACAGGACGCTTTGAAGCGAGAGATCGCAGAAACAGAGCAAAGCCTTAAATCGTTAAAAGATCAATATCAGCAATTCGGATCTGTCGCAAGACAGGAACTGAATGTTGCCGGTGAGAAGATGAAAGAGGTCGGTGGCAAGATGACCGCCATCGGTGGACAGTTGACCGCAAAGGTCACCGCTCCTTTGGTTGCTGGATTCACCCTTGCCACAAATAGTGCGAGTGACTACGAAGAGAATCTCAACAAACTTCAGGTCGCATTCGGTGACTATGCCGATGAGGTAAGAGCATTTACAGACAACGCCCAGATCGACTACGGTCTTTCGATGAAGGATGCGAGTGATTCCGCATCCGCATTTGGTGCTTTGGCAAAAGGTATCGGTTTAAGTGAGGAACAGGCAGCGAGTATGTCTGTCGAGCTGACTAAACTGTCCGCAGATCTGGGGTCTTACTTCAACACCGATATTGAAACATCTGCCGGAGCGTTGGAAGGGATCTTCACAGGCAACGCCCAATCTTTAAAGCAGTTTGGTGTTGTCATGACCGACACAAACCTCAAGGAGTTTGCCGAAGAGTTGGGAATGACCGCCAAACAGTACGCTAATTTGGGATCGGAAGAGAAGACTCTTTTAAGATTCCAGTATGTCATGGCACAGACAACGGATGCCCAAGGAGATTTCGCAAGAACCAATGACGGCATCGCAAACTCTACGAAGTCATTACAAGCCAGTTTCAGCGATCTTTTGACCGTGATAGGTGAACAGTTGATTCCGATCGTTACGCCTGTCATACAGAAGATTACAGAGGTTATATCGAGTTTATCGCAGTTGGATAGCGGTACACTTCAAACGATCGTGCAGATCGGCCTTGTTGTGGCTGCTTTAGGCCCGGTCCTCTCCATCCTTGGAACGCTCGTGTCCTCGATCGGTGCAATAACACAAGGCATCGGCTTCCTGTTCTCACCGATGGGTGCGATCGTGGTTGCTATCGCTGCGGTGGTTGCTGCCGGTGTTGCCTTATACCAGAACTGGGAAACGATCAAAGAAACCGCATCGAATGTCTGGGAAAATATCAAATCCGGCTTTGAAAGTGTGAAACAGTTCTTCGTTGATGCAATCGACGCCATCGTTGATAAATTCAACAGTATAAAGGAAGCCATTGCCAATGCCTTCAGCTTTGAGGGCATCGCATCAAAGATCGGTGGTCTTGTCAGTTCCATCGGTGGCTTGTTCGGTTCAGGCGGTTTCGCATCGAGTGGCTTTGCATCAGGCGGTTTTTCAAGCGGTGGGATGATGTCCAGTTCCATCACCATGAACAACACATTCTCTATCTCATCGCAGAACGTAACGGAATCAATGGTTCGTTCGTGGGCAGATGTCCTCACCGAACAGATCAACGAGAATCTAGGAAGGATGGTCTAATATGAAAGAATACACCGATCAGAAATTCTTCTATAAAGCAGTTCCAGTAGATTATGATGGCGTTGCCAGATTAAAACGTATTAAAGGCAACACATTAGCGTTTAATCAGTTAGTCAATAATGGTAACTTTGCAGTTAGTAGCGGATGGGCAACAGTTAGTAGTGCATCATTAACAATTGGTAATAATATTGCAACTATCACGACAGTTAATGCTTGGAGCGGGCTTACATCTTCAACAGGGTGGTCTTTAGTTAGTGGACATAAGTATTTATTTAGTGCGAGCTATAAAATTCAAACTAATAATTACGAAGTAAATGTTTATTCTGGCAATTTATTTGATTTTAGTACTATTCCATGTGTCGCAGATAATCAATGGCATACAATTCAACAGATAATTGCTTGTACTCAATCTGGACAATCTACAAGACCATCTTTTGATAATCGGACTGCAAGTGGAAGTTATAGTGTTAAAAACATAATGTTGATTGACTTAACTCAAATGTTTGGTGCAGGCAAAGAACCGACAGTTGAACAGTTCAATTCCTTATTTTCTCTGCCTTATTATTCCTATCAATCAACCTTATTACCATTTAAGGGAACGGGTATAAAGACAGTAGGGAAGAACTTGCTACCACCAAGCACAGAATTCAGTAGTGTTGCTGATATTACTATCAGTGCAGACAATGGCGTTTATACATTGAACGGCACACCATCAGCATATAGACAAGCAATAGCAACAAACTCCTTTGTGTTAGAGCCTGGAACATATAGGTTTAGCAATAAGTCAAACACAGTAAATAATAATGTAGTTATTCAGTTACGTTCTTTAGATGGACTTACAGCTTACGCACAAGCATATACTAATTCTGGCGAGACATTCACGTTGACTGGCAGAACCGAAATCAAATTTAGAATTGCAGTCAATGCGAATGCAGGAACGTTAAACAACTACATCATAAGGCCAATGTTAGAGTTTGGTTCTGTTGCTACTGACTTTGAGCCATACACCGAATCCATCACAGACTTACCTATCTCAACCTACTTCCCAACAGGCATGAAGAGTGCAGGGACCACATATGATGAACTGACACCGAGCAAGGCAATCACAAGGCTTAAAGAAATTACTTTTTCTTCTGTTAGTGCTTTTGATTCAAGCGGAAAATTAGGTGTGTTGGGAGAAGCCACAGATGCTGTGAATATAACGAATAGCGGTGCTGTGCCAAATGACAGAGCAGTTCTTGAAACGTACAGTTTGGAAGGATTGAGAACTAACGATGTAAACGGAATTGCTCAATTTGGTAGAAGTTTCTATGTAAGGCTACAAGGGAAAACAACATTGTCAGAGTACAACACATATTTAAGTGCTAATCCTTTGACAGTTATATATGAACTTGCAACACCAACAGAAACGGATGCAGATGCTGATGTTTTCTATCCGATTTATCAATACGGAACGGAACAGTTACTGCCGATAAACGGAGCCACTCCGACAACGGCACCGATATGGTGTGATATTGAATACTTCAACCAAATCGAAGGCGAGATTCCTTACAGAAAATTCTGGCTTGTGAATGGAAACGGGGAGAAATGGAACCTCACAGAGAAGGAGATAAAATCATTCCTAAACAATCCGAGCGGATTGGGTTTCAGAAAATCCATTGAGATAACTCGTTACGGAGAGAGGGCAAACAAGATAAACGAAGTCTATGACTTCCCTCAACCGCAAGGGGAACTGCTTTTCTACGATTCTGTCAATTCTTCAAGATACGACAAGTATTATGAGTTCACTCGGTTCGTGATGAATCAGCCGATAACTCTTTACTATCAAATCCCTGTCTCCTACAATTCGATGATTGCAGACACCTACAAGTTAGACTGCGAGGTCACGGAACTGCAGAAGACGGAGTCAAAGCCAGACCGTATCATGACGACACAGATCGTCTTCTCTGGCTTGGGATTCTATGAGGGCGAAGAGATAGAGATCAACGGAACAGGAACGACATACACGATCGAGAACAAAGGGGATTTCCCAGTAGGCTTTGAAATCACTTTAGAGGGCAGTTTGATGAATCCTTACATCACTCTTTCACAGGATGGGGAAATGTATGGCGAAGCGAAATTTGACGACACAACGGCCTTCAGTTCGGTCTACGTTGATTCTAAAGACGGAGAGCAGAACGTAGTCCTCAAACAGAGCGGTTCCATCCTTCCGAATCCATTGAGTTATCAAGATTTGTCCATCTCCAACGGTTCGATCTATGTGACTTTCGTCAAACTGTTGAGAGGGGTCACCGAACTTACGATCGGAAGAAGGTCGGGTTCCTTAACTGGTGTGAAGATCAAATACTCACCGAAGTATAGGAGCGTCTAATGTTACCGAATAATTACATTCATGTAAACAAACTGACCGCCGTCAACATAGAAGGCGGTCTCTGTTTCAATACTGGGATCGTTCCGTCAAACACATTGACAGTCAAAGCGATGTTTTCAGCGTTCGGAAATGTCTACGTTTTCGGAGCAAGAGACACAAGCAGTACATCGTCAAACGGACAGTTCGGCTTCATGGTTCACAGTTCAAACCTTGCGAGAAACTATGTTTTATATAACAGGGCGCAGACTGCTTTCACATCTATCGAACTGATACAGAGCGGAATCGTTTATCTTGAAAACCTTGGGAACGAATTCTCGCTGAATACAGATAACTGGTATGTCTACAATGTCACGGCAACAGACGGAACGTTCACAGGAAGTCAGCCTATCTATCTGGGAGCGTTGAACGATGCAGGGGCGGTAAACTTCGGCACGACCGCAGGTGGCACGGCCATCATCGCATTCAAGTTCTACCGAAACGGCAACCTCATAGCAGATTATGTTCCAGTCTATGATACAAGCAACAGCAGATTCGGTCTTTACGATCAGTTGAACGGAACCTTCCTTCCGAATATGCAGACAACGACCTACGACACCCACTTCACTCTTGAGGTGAGGACGACCGAAGGCGGTGAAGCATACATCGAAACACAAACGGCTGGAAGGGTCAAGAAACAGGTCTGCTTCGGACAGAGCGACACGATCAAGGCTATCCCGATCAAAGGCTATCGCTTCCTTAACTGGACAGACCAGAACGGGAATGTAATCTCAAACGAATCATCGATCAAGTACAACGCCGGCGGTGATACATACATAACCGCCCACTTCATCAAGGAAGCGGAAGCAAACACCGACATGGGGTTCACTCTGTTCGGAATACAGTACGGCTTCGGTCTTCCAGATGATGCGACAGATCCAGACGGCCGTTCGGGGCAGATGTATGCAAGAGTCAAAGGCTTCTCAATAAAGGAAGACGGCTTGAGCAAACAGGTCTCTTCGATCGAGTGCTTCGATGTACCGAGCGGGTTCATTGTCGGGTGTGTCGTAGCATTGATGTCTCCGAAGGGTGAAGTATTCTACATCGGTGTAATAAATTCCATCGAAAACAATACGATCTACTGTCGGGAAGTCCTGTCTCTGTTTGATGTCATCTACATCTTCAGACGATACATGAATTCCCAGCATAAAACGATCCAGTATTTCATCATGACCGAGACTTACCAATTGAAGCAGGGAAGCCTTGCGGATATTTCTTCGGTCGCACAGGCCTATCTTGTAAAGAGGAAATATATGTGCATCGGTTCGCCTGGTTCAGCGGTGGAAGAGATCCATTTCAACCGCCCTGTATTGTTCTCGATGCCGACACACAACGCTTCTATCGAAAACATGGAAGAATATTTCTTCAATATCTTCAATGATTACGGCCTTTATATAAGACCATCTATCAAGACATTCACGCCATCATATGAGAGTCTGCGAAGCAAGGGCGAATACAAACTGTTAAGTATGTACACGGTCTATGATGCAAACGAACCGCTTGTCTTCGGTGACAATGTCGAATGCATCAGCAACATCTCTGTGCAGACCGAAAGCGAACATACGACCTTGCTCTTCGTTCTGGATGAAGCGACAACAAACTTCCGTGCCGCATTCTCGTTAAAGAACGACGGAACGGTTGAGAAGATTGCAGATCCAATGAGCGAAACAGGGGCAGAACAGTACATCGCTTATAACGAGTGTGTTCCGAAGATCATAGGGTCGGACGATGCTCTCAATACGCTTGTCGAAGGGAATCTCGTCAATGGCATATACAACCACAAAATCACTTTTGATATAGATCTGTCGTCCGAACTGTTCCGTTTTGAAGATCTCAACATCGGAAGACGGGTGAACTTCTACTACAAGAACAAGATGTACAATTCCGTCATCACGGCAAGGGAGTTCAGTTCCGTGAACAATCGGGACACGATCAATTCAATAAGGATCACTCTGGGCAAAGTAAGAAACAAACTTACGGACAAGTTAGGAAAATGATAAAGAAATCGAAACAGAAGCAATTCGGCTTACCTAATGCAACGATAAAAGGAATAGTGATTCATAATACCAACAATTCACAATGGTCGGCCAGACGGCTTGAAAAGTGGCTATCCGAGGAATGCACAACATCCCAAGGATGCCACTTTTTGGTGGATCACAAGGGAGTGAGACAAGTAATGCCGTTAGACTGGTCGGTATGGAACACCGGGATGGGATATGACTTCGGCAATATGCATTGCATTGCCATAGAGATATGTTCCAATCCCAACGAAAGCCTGTATCTGCAAGGGCAGTCCAAAGCCATCGACTTAATCGAAGAGCTGATGACACGGTTCAACCTCACCAAGGATGATATTTATTTCCACCGTGACTTTCAGCCAAATGTGAACTGCCCTGCGCAGATCATTAAGATGTACGGAAACAAAAAGAACTTTCTTTCAATGATAAAGGAGAAAAGATGAACCAAAATACAAACGTAAATCTCATTCCAAAATTTCCTTTTTCCGGCAATCTTTACTTCTCTCAGTACGATGTGGGAAGGGTGGCTACCATCAATTTAGTCGAGGATGGCACAGCCTACACTATTCCTAGTGGTGCGACAGTAAAGATACAGGCTACAAAACCGAGTGGGTTAGGCTTCTCAGTTGACTGTACCTATAGTGGCAATGTAGTTACTGTAGTTTCAACCGAAACCATGACCGATGAGTATGGCAGATTCCCATGCGAGTTAAGGATCGAAAGTGGTGATGTGTTATTAGGCACAACCAACTTCACTTTTAATGTCGAGAAGTCACCGCATCTTGATGGAACTACAGACGGAACGGCTGAATCAGTAGTAAGCGAAATTACAGTAGCATTGCAGAATGCTTTAACTGACTTGCAGGCAGAATCTGCAGCACAACAGGATGCGATTCAAGCTAAAGGCGAAACAACTTTGGCAAGCATTCCAGATGATTACACTAGCTTGGCACAAGAAGTAAGCGAATTACAGGATGCTGTAGGCACAGAGACAGAAACGCTAATAAATAATTCACTTTCAGTAGGAAGTGGACCTGTAGCAACAACGAGAAGATGGTTCGTTGATGGGATTATTCCTGCCAATGCTCACATCTCTACAGTTAAATACTTTTGCGCATCAGCAACAAGCGGAACACTTGATATTGAACTTTGGTCAAGGTCTGGAAGCACGCTTACAAGAGTAAAAGCGCAAACGGAAACACCAACGGCATCCTCGATCAATACAGCTGTTATTGACTTCGACACAACGGAAGATACTATGATTTCGTTTAAGGCGAGTGCAAGCAATCTCCGTTCAGACTCAACGGCAGATGGCTATAAGACATACGCTTGCGCTGACTTATCAAGTACAAGTGTAAGCACTTCGTCTTTAGAAGCATTCAACAGGATGCTGTTATGCGTTACATTGGACTATGCTGTAATGCCGTCTGAAAGCATTACTACTTCACTTGGCAAATTAACATCTGCCGTTTCAAAAACTCTGGTTGACCACTCTAACTCGCTTGGAACTGGTGGTGTAGCAACAACAAGAAGATGGTTTGTGGATGGTAGCGTGCCAAAAGGTGGCTTAATCACTTCAATTGATTACTTTTGTGCATCTGCAACAAGTGGAACACTTGATATTGAATTTTGGAGTAAGTCGGGGAATACATTAACTCGTTCAGCGATAAAAACGGTAACCCCACTTCCGAGCAGAATTAATACCGTAAAAATCAATTTGCTCGCTACAGAAGAAACGATGATTTCGTTTAAAAGCAGTGATACAAACATCCGATCCGACTCTAACGCTTCAGCGAAAACCTTTGCAAGTGCAGACCTTTCAAGCACATCACTAACATATTCGTCACTTGAGACACTCACATTGTCTTTGTGTGCTACTATCTCATATGTCTATGATGGAATCGTTGAAGAAACAGAAAACAGATATTTTGTCATTGATGTAAATGGCGGGGGAGACTACACCTCATTCTCACAGGCGGTTATCGATTCTTTCACAAAATATCCTAACGCAACCTTGCTTTTAAAAGCAGGCACATACGATGTATATCAAGAAATGATCGATATATATGGAAGCGACTATTGGGACACATTAACAGCAGATACCGCAGGACTCGCAAAATATTACATGGGATTGCCATTAGGGAATGGTGTGAAAATCATCGGTACTCTTGGTGCTGTTGTAAAAATGGAGAACCTTTCAAGCAATAGCGTTGTAAGCACTTGGTTCAGCGGATTCTATGGTATGCACAACTTCGATAGCAAATACCAAGGTGCAGAAGTTTATAACTTGAAAATGGTTTGCAAGAAGATACGCTATGCAATACACTTGGATTTTGGTGTCGCTCCGAGAACAGACTATTATCGCATTGAAAACTGTGAACTGTATTTAGATAATTCAACTAACGCAGATAGAGATAACGCTTATGTATTAGGCTGTGGTGGTGGGATGTACACCACTTATGACTTCATAAAGAATTATCTCTATCCTACATTCCCAATAAGCCCGAGAGATATGGCGGGTATTTACTACCATAATTCTGGAGCAGACTCGCCACAGAACAGATGCAATATTTCAGAGAACTATGTTGATAATGGTGGAACGATAAGAACAGATCCAAATGGTACAAGCACTAACAATTGCTTGGTCTTTATATCAAACAACAACATCGGTTCTGCAATGATGTTGAATGGTCAGAGCGGAACGAATCTCAAAATCGTTGATTGGAACAACCACATTCGGAACTGATTAAATAGAGAGGGGTAGAGTAATCTGCCCCTTTTATAAGGAGAAAACATGATACAAAATATCATCACAAACATTTTTTCCAACATGGAAGCACCTATAGTCTTCCTTATTGTCGCAATAGTTTTAAGAATAGCTAATATCATCCTTGGCTCTATTGATGCACTATTTTCAAAAGACTTCGATTGGGGCAAGTTCTTCAGCGGAATCGAGAAAATGGTAGTGGTTGCCATTACTATATTGATGGTCATTATCACTCTTAACTTGTTTGCCTATGGACTTACTTTGATCGATGTCAAACTACCGGAGTCTACATTCAGTGCCATGCAATGTATTTTGATCGTTGTCACATGGTGCGTTGATTTGGCTTTGGAAGTCAAGGACAAGATCCAAGCGATGAAAGAATTGAAGTATGTAAAGTACGAGGATGTCCAGATCAACCCAAATAAGGAAGAGGGGATAGGATAATGTGGGCACCGAGAACACAAGCCGTCAAACAGGGAGAGCAGCCGTTCGCTTGGAGTGTTGAGTCGGTCTATCAATGCACATGGTTCTGCTACTATGAAGCCTTATGGCATGGGATGTCCGCTCCATGCTATTGGGATCGTTTAACGAAGACCGGCAGTTATACAAATGCCAAAGAATGGCTGAAGGAATACAGAGAACCGTGGATGCCGGTCACAGATCCAAGCTACAAGCCAGTCCAAGGCGACATCCTGGTCTATGATGGGGAGTACGGTCATGTCATCTTCATGGAGACCGATCTTCTTACGGCAGAGTACAGAAACGGAGATCCCAATTCGTTTAGAAACGCCAAAATAGGCGATTACAACGGCAAACTGTTGGGTGTGCTTCATTATCCATACCAACCAGTAAACACCGTAGAACGAAACGAAAACGTTAACCAGATCCAAACTACGGATGAATCCTTGAGGATAAGGACAGAGCCGAGTTTAGAGGGCGAAGTTGTCGGTCATGTTCAGTTAGGCTATTACAATGTTTTAGATCAAAAAGAGAACGATGGATATACTTGGTATGAGATAAGTAAAGACAGATGGTGTGCAAATATTACTGTCAATTATCTGCCGAGCAGCGACACCGATTTCATCCGTCAGCTTGAAAAATTCCTGAACGATACCAAAGCCAAAATAAACACATTAGAAAGCGAGAACAAGAATATGAGAGAAGATTACAAGCAGATTAAAAACATCGCAGAGAGGTGGCTTTAAATGAGTCAGGAAACGATCCTCGCCGTCATCGGTGCAGTTTTAGGAAGTGGACTTATTCAATTCCTGATTACTAGACATGACAATAACAAATCTAATCCAATCGAACAGAAGATCGATAAGATTCTTGAGGAACAGAAGAAGAGCGAGAAAGACAACCTTCGCACACAGTTGTTAGTCATGATGAATCTTATGAGTGACAACAAGGAAGAAATAATGACCTGTGCCGAAAGATATTTTAAAGAACTAAAGGGCGATTGGTTCTATTCCTCGTTATTCAAAAAATGGTTAAAGGATAACAATGTCGAACCGCCTATTTG
>Ga0326512_10002962_pt1 | contig 12538 bp, 14 predicted proteins | sample 1_2617_0518_D_FD_203652 | JGI IMG/M metagenome (GOLD analysis project Ga0326512, IMG submission 203652) | Bovine rumen microbial communities from UC Davis, California, United States - 1_2617_0518 | ecosystem: Host-associated > Mammals > Digestive system > Stomach > Rumen | place: USA... | reverse complement strand
AAGCCCTGTGTCCACAATTCAGGATCAGAAGCTCCATTAACTGTGATTGTGTTCACGATACTTGAAGAGTTGCCGCCAATTCCGTCAGCTCCCGCAAATGCAAGCTCGGGAGTAAATGAGCCAAAGGTCACGTTGTTAAGCCTTGCCATTGCTCTATCGACTGCGCTCTCTTCGCTCTCAATACCTTTGACGAGACCTTCACCGATCATCGTGCCAGCGTACTTCATGAGTTTTGACGGGCTTGCAATCCCGAAAAATTCCTTGACCTTGCCCCATGCTTCCGTGCATAAGTTCTGGATTGCTTTAATGAGCGTGTCCTTTGCCTTGAGCAGTCCGTCACGGATGCCCGTCACAAGATTTTTGCCGATGCTCTTCCAATCCATCAGAATGAACTTATCGAAAAGCCCCTTGTATATCTTCGGGACTACCATAATCAAGTCGGGCAGAGCCTTCCACACACCCTCAATCAATGCGGCAAGGATTTCAAGACCGCACTTGAGGATTTCGGGCAGGTTATCCGTCACCGTCTCCACAAACGTGGTCATCATTTCCGTGATTGCTGTCGTCAGCTCCGGCAGAGATTCCACAATGCCGTTAATGAGAGCAAGCACAATCTCAAGCCCTGTCTGCATGATTTCCGGCAGATTCTCGATGATGAATGTCTCAAGCTGTGTCACGAGCTGGATCGCTGCAACTGCCAAATCGCCCACATTGTCAGCAATTCCTTGAGCAAGAGCGAGAACAAGTTCAAGTCCCGCCTTGAGAAGCATCGGCAGATTTTCCATTATCATTTTGCCGAGATCAGAAACAAGAGTCACAATGGCGGGCAATAATTTCGGAATTGCTTCCGTGATGCCCTGCGCTAACTGAATGATTAGCTTGAGTCCTGCCTCCAACATCCTCGGAAGCACCTGCATCAACGCATCAAGAATCTTTCCGCCTACATCTGTGAACGTGTTCATCAATGTCGGAATTGCGTTGATGATCGCATCAGATATCGATACCACCAATTCAGGCATTACAGAAGCAACACCGCTCACGATTGATGTGATAGCATCCAGCGCTGTCGGGAGTGCCGTAGTGATGTTCCGTATCAAGCTATTGATGCCCGAGCTGATTTGTTTTTCTGCTCCGTCAGTTCCCGTGATAAGCCCTGTGAAGCCGTTCATCACCGTAGTGAGTGACGGCAGCAGATTCGCAACCATTGAATTTTTGAGACCGTCTGCGGCTGTAGTAAGATTCTGAAGTGTGTCCTGAAAGGTTGCCGCGTTCTTGATGGCTGTATCATCTAACACACCGCCAAGATCGTGAACTTCCTGCTTCATGGCGGCTGTTTCTTCAGCGCTCATGTTAAGAAGCGCACCGAGCTCTGTCGCACCTCTTCCGAGAAGCTGTCCAGCGAGATATGTTCTCTGTGTCGTGTCCTCGACTTCCTGCAATCCTGCGATGACGGTCGAGAAAAGGTCTTCCTGTGACATCTGCTGGATGTCTTTCGTGCTGATGCCTAATTCTTTGAAAGCATCATTATCGCGCTCTGCAGCGTTCGCAAGCGTTTTCATGGAAGCCTTTAAGCTCTCCATGCTCGTTCCGCTATGCTGCATTACAAAGTCCCACTCTTGATAGGCTTGTGCTGATATGCCCATCTTTTGAGACATCTTGTCTATATTATCGCCAAACTGTGCGACATTGTTGGCACTATCCCAGATAGCCTTGCCCGCACCGATAGCCGCACCTGTGACAGCTGCAACGGCTCCCGTCACTACTGCCGCCCCTGCACTTATCATCGAGCCCATATTGGCTGTAAAAGCAGAGCCCGCTTTTTCGCCTCCGCTCTTTCCTGCGGATTCCGAAGCCGCTCCAAGCTGTTCAGCTATCGTCTGCTGGGCTCCCTGCATATTGGGGATTATCGTGACCGTTGCACGGCCTACCTCTACCATCCCGCTCGCCATATTCCCTCCGTTTCTGCTCGAACCATTCTTTAAGCTCCGCAACCGGGAGAGCACCCTTGCCGATCTTCTTCCGATTATCCTCATCTTTTTGATTCGGTCTCGGATATGGCTTCGGCTGTTGCGGTTTCTGCTTGCTTGCCATGCAAAGAACGTTGTAATTAAGGGCCGCAAGCATATCGTATATATCTGCGAGGATGGTATTTGTCTGCAGTTGCGTGTCCCATCTCGCCAGCTCTGGATTCAGCTCCCTCATGGTTGCTGAACTCAAAGATAAATTTCGTATAAAAGAATCGAGAGCCCTCCACGAAAGAGCGCTCCCGATGTCGTTCAGTTCATAACCGACTTTTAACAAGTCAGCTTCTACTGCTGTTCTGTGAGCCCCGATGAACTGTTCGAGGCTGATGATTCCCCCAGCTCAATGCCGGAGTCTTTTTCCCACGCACGGATCAGAGCCAATGCCCCGCCACTTGTGAGCTTTTCTGTGATTCCCGGGCATTCACTCTCAAGAAACTTAAGGATTCCGTCAAAGGCTTCCGCCTCGTGTCCAATCATGCCCCGAAAGCTCTTAACCTGCTCAAGACTCAAATCAGCAAAAGAGGGCAAGGAGTAAACCTCACCCTCTCCGTCAAGCTGGAACTCAAAACGCGGTCTTGCCTTGTTTTCTATCTTAAAAACCGCCATCGCCTTATACCTCCTTCATTTATGATGACGACCCACCATCGTCAATTATCATCACGAAGCCATCGCCCAGAGCTGTGATGGTCGGAGTCCAATTGATTGCTGCGTTCGGAGCGAAAGTCGTGTTTGCCACGCTCTGAATCTGTCCGTCAGTACATCCGATCATGACAGTTGTGTCTCCGTCCTTCATGAGGAACAGGAAAGCCTCTTCCGCAGGAAGTGAACCAGCCGACAGGCTTGCTGTGATGAGCTTGCCGTGTGAGCCGTTTGCAGGGGTAACTGTCACGTTATCAGCTCCGAGAACTGTCTTAAGAGCTTCCTCTGTGGTGTCCATGACAGGAGCTTCGATGGTCTCTGCGTGCTCACTCATGATTACACGCTTTACTTTGTTCGCCCAATTACGAAGAGACTCTGTACTCTTGTCTGTTGTGAGTGTGATTCCGTCAGCAGAAACATCGCCAACGTGTTTCCATGCGCTCGAAAGAGGCTCCAGCGGATAAGCGGGGAGCGATGTTCCCTTCGGAGCGTGGTAGAACATACCTGTAGCCATTCCAAGGCCAAGAACAACATCATTGTTCATTTTGTTATACCTCCGTTTTTTCAAGATGCGCTGTGATACTCAATCGAGCCGAGCACATCGCCAAATCAGGTCTCACGGGATCAGCGCCCCATGATCCTGAACTATTTACTGTTACATATCGCAGAGCTGTCGTTTGATTCTCTGCAACCGCCCGCAGGATTCCGATAGTATTTCGCAGAAGTTCATCTGCATCGGCTTCCTCTTTCGCTCTGGAGTCCAGAACGACCTCGAAAGTGTCGATTTTATCGGTATCGCTTCCGCCTACCTTGCTCACCAAGATGCACGGAAAAACGGGACTTTTAGGAAGCGGTCTGCAGTACGCTGTAACATGACCGTTCAGCGCCTTGCGAACCTCATCCTCGATATCTATGCTTCTCAATATTTCCATCACTTCACCGCCCGGCTTAAAGCCTTGTCTTCAGATTCAGCAATCATCGAGTCTCTGTCGGTTGTGTGCACGAAAGCAATCCAACGACCGCCACCATATCCACCGACCATCGTTTGAGCCTCAAAGCCCTCACCTCCTCGGGAGTTGTTAGCATTGGCTCTGTCACGGATTCCATTAGCTGTTTCTTCGACAAGGTTTTTCACCCCATCAGATAACAGGATTTCACGGAAGCCCGCAGAGTTGAACTCGATTCTTGTCTGTGTCATCCTTGCCACCTCTTAAGGTTTAACTGCATATTTGTGACGGTTCCTGTCGGTAAGCTGAAGAGCTTCGGCTCTCCGTCTATCTCGTAGGTATTTCCGTCATACACAATATGGTCTCCCGCTTTAACATCCGAGTTTGGCGGCAATATAGCCGTCAATCCCTGCATGATGCCAAGCTCTCGACCATCAAGCGAAAGGCTTCCGCCTCCCGGCTCGACAAGGCAGTTCGGAATAGTGATATCGTCTGTTTTCGACCAATCAAAGACATCAGAGCCTCGGACGGTCTTAACGCTCGCACGTTTCCGCACAATCGTCATGTTCATAAAACTCGGTAACATATCACACCTCCTGCACCTTATACGGAGCCAAGGCCGCAATCAGCGGGTCTGTGATGCTTGATGCGCTCGCATTGCTCGCCCAATTAAGCGAATATGTTATCGACACACCGCCCGCGCTCTCGCTCTGAACTCCGTAGGAGTTGGTCAAAGCGTTAGCGATTCGTCCGGCAAGGATTTCCTTGAGTGCTCCGATCTGTGAGTCACCAAGTCCGCTGGTAAACTTAACAACGACATCATTCCAAGACCTGCCAAGCACGGAACCATCAAGAAACACAAGTCCGTTAGTCTTAACATGATAATCAAGAACGGGCTCATCCTTAAACATGACCGACTCAACACCGCTCACAAACCTTGACGGAAGCTGGATGCACCTCGACACGTTTATGCTGTCGGCCTCAAATTTGCACGGAAGCGATGGATAGAGATGCCAGCCGCAGAAGTTACGAACTGTCATTTGAGCAGATGCCAACAGTTGGGGAACCCTCGCATCACCTGCGAACTTATTCCCCGTCAACGAATCGAACTCCGCAACCGTCATTAAATCCGGCAAGCTTGCCGTGTTTTCGATGGTATATCCCCAATTTGTCAGCAAGTCACTCATTTGTTGCTCACTCCTTTAGCTTTGTTGGCGGGTTTCTTTACCGCCTTTGTCTCGACAACAGGCTTATCAGCCTTAACCTCAACCGCACCCTCGGGCTGATTTCCTTCGGTGTAGCGATAGAGCTTGCCGTTTATTAAATATATCTTCTTCATCATTTCACCTCAATAAGAGGGCGACCGAAGCCGCCCCCGTTCTGCCTTATGAAGAGCTTGAAACTGTTCCAACGAGTGCGAAAGCCGCGGGAACTCTGGTAGCAAGAGCAAGTCTCTCCTCGATTCTTACTGTAACCATGTTCTTGATGAAGTCGTCCTGATCGCTGTTGGAAACTTCAACGCGGAGACCTTCGCCAGCCTTTGTTACGACTGAAGAACCAGCCTTGAAAGCGCCAACGATTGCAGCACCCTGCTCGATAGCTTCGCTCTCAACAACGGTGAGACCCCAGATACGAGGATTTGAAGCGTAAGAGCCATTGCCGTATGAACCGTAAGCAGGACCGCCAAGGAGATACTGAAGATTGCTGTCCTTTGTAAGAAGCAGAGTCTCAAGGTCTGCAGGATTGATAAGAAGAGCATCTGCAGCGTAGCCGGTTGCTGTTCTTACTGCCTGTTTTGCCTTGAGGATGTTATCAAATGAGATGCTGTTTGCACCCTGCTGGATGCCGTCAACAGCAAGGAGAGAGTCAACAAGGAAAGCATCAACAGCCTTCTTGAACTCATAAACACCACGGCCTCTTATTGCGCTCTCAAGGAAAGCAGCATCAGTAAGAAGCTCGTCTGTCTCCTTAAGGAAACCAGCAATCTTTGAAAGTGCAACAGTCACATCGTCATAAGCGACATTGACCTGCGGCTTTGTGCCACCCTGTGCAACTGTTCCAAATGATCCTACCATTGATCCAAGCACATAATATGTAAGAGCGTTTCCGCTGATTGCCTCAGCTCCGAAAAGATCACGAACACCGAGAGCGGGCTGTGCATCAACAACCTTCTGGCTTGTTACTCCAACTGTGGGAGCTGTCTCGGGATCGTTATAAGCCTTAAGAGCAAAGCTCTTTGAGCCCTTCTGTGTCTTAAGTTCCTCAAGATTTGCAGACTTGATTCCGTCCATTTCCTCTTCCTCCTTCTTCTCAACCGTTCCGATTGATTCCTTTACCTTTGCAACCTCTTCAGCCTTTTTAACGAGGCTGTCGAGCTTTGTGATTTCCTCTGTCAGAGCTTCACCGCTCTTGATGCCCTCTTCTGTTGTGAGGTCAAGGCTCTTGAGCTCTTCCTTTTTTGCTTCGAGCTGTTCTTTTAAGTTCATTTTTCATTCCTCCATTTTTTTGATAAATGCTTCGATTGCTGTTTTTCTCGACTCAAGATTGCTCTGCTTCTGCTCCTCCGATGCCTCGTTGGCTTTAGCTTCGTCCTTTCCCTCGTCTGTATCATCAACGGTCTCTTTTAACTTTGCGAGACCGCTCATGGCTTCCTTGAGATGGCTCTCGATTTCTGCCATCGTGTCCAAATCCTTGGCAGAGTTTCTTCTGCCGGACTTAACTTCCGTGTCCTCTGCCGCCTTAACCTCCGTCATGGTTGCATCGGCGTTGGCGGGCAAAATTACACAGCTTATCTCAAACAGGTCAAGCTCGCGGAGCTCGTTTGCTTTTCTTCCGTCCTCAAGCTCGATAGGAGCCCAATCGAGTGTGTCATAAGCAAAGCTGAAGCTCTTGAGTCTTCCGTCCTTGTAAAGCTCACGGACTCTCTGGGCTTCCTCTGTGTCATCAAACTTCGCAATAAAGTGAAGTCCCTTTTCGTCCTCATCTGCGTCAGCCTTGCCAATGTATGACTTCAAATTGTCCATCTGATGAGCCCAAAGAAGAGGAATCCCCTTGCCACCATTCCAACGCTCCGCAAGACTCTTACTGAACGCATGAGGGGCAACGATGTCCCCGTAGCTGTCAGGCTCTCTGATCCATGTAGAAGCGTAGCCCTCAATCGAACCGTTTCCTTCGTCTCTGTACTTGACGTTAAAAGATTTGATTTTCATGTTTATACCTCCGTGATAATTACACTCGTACTACAATTGCAGCCGCAACTTTCTGAAGGGTCGAGGTTGTCATCCCCCGGCCACCTTGCACCGTTGCTGAACGTGTCATCTATTCCGACAACTTCGCCATTCATCATTACATGGCTCGTCCTTGCGTTTGCGCCTGTTACCCATTCCTTCTGGATGGTATTGGAATAGCCCCCGCGCTTTGCTTGATTGCATGACTCGATCATGCCCCAACCGGCTACACACGTTGCCAAGGCTTTGCCGTAGACATTCGCATCAAATCCGGCACGCTTCTCCATCACATCAGCGGGAGTCCTGACTTCTTCGTCCTCTTCGGCTTCTTCCTGTGCGCGGAGAGCTTTGTCGATGTCTCGCTTCGTCTTAACATTTATAGCGTGAGCTCTGCCGCTTGCTAACGCTTTGAGATAGTTGCGCGTGACCTTCTTGTCGTATTCCGTCCCGAGCTTCCTTGCCGTGCTCATTCCGTGAGCATCAGCAACCTGTTCAACTACGGGCTGGAGGTCTGCAGCAAGTTCATCGTCCCATCGTTCCTCGTCCCACCAGTCGGCCTTTGCTCCGAGCTTCGGCAGGATCGACTTCGCTTGCCTATCAAAAAAGCGGCTCAACACCTTTGAGACCGCTTCGTCTTCTTCTCTTTCACTCATGCCCTTGATTCTGACCGCTTCGGACTTCCGCCTCATCTTCACGGGCTCCGTGGTCATCGGCTCCTGCTCGTCCATGTGCGTGTCCGTTGGACTCGCCTGCCCGCCTTCAATCACGTTAAGCGGCACGATAAGCTCATCACCACCCTCAATAGGTGGCAAATTATAATCAGCTCTTGCCTCATTCCTTGTGAGCCAAGGACCACCAACAGAGCTCTGCATGATGCCCGCACGTTCCTCGAATGAGCCTTTGAGCTTTTCCGTCAAGTCAAACTCGACATAAGTGTTCGCATCAGCTCCGATCATTGGCAGCAGGAAGTCATTGAACCTCTGCTGAAGCATCTGCAGGTCAGGTCCCAAGCACTCCGCATAAAGCGCTCTCGCATTGTCTCTCGCACTCGCATAGGTTTGCGTGCCTGTGTGCCATATAAGAGCAGGATTGATTCTATAAGCAGCCGCAACCGCCTCTCTTGAGAGCTGTATCGACTCCGCCCATTGCTGTTCCTTAAAGCTCGTCTGGAACGGCTTGATCTCCATGCCGTCCTCCATCAGAGGAATTGAGCCCGCCTTTGCTCCATCGGGGCCCCACGCTTCACGGAACGCATTGACAAATCGCTTCTTCGTTTCATCATCCCAAGGTTGCACATCCTTCGGCCTTAAGATTTGAGCGTTTAATCTGCCCGAACTATGCCAGAGCTGTTTGCGGAACCTTCCCGCCTCGATCTGCTCCTGCAAGGTCTGTCGGAGTCCCGATATCGGTGAGAGATAGCCGCCCGGATTGCCCGGAGAGTATGTCTTAAACTGTACGAACTCCTCTTTCGGGATATCCGTCACAAGTCCGTTAGTCGTTGAGACTCTTATTGCGTTTGGAGCGTAAACATTTCCGCCTATGGTCTGCTGTACCCATTCAGACGGAATGATTAAAAGCTGGTAGCCGCTCTCATTCTCTGCATCGGGAGTCACCCAGACATAAACGCATCCGAAAACGTAATACTCTGTCACAACTGCACGGATGAACTCGAAACAAGTCTGATAGTCGTTAGGTTTCCAGAGCACCTTTGCCGCTGTGGAGTTCCTGTCACGCTTCCTGTCGGTCTCTCCGTCTCTCTTGTAGACTTTGAGCGGGAGCTGTGCGATTGAGCTCGCCAAGTAATTGACGACCGCCTGCAGGTTGTCCTGTGACTGATAGAGTGCTTTTGCGGTATAGTTGAGCACCGATGTCGGAGCATCCGAGCCGAGTGATATCTGAATCACGTTGTTCGGCTTGATTAAGTTCCGCAATCTTTCAAAAATCGAAGACATTTTTCTTTACTCCCTTATCATTTTGCGCTTGATAAAAGCGATTCGCCTTTCAACGGCTTCTTTCGCATAGTCATGAATCAAGCTGTCTTTTTTACGCATCAACATAGCGATTTCAAGATACCAACCGCTTCGATACATAACGCTTTGTGTATTCGTTGTGCATGAGCCGTCTCGCACTAACCACTCAACACAATCCTCTTTAACGGCTGAAGCGGTCTCGCATACATCCATCTGAAAGATATGCTGAAAGCAATCATCTATCACCAACCCCAGCGGGAACTCTACACACTTCTCCGTCTTGACGGCCTTGCTCCAAGGCATACCGCCCATAATATCAAGGCAGATATCAGCCGGAGTGATATCATCGCTGTATCTGTCGTGATGATTTCCGCGCAATCCCGTGCTCAATGCCGTCTTGATGTAGTTCATACGGATAACATCAGGCATATCATGAGCAACTGCGTTGTCGTGAATCCGCTGGAATACATTCTCATCGATCAAGATGTCATCGTCATCGAGCCACATCGTATATGTGTCGCCCTTGTAGAACTCCATTCCCTTGTTCCGAGCTCCTGCGGCATAGCCTTTGACCTCGACCTGCACCGCCTTATCGGGCTTGAGCTTCTTAACGATGTCCCATGTGTCATCCGTGCTCAAATCATCCACAATCACCAAGTGATAATCCGTAAATGTCTGCCGTCTGATGCAATCGACCATCCTCGGAAGGAATTTTCCTCCGTTATAGGTCGGTATGATTACTCGGAAAAATCTATCTTTCATATTTGCCCGCCTTTGGTAGCCTTTTTTCGAAACTGCGGCTCATAACCTCGACCGCTTCATCGTATTTATCTGCAGGGAGTTCTCCTGCATCGTTTATACAGATAATATCTATATCCAAATCCTCAATTAGCTCCCGAATTACATCGAGGCAAGGATTTATCCTCTGATACTCAAAACGCGCCTTAAACGGTCTGAACTCATTGGAATAATAAGCAAAGTAGTTATATATATATCCCGTCACATTCCACGCATGGCGCTTCGGAGTGATTGTCGGCAGGATCATGTCACCGCAGAGCCGCCCGACTTCCTTCATGTGTTGGACTCTTATACCCTTCATGCAATGCTGTGGCTTTAACAAAATCCACGGATCAGTCCGTTCTACACCCACCGCATCAGCAATCATGTCCATGCCGTTGCGACAATTCCGTCTGAATGTGTTCTGAAGATGATAATCTGACTCATTAAATGTCAGCCGAGGCAGGTCTCCGTCCCAGAAATCATCCTCCGTCAACGGATTCAATGCGAAAAAGTCATCATTTCCGTAGATGAACCGCTCGGACAGCCCATCAAGCCGCCATAAAAACGACTCAATCGCGGAACTGCTGAAGGTCGGCAGGTATTCGCTCGGAATAAATTCCTCATGAGTCACAATCCGCACGTTTTCACGGTTTACCCACTCAGGGACCTGCGATTCTGTGCTCACAATCAGCACAATGCGGTCTATAAATGGCATATTTGCAGAAATTCCGCGAAAAGCGAACTTTAATGTCTCAAAACTGCGGTATCTGCTCTCGTCAAATGCGGCTCGTCCGTATCTGCTCCAATACTGATCCCGCCAAACAGGATCAGAGCCGTCAACATACGGCAAAACGTAGTCCATCATGCAAAAACCAGCTCCGATCCCGATGCGTAACTGCTCTCATATATCTTCTTTGCTCCTGCCGTCTGAATCCGTGTAGCTGCTGAAAATGCCATGATACAAGCTATCAACGGTGCAGGATCATCGGGACTCTTTACCCTATCAGGCAAGCTCACACCGCCCCCAAGATTCCTCAACTGCATCGTCTTTCCCGGAGCATCAAGCACCGGCTGTGACAAATGGAACACCTTAACCCCGCCAAGTGGTGTCTCGCCATACTTAAGCGGAGCACTTGCGGCTATCGCATCAAAAAAGCGGCCCCATCCCGCAGGAAGCTCACCGCCCTCGATTGCTATCCGTTCAACGTTCTTGATTGTGCATATCTGTTCAGCCAATCCACAAACAGGACAGCCACGGCCTTGAAATGCAAGATTTGTCTTGCCCTTTGCCGCCCAATCCTCAAACCACTTATAAGCCCATTCCGTCCCAATCTGCCGCTTGATGACCTCGATGTGATAGTTGCCGTCCTCACGCATCCCACAAGCCGCTATCGAGCACCATCGCCTGTCTTGCGACAAGTCAATGCCAAAATATATCTCGCTCTCTGGTGCAATCTGTGAGTTATCATCAAGGCAAGCATCCCAAGCACCATCCGGGAACGGTTGCGGCAATATCGTCTCAACCTGCTGGCACATACACTCCGAGCGGAATTTATTTTCCGGGAACGTTGCCCGGTTTGCCATCAAAGCTCGCATAGTCAAGAGGCCGTAACCCAAAGCAGGATTTGCTTGAGCAAGCGCTTTCGGATCATCAGTCTGGGCTCCGTCTTCTGCAGACCACTCAAACAAGCCGAGCGTTCCGTCATCAACCTCGCCCCCGAAGTCCTGCGCAACCGTGCCATCAATCACGGCTTTTGCTTGACTACGCAACTGTCTCAAAACTATCGAATCAGGATCACCAGCGTTGGAAAAACAAAATATAATTGCATTTGGTTTTGCATTTGTTGATGCAGCCGCAGCTGACCAAGTTTCCCAATCCCTGTGCTCGCGGATTTCATCCAACATCACAAGGTCATTCGAGTCACCTCGACCGGCTCGTCTTGTAGGAGCTCCGACCTTATACTGTCTATTTTCCGTAAGCATCAAACGCTTGTTGCCGTTTGTACGGCTCACACGGTCAATATCTGCAGACAGCTCTGGAAAGTTCTCTTGATCCTTGATGACCGCTTCCCAGACTTCCTCCGCCTTATCAAGCGAGAGTGATGTACCAAAAACGCTCTCGACCTGCAAAACGTTCAAAAAAAACGATGCAATCACTTCCGAAAGCACCGTCTTTCCATTTTGGCGACTAATTAAAAAAAGTGCCGTGCGATATCTAAAATGCCACCCCTTCGCCAGAGTGCCCACAATCTCAAGCGAGTGAATGAGCGCCCACTCTTGCCACGGGTACAACTCCTTTTTCAAAACCTTGTTTGCATACTCGATTGCTGCAAACCCGAGAGATGTATTCTCGGTCAGTTTTCGGAGCGGCCTTGTATATACCCGAGGAGCAGTCGCGCCTTTTATCTCTTTCATTTTGCAACTTTAAACTTTTTCCGAAGCTCGGACATCTCGGAAACTTTCGTGGGCGCATTGTTTTCCTCAAGTATGTCCTGCAAATTGTTCAGAGCCGCGGCATAATCGCGCACGGTGGCGCGGAACTCCTGCACGGCAGGATTCTGGCGGAGCATCTTTTCGCCCGTTCCAACCGTGACCTGTTGTGCGAGTGGCATCTGCTCATATATCGGAATCTGCTGGTCAATCTTTTTCTGCATGGCGAGGACTGCGTTCGCAAGCGTCACGGCCTGAGGTCTTATGTCCTTGCTCACGTTTGCACATATCTTTTCAGCCTGCGTCATTTATACGCACCCCCTTTCCGCCAGTTAGATTTTCCCATCTCTGTATGATTACATCACAATACTTCGGATCAAGTTCAGCCATGTAGCATTTTCTGTTTAACTGTTCACAGGCTATTAGTGTGCTACCACTACCGCCAAATAGGTCTAAAACAGTTTTCTTTGAATACAACTGAATATATTTCGCACATAGAGCAACAGGCTTTGAATAACTCA
>Ga0326512_10002961_pt1 | contig 12540 bp, 13 predicted proteins | sample 1_2617_0518_D_FD_203652 | JGI IMG/M metagenome (GOLD analysis project Ga0326512, IMG submission 203652) | Bovine rumen microbial communities from UC Davis, California, United States - 1_2617_0518 | ecosystem: Host-associated > Mammals > Digestive system > Stomach > Rumen | place: USA... | reverse complement strand
ACCGAAAGCCCGAAGCGCGATACAGAGCGGATATCCTCTACCCCAGGCAGATTGCTCATGGCAAGCTCAATGGGATAAGTCACAAACTGCTCTATATCGAGCGTACCCAGATTGGGCGATGACGTAATCACTTGCACCTGATTATCCGTGATATCAGGCGTCGAATCCACATTCACTGTGCGCATACCATAGAGTCCACCTCCAATGATGAATGCCAGCAATAACAGCACTATAAACTTGTGCTGTATAGAATACCATATTATCTTATTAATCATAATTCTGCACTTTCAGGGCACAAAATTACGATATTCTTCTTGCAACCTGGTTGCAAATTCAAAATCACAAAAACAGGCAGCACTGAGGCTGCCTTACAAACGGGTTGTGGAACTGCGCTTAGTTGAACCAGAGCTCTCCACCGAGCACCTGAGCGCCTACTATATAGGCTTTATCGCCTGCGGCCTGAGTTGTATACTCTTTGTACTGCTGGCCGTAATCAGATTTTTTAATTACCATAGATCTACCCATTTAATATACAATTTCACAATGGCAAAAGTTTCTGCTGCAAAGGTACGGCAAAAAATAGAGATGCGAAATACCATCAGCACGGCATTTCGCATCACTTATGTTGGGTATTTCGCTGATTCAGACGCTCTATAGGTCAAGTTTCATGTGTATGGTCGTCGCTAAATGCCCAGAATTACCCAGTCGCGAGGGTAGTTCTGCAAAGCCGTGACGGGCATACATCTTCACGGCGTCGGCGAATTCAGGGAATGATTCGATATAGAGGTGCTTATAGCCAGCCTTCCGTGCCTCGGCTATAACGAGTCTGAACAGGCGGGAGCCATAGCCCTTACCCCGTGCGAGGGGCGAGAGATAAAACTTCACCAGTTCTGCATAGCCTTCAGGCAGTCCTTCAGTCGGATAGTATCCACAACCGCCCATCACTTCGCCTTCAACATCTATCACCCAATAGCCAGCCCTCTCCTTTTCCACCGTTTCACAAATATGCCATGTGCGTGGGTCATCGTAGACAGTATTCACCAAAGGAGCACCATATTCCTCGAATACGGATCGTATCAGTCTTGCCAGCGGCTGTTGGTCTGCCATCTCTATAGGTCGAATCGTGGCTTTTGCCGCATCTTGGTTCAGTTCCATCAGAATGATGCTATTTGTAGTCTTTAGCCTTGCTATCAAGTTCCGACAGCCGGTCAAGGGCAGCATTCAGCGTATCGTCGCGCTTGGCAAAGTGGAAACGGATAAGGTGATGTACGTCCTCGCGGAAGAAGCAGCTGCCAGGGACGGCACCCACTCCGACATGCTCAGCCAGCCATTCGCAGAAATGTAAATCATCTTTCACGCCATACTTGGAAACATCAAGCAACACATAATAGGCTCCCTGTGGGTCTGTAAAGGTCAGACCGAAATTCTTCAAACCATCGCAGAACAGCTGCTTCATGTGGCTATAGTGTGCCTGAAGGTTGGCATAATAGCTATCTGGAAAGCGAAGGCCGACGGTAGCAGCCTCCATCAAAGGCGCAGCAGCACCAACGGTCAGGAAGTCGTGCACCTTCTTCACTCGTTCGATGACACGCTCTGGAGCAATGTCATAGCCGAGTCGCCAGCCGGTGATGCTGTAGGTTTTCGAGAGTGAACTACAAGAAATGGTTCGCTCCCACATACCTGGCAGCGTGGAGATATAGACGTGCTTGTGTGGAGCATAGATGATATGCTCATAGACTTCATCTGTAATCACATAGCCATCATACTTGATGATGATATCAGCTATCGTCTGTAGTTCTTCGCGTGTAAACACCTTGCCACATGGGTTCGACGGATTACAGAGAACAAGAGCCCTGGCCCCATTCCTAAAAGTATCCTCCAACAGGTTGGCATCGAAAGAGAATGTTGGCGGCACCAGCGGGATATAGACAGGTTCAGCTCCCGTCAGGATAGTGTCGGCGGTATAGTTCTCGTAGAACGGCGAGAAGATGGCCACTTTGTCGCCTGGATTCACGACGGTCATCATCGCAGTCATCATGGCCTCCGTGCTGCCACAAGTCACCACGATATTCTTATCGGCATCGATGGGCAATCCCGTAAAGTGGCTATGCTTCTTGGCCAGTGCCTCACGGAAGTTCTGCGCTCCCCAGGTGATGGCATACTGGTGAGGGCCAGACGGGGCAATCTGTGCCAAACGATTGGTAATTTCCTTTGGCGGGTCGAAATCTGGGAATCCCTGCGAGAGATTGATGGCTCCGTACTTATTGGAGATGCGGGTCATCCGTCGGATAACCGAATCCGTGAAGCCTGCCGTTCGTATGGATAGTGGCTTCATCTTCTATTCAATAGCGGCAACCACTTCAATCTCAACCAAGGCGCCCTTCGGCAAAGTCTTTACAGCAACGGCAGAACGTGCGGGATATGGTTCCGTGAAAAACTCTGCATAGACGGCGTTCATATCAGCGAAGTCGTTCATGTCAGCCATGAAGACAGTGGTCTTAACGACGTTGCTCATACTGAGACCTGTCTCTTCCAGAATGGCCTTTACATTGGTAAGCGACTGACGGGTCTGTTCTTTGATGCCACCCTCGACGAATACGCCAGTCTCAGGGTCTATGGGAATCTGACCAGAAGTATAGACGAGATTTCCCACTTGAATGGCCTGGCTATAAGGCCCGATGGCAGCAGGTGCCTTCTTTGTACTAATCACTTTCATAACTTCGATCGCTAAATTAAGTATTTTAAATGTGAGTGCAAATTTAGCAATTTTCCAGCATTTCCCCTATTTTTGCAATCATATTTAAATGAATTTAGGTTTTACGCCAGAAAAAATAGGCAGCACCGAGGCTGCCTTACAAACGGATTGCATTTAAACGACCGTGGGGATGATGATTTCACCGACTCCACCACAATATTGCGTAGTCAGGTCAATGATTTTCTGTGCCGTCTGATGAAGCAGCTCGTCAGAAGTAGCATCATTGCCTTGAACAATGTAGAACACGTTGCGAGCCGTCTCGTCAACCAGTGTCTTCTGTACTTGTCGAATCTCCAAGCGACACAATACCTCGTTAGAATCGTCGATGTATGAATATTCATGAGGATTTATCGCTACAGGCTCCGTCTGGCCGAGCGGTACAAAACGCTCTGTACCATCAGTAAAGCGCAGCGTGACATTTCCGCTGACGCGGTCTATATTGTGTGCGCCAAGAGCCAGTTTCGAGTCGAGCGATATGAGGTTGTATATATCTACAACTTTATTAATATAGGTAAGAGAGCCATGCTTCTGCAACAGTTTAATCAGATTCTCGCTGGCAGGAATATTCTTACGTCTTTTCACGCCAGTATGGTCATGCAGCAGGTTGAATCCCTCCAAAATTGGGTCCTGATGTACGTCAACGTCTTTATAACGCTCTAACAGATCGTTCAGTAAGACCTCACGATGTGCATGCCATTCGTAGCTTTCCTTACTATTGTCAAGTCCTTGAATGACCACGAACACGATCTTTACACCAGCGTCAAGAACTGCTTTTTCTACTTTGAACTCCATATCCTGCAGATTATATGTGCAATAGGTACATATCTCTTACTTAAACGCCCCGTTTCCAAGCAAACCCAAAATGAGCATGATAAGCACTCCTATCGTATAGAAGAGAGCACTACGCCAACTTTCCTCTTCCTCATCGTTAGGAGAGAAATTAAAGGGGTCTTCGTACTTCACATTACAGGATTTAGCTGATTCCACCACTTAAATAATTTTTGGTCAGTTCATGCTGGGGATTATTGAAAATATCCTTTGCGTCACCCTGTTCAATAACTTCGCCCAGATACATAAAGATGACGTGGTCGGCAATGCGCTGAGCCTGACGCAAGGTATGAGTAACCATGACAATGGAATAGTCCTGCTTTAACTTCACGAAGAGATCTTCAACAGTCTTGCTCGAGATGGGATCAAGGGCACTGGTGGATTCATCGGCCAACAGGTAGCTGGGCTCGACAGCCAGACTGCGAGCCAGACAGAGGCGCTGTTGCTGTCCACCAGACAGTTTGATGGCAGGAGTATGCAAGCGGTCTTTCACCTCTTCCCACAATCCCACTGCCTCAAGATAGTGCCGAACTACGAGATCAAGCTTGCGTTTGCCCCGAACGCCATGTATCTTGCATCCATAGGCAATGTTGTCATATATGCTCATGGGAAGCGGACATGGCCGTTGTGGAACCAAGCCAATATTTCGACGCAGTTCGGTCATTTGGCTGGGACCCGCCGCAACAACGTCTTGTTTTCCTAAGTTTACTTCACCGTCAATTTTGACGCCTTCTATTGAGTCTACAAGGCGGTTGAAGGTACGCAACAGCGTGGTTTTACCACAGCCTGAAGGACCGATGATGCACGTTATCTTATTCTGAGGAATCTCTACGTTGACATCCTTCAGAATATGCGACTTGCCTATGTGGATATTCAGATTGTGCGTGGCCAGATGAGTGTCCTCCAGACGGGGGAACTTACGGTCGACAATGAACGGAACCTGTACCGTCCAAGGTATACGCTGGCTGTAACTGGCACCAAGTACGTGTGGAAAACTGATAGAAAAACTCATATTATATATTATTTTTTATGTGTTGGATAGACATCATTTTGCGGTGCAAAGGTACGATGATTCAGTCACCTGGACAATACCTATTGAATAGTAAAATGCATCGCTAACAATGGGTATATTTGAGGATTATATCTTGTTGCGCGAGAAGCGGCTCATGATGAACCGGCCACTAAGACTGAGGACAAGTACGATGGCCGTCAGCACTACTGCAGCGGCGTATGCACGATCCTGCACTTCTAACTGGGGAGCGCTAAGCTGGAAGAACACGCTCAATGGCAGAGAGGCCGTCTGCTGAGTAAGACTTGTAGGTATAGAGTCGCTAAAACCAGCAGTAAACATCACACCTGCCGCGTCGCCGATGGCACGTCCGATACTAAGTAACGTAGCAGTAGCAATAGCCGGGGCTATCTGACGGACAACGACGCTGATGGTCTCCAGTCGTGTGGAGCCGAGACTATAGCCAGCCTCCAGCAAGTCTTGTGGAATGGTCTTAGCCACTTCGTCCATTGAGCGGATCAAAATAGGTATGATGAGCAAGGTGACCACGATAATACCACCAAGGAGCGACGTACGCAGGCCAAAGAATATCATAATGGTGAAGCCGAACGCACCATAGACAATGCTTGGTATTCCGAAAAGTACATCGTAGGCCAGGCGTGCAATAGAGCCAAACTTGGAATGAGGCTTGAGATAGACATTGAGGTAGAAGACTACAGGTATCGAGACCAGTAAGCCCAAGAAGGTTGCACCACCTACTATGTAGAGTGAACCAACGATAGCATTCAGGAATCCACCTTCCTTGCCAATATAGAAGCCGCCTCCAGGCAACGACGACACCATCTCCCACGACAATACGGGCAGGCCACGCTTGAAGACTGACCAGATGACACTGACAACGAAGAACAGTACCAAAGCGATGGAAGCATACATCAATACCTTCCAGATTTTTTCTATGACTATAGCTCTCTTCATTTGTTTTTCATTTTACGTAAGACAAGTCGTGAGAACAGGTTGAACACCAGTACGACAAAGAACAGAATGAATGCTGCAAACATCAGCGCACTCTCATAGAGTGGCAGTGACAGCATCTCGCCGTAGTTGTTTGCTATCAGGGCAGGAATGGGATAGCAGGCATCCAGCAAAGAGCCTGGCACAATAGCCAAATTGCCACACACCATGATGACGGCAATGGTCTCGCCCAATGTACGACTGGCTGCCAGGACGATGGCAGCGATGACACCTGGTGCCGTCTTGCGTAGGATGACATCTTTAGTGGTCTGCCATCGTGTTGCACCCAGCGACCATGCCGCTTCGCGGTATTCACGTCCCACGTTGCTGAATATCTCTATAAACAGGCTGACCAACAGAGGGATTACCGTCACGCCCAGAACAATGCCCGTGGCCAACACCGTATAGCCACTGCTTTCGCGATGCAATGATGGTGCCACTATGTTTGCAACCCACGGCACGATGACCAGCATACCCCATACACCATAGATGACCGACGGCAGTCCTGCCAGAATGTCAAGCAACGGAAATACATAGCGCTTCACAGCAGTATGAGCATACTCTGTCAGATAGATGGCCATAAGCAGGGAAATGGGGATGGCAATGCCAAGGGCCAACAGCGACACATAGAGCGTTCCCATCAAGAATGGAAAGAAGCCAAACCGATTGCTCATCGGTCGCCACTCGCCTTCAGTAAGTAAGTCCCACAGAGAGTGCTCCTGCAAGATTGGTACTGACTTCAGATACAAGCCCACAGCCATTGCCACCACCAAAAGCAGGCTGCTGATGGTCAGAACGGCCATCAGCTGCTCCGCTATGCGGTCTTTCAGTAATCTCTTGTCTCTTGCCATGACGTTTATTTCTTCACACCTAACTTTTTGAGTCCGGCATCAAGTTTTTCCTGTGGTATTTCAATATATCCCTGCGGCCCATTCTCTTTCTGCCCGTCAGTCAGAATATACTCGAGAAAAGCCACGACAACGGGGTCTGTTGGCACTCCGTTAGAGACAAAGTAAAGGTCGCGGGCAGGAGGCGACGGATAACGTCCGTCGGCAATGGCTTTCACAACGTCCGACTTGTTTTCATAGAAGTCTTCCTCCGGATCAATCTGCCCGTTGTTGTTCACATCGATGGGTGCTACGGCAATTCCTGGATTGGGCTTACCCGTCTTCGTGTCGTAGGCATAACCGATATTGTTCAGTCCAAGGCCGTTCACATCCTTTTGGATGGCGGCTGCCAAGCCTGGGTCACCGAAGACAGCTGTTCCCTGCAGGTCTTCCTGCTTCCCGCCGAGATATAGTGCCCAGGTCTCCGCCGCACCGCAGGCATCGCTGCGGGTATAAACTGTAATAGGTGTCGCATCACTTGTACCAGCTACCTGACCCCATGTCTTCTTTTGGCCCTTAATCCACAAGGCCACAAGGTCATCACGTGTCACGCCATGCTGCTTCAGCTCGTTATAGACAGGATTTTTGGCGTTGATGGTAGGCACCACGGCATCTTTAGCCACGGCAAAGCCCACAGCACCACGCTGCTGTTCTGCCTCACTCAGTTCACGACTCACCATGCCAAAATCCACAACTCCGGCAATAGCATCGGTCACCCCTTTGCCGGCACCACCTGCCGACACGTCAATTTTCACACCAGGATGTAACTTCTGGAACTCATTGGCCCACTGTACAGCTAAAGGGTAGAGCGCAAAGGCTCCAGACAGTGAGATTTCGCCACTCAGTTCTCCGTCAGCACCAACCTTCGATTCTTTTTTTCCGCCGCAAGCGGTCAGCGACAGGGCCAGCACTGTTGCACCCAATGTCGCAAATGTAAATAATTTCTTGTTCATATTCGTGTTTATTTTAGAATTGTAGAATAAATTGGGTTTCAATCTGGTTGACATCTTTTGCAACCTTATTGTCCGTGTAAGTATAAGCAGCCTGAATGCGTAGCTTCTTGATTGGAATAATGTTCACACCCAGCTGATAGTTCCACTGTCTTTCATCACCATCCTTGTCGGCTTTGAAGTAGTCAACACTCAGCAACGGCTGCACTGCCTTTGATACCCAGTAGGCTGCGGTAGCATATGCACCATCACTCTTTTGTCCAGCCGTGTTGCCGTTCAGGTATTCTCCGCGAATGGTCAGTTTGTCATCTTTGTACTCCACACCAGCCGAAGTACGATTTCGCACGTGTTCATCCCCTTTTGCCCCGTAGGATCCCTGATAGTGTCCTACGCTTAAGGCCAGTTCTTTTAAGGGTCTTACCCAAAGCAGTCCTGCAAAGTCCTTCTTATCATTGTCATCCTTGGTGTTAATACCGTTGCCGTTGAACACTCCAACGCGATAGCTCACTACCTTATTAAAAAGATCACCATAAAGTGTTATGCCCACGTCACGTCCATTGGCTTTCAGACCGCTTAGGTCGTTGTATCCATTCAGTCGAGATACCGCAGTAGGATTCTCAATAGTCACCCATGTGGCAGGACCGTAGAGCGTTTCCTGCGAATACTGCACTTTATATTCACCTATTTGCACATTCACTTCCGGTGCAATCTTCCATCGCAAATAGGCATCAATTACTTTGACACTCGTCTCATATTCCGCCTGAAACTTATAGTCCACCTTGTCACTTAGCACACCATCTGCAGCCAAACGGATACGCCGGATATCAAACCCGTGTGTCGCGCCTTCCTTGTCACTCCACGCATAGCGTGCATTTATTAACCCCGATATTTTCGGTGCCTTCAGCTCTTGAGATGCTATTGGTAACACTGCCACCAACAGCAGAATGCTTACGAGTGTTATCCTAAATACTTTCAATCTTTTCATATGTGCAATCATTTTTTTGTTGTTGAATAACGAGTGCAAAGGTACGGCGAAAACCCCGCCCTGGCAATACCATGAGCGGGGTAATTTGATTCACGATAAATAGTGATGTTAATGGCAAATCTTAGGTATTTAGACTATTAGTGCCGCTGATGAAGACCACATTCACGGTGGTCGGGCGATTCCCACCACCAGCGCCCTGCACGTACGTCTTCACCAGGCTTTACGGCTCGTGTACAAGGTTCGCAACCAATGCTGGGATAGCCTTTATCGTGGAGTTTATTATAGGGCACATGGTTTTGGCGTATATAATCCCACACCTGCTGTTCGGTCCATGAGATGAGAGGATTGACCTTGATGAGCTGGTGCTGTTCGTCCCACTCCACGGTCTGCATGTCCTTGCGGGTGACGCTCTGCTCACGGCGCAGACCACAAATCCAAGCATCGAGTCCCTTGAAAGCACGTGCAAGCGGTTCGAGCTTGCGGATCTGACAACAACGATGGCGGCTCTCTATGGAGTTATAGAAGAGGTTGATGCCCTCTTCGCGTACCATGCGCTGCACCTCGCGATAGTCAGGGAAGAACACTTCCAACTGGATGCCGTAAGTCAGGTTGGTCTTGTCGATGAGCTGGTATGTCTCAGGGAAGAGACGGCCTGTGTCGAGTGTAAAAATACGAGCACCACCTTTCTTGACAATGATGTCCGTCAGCGTCTGATCTTCAATGCTGAGAGAAGATGAAAGAGCGATGCGCCCTTTATATGCCTCGAGGAAAAAGCCGACGACCTCTTCAGCGGGCGCATCGCGAAAACGTTCGTTTAAATCACGTATGAGTTGTGTCCGTTCCATATTGTTTCTGTTTTAATCATGCCGGCGCCGACGGTCTCGTTGGTGTCGGGATCGATGAAGATGACGCTGCCTGTTATATGGTTCAGGCGATAGTCATCGAAGACAAGGGGCTGGGCGGTGTGGATGGTAATCTCGGCGATGTCGTTCATCTTGATCTGGGACACACCGGGTTCCTTCTCCAGAGTGTTGATGTTGCGGCGGTAGTTGATGGTTCGCACGACGGCGAGTGTCTCGCTGGTGGTCTGTCGCACGATGTACTTGGTACGCGGCAGCAGCGGCTGCTCGTTAAACCAGCAGACATCCAGACGCAAGTCCTGTTCCTGATGAGGTTGCGGCTCATCGGTCTTTACGAGGATGTCGCCGCGAGAGATGTCGATGTCATCAGCCAGCTGCAAGGTGATACTCTGCGGCGGTGTGGCCTCACTGAGTTCATCGGCAGTCTGTGTGATGTGTGACACGACAGACTCAAGTCCACTTGACAAGACTTTTATGCGGTCACCCACGCGGATAATACCACTGGCCACGCGGCCCGCATAGCCACGGAAATCGGGGAAGCGGCTACTGATGGGACGGATGACATACTGTACGGGGAAGCGGAAGGCACGCTGCACGTCGGTCTCGACATTGGATGCCGACTTGTTGACAGGCACCGTCTCGAGGAACTCCAGCAGCGGCGAACCCGTGTACCACGGCATGTGTTCAGAACGGTTCACCACATTGTCGCCGTCCTTGGCCGAGATGGGGATGAAGTTGATGTTCTGGATATGGAGAGTCTGAGCCATCTTCTTGTAGTCAGCTACAATGCGGTTGAAGACCGCCTCAGAGAAATCAACGAGGTCCATCTTGTTGATGGCTACGACGATGTGGGGGATGCCCAGCAGACTGGAGATGTAGGAGTGCCGCACGGTCTGCTCCAGTACACCATGACGGGCATCGACCAGAATGATGCTCAGGTCGGCTGTTGAAGCACCTGTCACCATGTTGCGGGTGTACTGAATGTGGCCTGGCGTATCGGCAATGATAAACTTTCGCTTGGGTGTGGCGAAGTAGCGGTAGGCCACGTCAATGGTAATGCCCTGTTCGCGCTCAGCTCGCAGGCCGTCAGTCAGTAGGGCGAGGTTCACCTCCTCGTTGCCACGAGATTTCGAGGCTGTCTCAACAGCCTCCAACTGATCTTCGAATATCGACTTCGAATCATACAGCAGTCGTCCGATGAGTGTCGATTTTCCGTCGTCTACGCTGCCCGCCGTCGAAAAGCGCAGCAGCTGCATATCTAAATAACCTCTTTCAGAATTCATAATTCGCATTTTAAAATCTTCAATTCATCATTAAAAGTAGCCGGCTTTCTTGCGGTCTTCCATACTGGTTTCACTACGTTTGTCATCGGCTCGTCCGCCACGTTCGGTGACGCGAGTTGCCGCTATCTCCTCGATAATATCCTCCAGCGTGTGGGCTGTGGAGAGTGTCAGACCGGTACAGGTGATGTCGCCGATGGTTCGGCAGCGCACCTGCTTGGTCACTATCTGCTCTGTCGGCTTCAGCTTAATACACGGCTCGGCGGCCAGCCACTGTCCATCGCGCTCAAAGACCTGTCGCTCGTGGGTGAAGTAGAGACTGGGCATCTCAATTTTCTCCTGTAGGATATACTGCCAGACGTCCATTTCCGTCCAGTTGGAGATCGGGAACACACGAAAATGCTCCCCCATAGCCTTGCGCCCGTTGAAGATGTTCCACAACTCAGGACGCTGATTCTTCGGGTTCCACTGGCCGAACTCATCGCGATGGCTGAAGAAGCGCTCCTTGGCACGGGCCTTCTCCTCGTCGCGACGGGCACCACCTATGGCTGCATCAAAGTGGTACTTCTCGATCGTGTCCAAGAGCGTGGTTGTCTGTAGTTTGTTGCGTGAGGCATAGTAGCCAGTCTCCTCCTTGACGCGCCCTGTGTCAATGCTCTCCTGCACGGAGCCTACAATCAGTTCAGCACCAAGACGGCTTACCAGCGCATCACGATAGTCAATGGTTTCCTGGAAGTTATGTCCCGTGTCGATATGCAACAGGGGGAAGGGAATTTTAGCGGGATAAAATGCCTTATAGGCCAGATGGACAATGACGATAGAGTCTTTACCACCAGAGAAGAGGATGACGGGCCGCTCAAACTGTGCCGCCACCTCGCGGAGTACGTAGATGCTCTCCGACTCTAATTCTTTCAGATGTGTGATGTTGCTCATTCTATGCTTTCTTTTATGGATTTCAATACGTATTCCAGGATGTCATCTGTGTGACATTCAGAGATAAAATTGCCCTCGAACTGTGACGGAGAGACATAGATACCCCGATCCAGCATACGCTGGAAATAGCGGGCAAAGCGCTTCTGGTCGCTGCGGCGGGCATCTGCAAAGTTTCTTACAGGTTCGGCATTGAAGAACAGTGTGAACATCGAGCCGCAGTGGTTCAGCTGGATGTCCCTGCCGCGGATAATCTGCTTCAGTTCCTCAATGAACTGGCGGCTGCGACCTTCCAGCTTCTCATAAAAACTGGGAAAGGCCAGCTGGTGGAGCGTCTCCAAACCAGCAGCCATCGCTACAGGATTGCCGCTGAGGGTACCTGCCTGATAGACGGGACCATCCGGAGCAAGCAGAGCCATGATATCCTCACGTCCGCCAAAAGCTGCAGCTGGGAAACCGCCCCCGACAATCTTGCCCACGGTAGTCATATCGGGGGTGATACCGAAACGCTGCTGTGCACCGCCAAAAGCCAGTCGGAAACCGGTGATGACCTCATCGAAGATGAGTACGGCACCGTATTGCGTCGTCAGTCGGCGGGTGGCTTTCAGGAAGTCGAGCGACGGAACCACCACACCCATATTACAGGCCACAGGCTCCAGGATGATGGCAGCAACGTGGTCGCCATGCTTCAGAAAATATTGTTCCAGTGCCTCCACGTCATTGTATGGAAGACAGACGGTATGCTTAGTGAAGTCGTTGGGGACACCTGCGCTGGAGGCGGTACTGATGTTGGCAACGGCAGAACCCGCACTGACCAGCAGATGGTCGGCGTGACCGTGATAGTTGCCTTCAAACTTGACCAACGTATCGCGACCTGTAAAGCCACGGGCCACGCGGATGGCTGACATCGTAGCCTCTGTGCCGCTATTGACGAATCGCAGACGCTGCATCGAGGGGAAAGCCTCGCGTACACTTTCGGCCAGCCGCGTCTCGGCCTCTGTAGGTATGCCGTAGCTGGAGCCTCGCTGAATGGCCTCTATGGCAC
>Ga0326512_10002960_pt1 | contig 12543 bp, 7 predicted proteins | sample 1_2617_0518_D_FD_203652 | JGI IMG/M metagenome (GOLD analysis project Ga0326512, IMG submission 203652) | Bovine rumen microbial communities from UC Davis, California, United States - 1_2617_0518 | ecosystem: Host-associated > Mammals > Digestive system > Stomach > Rumen | place: USA: California... | reverse complement strand
GCGCTCCAGAGTGGAACCAGGAGTTCAAGGGCATCGTGCTCAATGTCTGGAAGGTCAAATAAGAGACTATCGAAATAGGGTGTCACATCTCACGACGTGGCACCCTACAGGTCGCCAAAACAACATTATATTGCAGTGGCAACTACCTAACTAACAATCATTATGTAGGTTTATACTGTGCTCATTAAAACCATTCTTTAATTATTGAGTGGGTTCTTTACGAACGCCAAAAACCTTGCGCGATTTATCGTTGATGATACGGCTGGCCTTATGTCCGTCGAATCGAGTCGGTCTGATTATAAATTCTGGAACATTGAATGACAAGAAACGATCGCGATAGAATCGGCGTGGATTACGCTGAGGCAACATAAAGGGTTTGGTGGCCATGCCTTTGTCATCGACATGACAGAAATAGGGTCGCGTATAAAGCCCGTCGTCGCGACGGGAGCTGAAAACGAGCCAGCGAGAAGCGGTACTCCAGTTGTGGAATGATTCTGTATCATCAGAGTTAGCTTCTGTCATGGAGCGACTTTGTCCTGAAGAAAGGTCGAGTAGCCAGAGATCTGCCTCGTGATGCCAAATACTGAACTGTCCGTAATTGGAGAGTGTATAACAGAGGAAACGTCCATCATAAGAAGGACGGGGGAAGGATACCGACTTGTGCTGCGACTCGGCATTGACAATCGTGTCAATACGGTTGCCAAAGTTGCCCGTTTCTGGATTGAAATCGATACGGCAGAGATTATAGTGGATGGAGTCGAGCTGAAGACTACCTTCAGGAATGGCACGAGCCGCACAGAAATAAAGTGAACGACCGTCAGCAGAGAAAACGGGATATGTCTCATAAATGGAATCTTGCTTGAGAAGGGGTGAAAGCAGCAATTCATTTTTCTCGACGTCATAAATCTGGAGGTCAGAAGCGGAATCAAAGACCTCGATACGGTTGTGGTCTGCACTATGGAAAACCTGATTCGTATTATTCGTTGAATAAGCAATATAACGGCCCGAAGGATGCCAATAGGGATAAACACAGAGGCCGAGCGTCTGACTGGTCTTGGTATTATAAGCAGTCACAGAACCATCACTGTGACGCAGTAGCGTGGCACCATGCGGTCCGCGGATATGAAGGCTCATCTCGGCAGGATTGCCACGATTGAAGCTATGACAGTTGACACAACCCTCGAACTGTGTGTTCTCTATTAACGGACGCTCTTCAAATGAGGAGAGATCACGTTCATAAATGCCCATCTTGCTCCACACCTCATGACCAGGAGCAATCAGACGATAGCAGATACCATAGTCGATGCTGTCTTGGCTGACATAGATGGGGAAAGATTGATAGGTATGCCAGCCATCATCATATTTGGCTGAAACAGTTACATGAAGTGAGTCGCCAAGATTCTGAGCAAGCAACGTATGCCAATCGTCAAGGTCAAAATCGACCGATTCATCGCCCTGGCTATGCAAGCTGTTTCCATGACTATCAGTGATAACAGCATCAATACGTAATGCGTTCTCATCTGCCATATTAAAGCAAAGAGGAGCAATGTTAACGGGTATAGTAACACCGAGGTAGTCGGGATAGATTTGAGGTAGCTCAGACTCCTGCTTTGCATTCTCGGGTGATGACGAACAAGATGTTAGCAGCCAACACCACGTACCTATTATTATATATAGAACCTTTTTCATCGCGTAACGGATATGAAATGATTTAAACTTTCGCGGTCGCCCGTCAATAGATAGTAGGCCACTAAATATTGGTAGGCCATACGATTCTCAGTATTCCTGAAATAGAGACGTTCAAGCATCTCTGGGCCTACATGATCACCGAAGTAGAAGTCGTCTGTATAGAGCATCTGGCGCAGACGTCCGTATTCGGGATGTTTGGCTATAGCCTCCTCATTTCCCAACAGCGGTAGCGTCTCACTGGCCCATTCACGGTAGAAGAGCGTTTTCTGCAAAGCCTTGAGATATTTACGAGCCACCTCGTAACTGCCGAGAATCAGGTTGGTCTGTGCCAGTCGCTTGTAGCATCGGCCACTCTTCTGGAAGTCGAGAATAGCTTCCTGGGCTTCGAAAACTGTCCGCTGAGCGATCGTAATCATACCTAACTGATAAAAAGCCTCAGATGTAGGCAAAGGACTGATAGCATCGGTTCCGACATCGGGCAGAAGCCCTAGGATGCCATTCTGATTATATTCAAACATGTGGTCCAAGAGCATACCATGCTTCGCCAAAGCCAAATTCTGTACCGTCACCCCAATCTGATTATTTGGCTTTTCGTCATTGATAGTCTCAAGTATGCGGTTCCATTGCTGATAACGAGCCATAAAGTCGTACTGCATCACCTTCTCAGCTTTGAAATTGCTGTTTTTCCATACGAAAATACCCATACCGGTAGCTACTATTGCGGAAGATAGGACCATAGAGGGGACAGTTCGATGATATGCGCGATGAAAGAACAGGAAAGTCCCTGCAATCGCGAAAACAGACAGGGATGCAGCCCAAAGAAACCACGGAAAATCTGCAGGGTAGCGATAATAATGAATGCCATGCCATAGGCTATCGACAGGAATGGGGAGGCAAACTGGTCCCACTAGAAAATAGAGTAGTGGTATGGCGACAATGAGCAACACATATCGAACCCATCCCTTTGACCATCTAAAAATCACCCAAGTAATGAGAAGTGTAAGTAAGACTGCCCAGACACCACTCAATAACGCATTCTCATCGAGCAGGAAGATCCAAAGCAGGAATGAGGGCACAAAACTCAGTCCATAGAACCACCCATCTTTAACCAGTCGAAGCAGCAGGAGTTGTACCATCGATAGCAGGAGTGCAATGATAAAAGCTCCCACCCACGCATAAAGGAAAAACTGTGTACAGAAACGTCCCAACAAGTCGGCTACCCCACCAGGTTGTTTAATAATCTCCCACACATAGGTGCTGTCAAAGAGGAATAGCTGGTATTGCTCCTGATAATGCAGATGATGCGGATAGGCCCATCCAAAAAAGAGGAGGACGACCACACCGAAAAGGAAAGTGCATATAGTACAAATAATCTTCATTTGAACAACTTGTAAGATAATGAATTAGTAAAACACTCGACTAAACTCTTCGACACTGAAACGTACAGGCTCTACCATGAATTCAGGACGATTGTAACTCTTCAGAAGGTTGACATGATTTTCCGGATCTTCCTGAGGCAAGAGAAAAGCCTTTCCTACTTCTCCTTTATTGAAATAAGAGAAATAGACACGGCAGAAGTTGCCATCTTCCCGGCGGCTGGCACACATGATCCAATGCCCATTACTCGACCAAATAGGATAGCTGTCCTGAAAACCTTCACTGTTCAGTTTCTTAAGATCGATGGACGACGAAGGCTCTTCACCAAGCGGTATACAAACGATATCTGCATCATAGTGCCTGATATGGAAACAGCCATATTGACCTTCGGCAAAAAGCAGATAGCGCCCATCAGGACTGATACGCGGCAAGGTGGCACTCTTATCTTTCGATGCCGCATCATACACCAGCTCTTCTTCGCCAAAAGTACGTGATGCCATATCGAACGGACGGCGATAGAGATTGTATTGTATCTTCTGATAGGTTGATGCTATATCTTTATCGCGTAACTCTTCAGGTAGAGGAACAGACTTACTGTAATAAAGGTATTTGCCATCTGGCGACCAGGTTGGATAAACCTCCAGAAGGATTGAATCGTTGCTGATAATGCTCACCGAGTCGGTTGCTACATCGTAGAGAATCAAGTCGCTCGCCTCATCGTAAACCTCAAGTTTATTAGGGTTTGACGTATGGAATCCCTGTCGCGTACGATTGGTTGAAAAAGCTATCAGTTTTTCTGTAGGATGCCATGCCGGATAGACACCCGAAGAAATCGTATAGTCACGTTTCAGATTGACTTTAGAGATCTTACCATCGCTAACTATTACAGTACCACTATTTGAAAGACGGACATGAAAAAGCATATTGTCTGTCTTGTAGTTCTGATAGCTGTGGCAGTTGATACACTGGCCTTTCTCCCTATCATTACAGGTAATCTTGTTGTTGAAGATCTGTGTCTCCTCGAATGAACTGAGCTTACGCTGAGCTATCTCCATGAAGTCCCATGCAATATACGACGGTTCGATAAGACGATATGACAGATATTCGTCGATAGGCTGTTCGGATACATGTATTTCAAATGGACTGAACGAGAGCCATTCACTCCCTTTTTGTCCCCAAACTTCCACCTTGATACTTTTGCCTTTCGATGTATTAAGCATAGCTTGCCACTCTGGCTCAGGTATCTGTATCTTTACGCCGCTACCGTATGTCTGTTGCCTGCCATCGTGAGTGGTGAAACATGCCACACAATTCTGGTATTCATCAGCAGGGAGCATAAAATTAAGGGGGGCAATATTGTAAGGCACAGTAACATCGCAATAATCTGGAAAGATATCAGGCAAGCACCCTGCTTCTTTTGATGATGAGGGAATAGCCGGGTGACCTGTACATGATGGCAACATCATCATGGCAGCAGCTAAAAACTGGAGATAAGTGTAGATATATCTTTTCATTTCTTCCTACGATTGAACTTCATTATGTTTCCTGCCCACAGTCTTTGTATATTGCCTTCCAAAGAAATAGTAATACCAGTAAGTATCTCCCCAGTCTTTTCCCATTTCTTCTGCGATCTTTCCTAGTGTCAAACCAGGTTTCACACGGCTTTCAAGAGTTTTGCTAAACTGTTTATATCGATTGTAGATGGTCTCCTCGACGGGAATCATCACTCGCTTATCTTCCGGGGCCTTGTCCATGAACAAGATATAAGCCTCCTGCGCATGCAAAGGGAAAGTTTCACCTTCATGTAACTTCAGAAACTTACGTAGCGACAGCCAAAAACAACGTGAGTCACAACGTAACATGGCATAAAGCAATGCCTGCTCTGATGCCACTTTACTATCTGATTCATACCAAATGCTGATACTACTAACAATATAGCTGTCAGTGTTCTCGATGCCCGAGAGCTCATCGGGATAGGAATTTTGCAATGCACAAACTTTAGCGGATACTGGTGCTGGCTGCCAGTCGCCGTAAAACGGATGGTGATGTAACAGGGTGGTATAACGTTCCAACAGTTTGTCATCCCCTTTCGCCAAAGCACAACGTGAAAGCATCTTCAGATAGAAAGGGGAGAAACCTGCCTGTATGCCATTTTCGAAATTCAATCGGATAGCTTCATTCACCATTCCATAGTTGTAATAAACCAAGGGCGAAGCTATATTTAAAAGAGATACGTGGAGTGAATCGGGGTTATACATTGGATAACAGATGTTACCCTTTATAAACGAGCGGTCAAGCAATCCGCCTTCGTTCATCAGAGCAATATTCTTGAGAAATACGATCGTGGTCGTTGGCTTAGGATTCTCTTCTGCCACACGAAGAACCTCCTGCCAGTTGTCAGATTCAGCATAGTATACCATACGCATTTCGTCGAAATAATCTCGATCCCGGAACATGAACGAGTTGGTAAGGATCATGCCTGCAACAGTACACAACACAGGAATAAACCACCTGTTCATGAATCTGCCACACAGAGGAATGATCACAGAAACAACGCCCAGAATCCAAAATGGGATGGAGAGATGCGCACTACTATCGAGTGGAGTTTCAAAACGGGGAAAACCTGCCATCGTGACATCATCAGACTTCAGATAGGAATAGAACTGAGTATGCCAGATGCTAGCGGCAGAAAAAAGAAGGATGATGCCAAGGAGCTCTCGCCATGTCGGTTTTTCGAAGACCACCAGACATAATATGAAGAGCAAGGCAAACCACCCCAGTATAGGATAGGCACAAAATCCCAACAGATACCAGAGAAGATGACACTTACGCGGAGTGAAACGAGCCACCCACAACAGCAACAGCATGACAAAATAGCCTATCGACTGAGAAAACCAATAACCTCGAATCCTGAAGATATAAATCCAATAGCCTAAATCGACAACAGCGACAAGCAGGCAGGCTACAGGCAAGAGCATCAAAGCGGAGGCTCTTCCCTGTAACCGGAATGCTTTTGTTCCCACAAAGAAGATGAGTATCCAGATAGCCACCAATACACCAGCACCTAAGGCAGGAAAAAAGAAAAGTTGCGTGAGCCAGGCTCCCACATACTGCAGCAAGCCAAAGGGTTTCGATAGAAGAGTTTGAAAAAAAGGTGCTCCAAATAGATATTCAGAGCGGTCGTGTGCCGTATATAGTACCATTTGATTAATGTATAATACGTACACGACGAAAGAAATGAAAGCCAATAGGCTTACATAGAATAATATACTATATACTTTACTTTTATTGATCATTTCTTGCTTTAAAAGGCTGACTCATTTTATTGAGTCAGCCTAATAATAATTATACTGATAAGGAAAGATTATTCCTCATAGTAAACAGATTTGATGGTAATAGAACCACGGGTCATCAAGAGATCCAAGTCTTTGCCATCACCGCCAGAAGCACATTCTTTAGCAATTTCCTCAGTGATAGGAAGTTCCCACAGACCTACGGTAGGTACAACATCATCTGCATAGGTAGTGCTCCACCAGCCATTCATGACACGCATGGTAAGTCCAGTACCCTCACCCCAGATGAATGGACCTTCTTGAGCATCTGTAATCTCAAAGATAAGAGTCTTGAGACCAAAGTAAACCTCGTCTGTAAGATATGGCAGATATTTACCTTCATTATCGCTGAAACGTCCAGCAGCTGCATCACCAGCTTCGAGGGTAAACGGCTCACCTTGATAGATATAGTACTTCTCAAGAGGGTTCGTAATTTCCTGACAACTAACAGGGAAGTCAGCTTTAAGCTCTGTGCCATCAGCACAAAGTGCAGTCAGGGTGACGGTATGCTCACCAAGCTTCATCTTCTTCCATGCATAGTTACCCACGATATCCTTTCCGCCAATAGTCCACTTCGCATTGACTGGAGCAGACGTCGTACATGTAATGACGTTTCCATTCTGACCACTGGATGCCTTATCAACAGTGACAGAGGATTTAGCCTTAAGCTCGTCTACAGTGATGTGACCACCATTGCTGATGTCCTCATGAGTAGCATTGCAAGCTACCAGTGCACATACTGCAGCAAAAAGCAAAAATATCTTTTTCATATTGATTACCTATTATATTATTAATAAAGTGGAACATATTGTGTCTCAACATTAGATGCATCCCAACCTGGGTTCTGGACCAACTTGCCATTCATCAGATTAATCTGAGACTGAGGCTTTGCTAAGAAACCATTGGTTTCAGCGTAACGCTTAGCCCAAGAACATGTCATGTGATGCATTGGTCTTTTGTTAGCCTTATCGCCAAGACATACAATCATTTTACCTTCCTGAGCCTGAAGTGCCTTAGCAGCGTATGAACTTTCGCCAGAGTCGATGCCAGACCAACGGCGCATATCGTTGAAGCGAAGACCCTCGAAGGCAAACTCCCAACGGCGCTCGTCCTGAACAGCCTTCAAGGAATATGCGGTCTGAGGAACACCGGCACGAGCCTGAACCTGATTCATATATGAAGCATCACCCGTGAGCTCTGTAAGCATCAGAAGAACATCAGCATAACGCATCAGGTAATAGTCTTCGAAGTGGTCACCCTGCATAGGATTGTCGAGTGAACTGCTTGAGTAGCCAGGAGCCTTAGTCCACCAAGGATTGTCGCTCGAAGTACAAGCATCAAGCGTAATGGAGTTGAATTTCTTTACACCATAGCCAGACTCCTCACAGTCATCCTTCACATAGGTATATTCTGTACACTCATTTTCACAGTCGATCAAAGAACCGAGCTTTCGGATGTCACTATAATTACCTAAACTCTCTGCAGCGGACCAATCATCCCAGATATTGCATGAAGGAGAACCCTGACCCCAACCCTGAGTGAATGGATATGTATAGTCACGGTTACCATTGTTACCGTTTACACGGAGACCCCAGAATGTTGACAAATAGTTAGAGTACATACGAGCGGTAGAATAAATACCACCATTCTCTATTGCACCATTGATACCCCACTTAGAGGCATTCATGAACTGAATCTGGAAGAGCTCCTCTGTATTGCCATTACCCATACCAGGCATGTCAAAACACAGTTCGCGTGGCAGATCCTTGATGAACTCATAAGCATGGCCTTCCTCGTCGTGAGCCTCATCCCAAAGCAAGCTGTTAGAGTACTGCCAGAGTGAGCGGTAGTCCTTACAAAGTGTATAGCCACCAGCAGAAACAATATCTTTCAGAGCATTGACAACATCAGCCTGAGAAAGAGAACCAGAGGTACAACCCTCCTGCTCAACAAGATTGATAGCAGGACCAGAACCACCAGCGAGTTCACCTACCTTCTTATAGAAACCGGCCCAGAACATATAGGCACGAGCCATGAAAGCCTCGGCAACGAACTTGTTGGCATGACCGTCTCCTCGGCCTCTTTCTGTACCCATGAGGTTCATACCCGAAACGAAGTCAGAAAGAATCTGGGGATAGATAAATTCCTCAGCACTAACCTGCTCCTCCATCTCTGGAGTAATCGTGGTCGAAGTGATCAGAGGTATATCGCCAAACAATTGAGTCAGCCAAAGGGTATAAAGGCCACGCATGAAGAATGCTTCACCAAGAAGCTGATTGCGCAGCTTCTTCTCTGCCTCAGGCCAGGGCACATTATCAATGGTCTCAATGGTGTTGTTAGCACGAGAGATACCACCGTAAAGAAGAATAAAAGGTGTTTCGTACTGATTGCTGCTCATCTGGACCAGATGATGCAAAGACTTTACTCTGTTGTCCTGCAATCCGCCACTACCGTAGCAGTTATCTGACATAACCTCCCACCAGAAGAATGGGTTATAACTATCAGCATCACCACCACCCATCGTATTCATAATACTGTAAGTAGCTGCAATCTCAGCCTCAACATCTGCAGACTTACCAGGGAAAGTTGCTTGAGTCATCTCTGTCGGACGCGGATCAGTGTCCAGCATGTCGTTACAAGATGTAAACACTGTTGCTGACAAAACAGCTAACGATGATAAAATATATTTCTTCATAACTTTTTACCGAATTAGAATTTAATACTTGCACCAACCAAATAAGTACGAGCTGGTGGGTAAAGACCAAGGTCAATACCAGAAGCCCAGCTATCAGCACCACCTGATGAACCTACCTCAGGATCGAGGCCGGTGTACTTGGTGAATGTGACGAGGTTCTGAGCCTGAACATAGAGACGGAGCTGCTGGAACGGACAACCCTTCCAAATATGCTTAAAGTCGTAACCAAGAATAATGCTCTTGATCTTGAAGTAGTCTGCATTCTCCATATAACGGGTAGAGTTCCAGATAGTGTTCTGGTGACCTGTAGCTGAAATACGTGGCTGGTCGTTTGAGGTTCCCTCACCATGCCAACGATTCAGGATCGTAGTATCATAGTTATGCTGGTAGGAATCACCGTATGAACGGTAAGAACGCATAATCTGCTGACCAAATGCACCGGCACCATTTACAGAGAAGTCAAGACCCTTCCAATTCAGACCAAGATTAACACCCAGGGTTACATCCGGGTTAGGATTACCAATCTCATGACGATCACACTCATCACCCTCTGCATAGGTAATCACACCGTCACCATTCCAGTCATCCCAGATACAGTCGCCAGGCATAGCGTTGTCAAGAACTGCCTTGCCTGCATTACGTGCAGCATCAATCTGTTCCTGATTCTGCCAGATTCCGCTGTAAGACATGCCATAGAAATAACCGATTGGCTTGCCTTCCTCAGCACGGTAAAGGAACTCTGTGCCCTGTGAGAGGATACCACCTACACCATTGATATAATGGTTCTCATTAGCGATACGGGTTACCTTATTCTTGTTTGTGGCAAAGTTCACGCCAATGTTGTAACCGAAGTCCTTACCAATTTTATCGTTCCAAGAGAGAGCAATCTCAACACCAGTATTCTGTACGTCACCACCATTGATGTAAGCAGGACTGGTACCCTGAATGGCAATCTGCGGGCCTCTGATGAGCCAATCCTTTGTCGTCTTCTTATACCAGTCGAAGTTTATGCCCAAACGGCTTCCGATTAAACGGGCATCGAAACCGAAGTCGAGCTGCTCAGAGGTTTCCCAAGTGAGGTCAGGATTTGGTACGATGTCAGAATATGCACCTGTTTTCGGAGTTCCACTGGTAGAGGTCTCCATGCTTGAACCGAACTTATATCCACTATCGCCAGAACCACCAGTTTGACGGATAGTAGCAAGATACTGATATTTAGGAATACGGTTGTTACCGTTCTGACCCCAAGATGCACGAATCTTAAAGAAATCGAGCCAAGAAGCAGTCTTCTCCATGAACTTCTCATTGGTGATTACCCAACCTGCAGAAATAGATGGGAATATACCCCAACGGTGACCATCATTGAAGATACTTGAACCATCATAACGTACGGTTATGGTAGCCATATAGGTCTCATTCAAGTCCCAGTTCACACGACCAAACCAAGAAGCAAGATACTCTTCATCATTAGGGCTACCAGTCATATTAAGATCTGGAACATTAACAAGTTTGTAGTTTGACAGGTATGCAGAATCCCAACCCTTCAACGTTGCGAGTTGTTCGCCCTGAAGTGCCTTGTTGCTTCCCAGAAGGTTTACTCCCCATCCAGAGCTCTGGAAACTCTGACCTAAGAGAGCACTTATCTTGTTACCTGAGAAGATGGGAATATCGTATGAAATTGTATTCTCAATTGAGAAATTACTACCCATCCAGGTGTTCTGCTGGGTGCTGTAAGAGCTCACAATAGAAGAACCAGGAGCTGGAGAACGCGGCTCGGCATAGTTACGATAAGCGCCAGAATTCCAGTTATAGTTAAACTGAGAACGCCATTTCAGACCCTTGATAGGCTGGATGGTGATGAAAGCAGTTGCACTGGTATTGAGACTGCGGCTCTCTGCCATAGAGTTGAAACCACCTTTGGTGAGGTTCTCCCATGGATTGCTGAACCAATAGTCGTTCCAACCAGCACCATAACCAAGATAATTATAAATATCGCCATTGTCTGCAAACTGTGGCATAAGCGGTGTCGTCTGGAGCAAGCTATGGATATAGCTCCAGTACATACCATCCTCAGCCAGGTCGTGGTTCTTGCTGTAGCCGATAGAGATGTTCTCACCAATAGTGATGGCATCAAAATCCTTAGCCTTCAAAAGCACGTGATCACTGTTGATGCGAATGGTATGACGCTTGTAGTATGATGCCATATCAGCACCCATGATACCTTCGTTACCAGTATAGGTATAAGACATCGCAAACTTTGACCTCTCAGAACCACCAGTCAGGGTTACAGAATGATTCTGTTGTGGAGCATTTTTGTTAGTGAATACATCCCACCAATCGGTACCTTCCCAACCGCTGGCTGCCTTGCTGAGAATATCTGCTGGAACAAAGGCACTAAAATCCAACTTTGAACCTGAAGTGTTAAAACTATACTCATCCATGATGGTCATGTACTGCTGAGCATTAAGGAGCTGTGGACGCTTATAAACATTTGACCAACCAATAGAACCATTATAGCTGAGTTCTATCTTTCCTTCCTTACCCTGCTTAGTAGTAACGAGAATAACACCATTGGCAGCACGGGCACCATAGATGGCAGCCGAAGCAGCGTCTTTAAGAATGTCGATGCTCTCGATATCATTCGGGTTGATACCATCAAGGTTACCGCCAGCTACACCATCAATTACATAAAGAGGTGCAGCATCACCAGTGGTACCGATACCACGGATGTAAACCTTGTATCCTTTACCAGGCTGAGTAGATGACGATGTAATCTGAACACCTGGGGTACTTGACTGCATGGCTTCAAGAGCATTGGCCGTATTCAGTTTAGCAATATCATCACCCTTTACTTGAACAGTAGCACCAGTAACCAGCTTTTTCTTCTGGACACCATAACCTACAACCACCACTTCATCAAGAACTGCATTGTCATCCCTCATTGTAATCTGGATGTTGTCCTGGTTTCCGACCTTGACTTCCTGAGTTTCGTATCCGATGAACGAGATAACAATCGTTGCACCTGGCTTTACAGAGAGAGAGAAGTTACCGTCAAAGTCAGTAACTGTACCATTCGTGGTACCCTTTTCAACTACGCTAGCTCCGATGACGGGACCTTGAGCGTCGACAACAGTACCTGAAATCTTCTTTGTTGCCTGCTGAATCTCCTGAGGAGCTTCTACGGCATTGGCATTTGACGAGTAACCAAGACCCATAAGAGTCAAAGCCCCCATCAGCAGCGCTGTCTTTCTAATTTTTCGATTCATACTTAGGTATTTCTTTAAAGTTTGTAATGAATACAAATAAGTTTGTTGAGTTAAAGTAGAGCTTCATCATTCGCTGTTCTCTTGTCCACGAATTAAATCACTACTCCTCACGGGAGGAGACGAAGAGAGCAAGAACAGCGCCATTAACGGCATTTGAAATAAGTTAGAATTCCACATAGCAAAA
>Ga0326512_10002959_pt1 | contig 12544 bp, 10 predicted proteins | sample 1_2617_0518_D_FD_203652 | JGI IMG/M metagenome (GOLD analysis project Ga0326512, IMG submission 203652) | Bovine rumen microbial communities from UC Davis, California, United States - 1_2617_0518 | ecosystem: Host-associated > Mammals > Digestive system > Stomach > Rumen | place: USA... | reverse complement strand
CACATTGAGGGAGCGCACCTCTATCTCATCGCCATCGAAGGTCATCAGGTTCGGCTTCACGCCAAAGGCGCAGGCCTGATCCAGTCGGCCGCAGCGGGATGAGGTGCGTAGCTCGCCCAAATAGGCAATGTTCATCTCGCCCAAGGTGTTCAGGTGCAGCTTGTAGATAAGGTTAAACGCGCGTGCCACGAGCACGCAGATGGCTGCACTCGACGATAGTCCGCTTTTCATGGGCAGCGTCATGTCGGTGATATGGATGCGCACACCGCCCACCTTGTACCATTCAAGCATGTAGCTGGCCACACCTGCGCAATAGCTGAAGAATGATCCCCTACGTGCAATGCGCTTCAGTTCCTGCTCGTCCATACGGCAGGCAAAGTCATGCCATTGGTCGCGGATTTGCTCTGCTGAGCTCACCATTTCAAAGATGCTCGATTTCTCTACTTCTGCATAGATGCCTTGCTCTATACCAGTGACGATGGCGGCACCGGCAGCAATGTCGGCGTTCATCGTCCTGTAGTGACCGGCCCAGTCGGTATGCTCACCAAAAAGACAAAGGCGGCCTGGTACGAAAAGTTTCAGCATAAAAGATTTGTTTGCTATTTGTTTTTTGTTTACATTGCTTTGTTGACTCAGACGTCAGAATTCCGAGGTGAAGTGGAACTCAATGTTTTTGAAATCCTGCTGAGCCATGGAGAGCACATAGCCAGAGTCGGCTAAGAAGACGTCGCGGCCTTCCTTGTCCTTGGCCATGTACTGGTATTTACGCTTCTTGAAGGCTTCAAGTTCCTGCTCGTCATCGCTGCTGATCCAGCACGCTTTGTAGAGATGGACGGGCTCCCAGCGGCAGCGGGCGTTGTACTCGTTCTCTAAACGGTACTGTATGACTTCGAACTGCAGCTGACCTACGGTGCCGATGATTTTCCGGTTGTTAAACTGATTGACGAAGAGCTGGGCCACGCCCTCGTCCATGAGCTGGTCGATGCCCTTCTGCAATTGTTTGGACTTCATGGGGTCGTCGTTCTCAATATACTTGAAAAGCTCTGGCGAGAATGAGGGAAGGCCACGGAAATGTAGTTGTTCGCCTTCGGTGATAGTATCGCCAATCTTGAAGATGCCGCCGGTGTCGGGCAGGCCCACGATGTCGCCAGGCCAGGCCTCATCGATGGTCGACTTGCGCTGAGCCATGAACTGAGTAGGCGAGGTAAAGCGCATGGTTTTTCCATGGCGCACATGCAGATAGGGGACGTTGCGTTGGAACTTACCGCTGCACACCTTGCAAAAGGCGATACATGAGCGGTGGTTGGGGTCGATGTTGGCTGTAATCTTGAAGATAAAACCAGTGAATTTCGGCTCTTCTGGCTGCACGTTGCGCTCTTCAGCTTTGGTGGGGCGGGGTGAGGGGGCTATCTCGACGAAGCAATTCAGCAGTTCCTGTACGCCAAAGTTGTTCAGCGCAGAGCCGAAAAAAACGGGAGCCACCTCAGCAGAACGATAAGTCTCAACGTCGAACTCCGGATAGACACCGTCAACCAACTCCAAGTCCTCACGGAGTTTCTCTGCGTCTTGATCACCAATACGCTTATTGAGCTCGGGAGAACCGAGCTCCACACTGATTTTTTCCGTGACGCGTTGTTTGTCGGGCGTGAAGAGGTCGAGCTTCTGCTCATAGATATTATATACACCCTTGAACTTCGCCCCTTGGTTGATAGGCCAAGACAGTGGGCGTACTTTGATTTCCAGTTCCTGCTCCAGTTCGTCGAGCAGATCGAAGGGGTCGCGGCCTTCGCGGTCCATCTTGTTAATGAAGATGATGACTGGCGTCTTCCTCATGCGGCAGACGGTCATCAGTTTGCGCGTCTGCGTCTCCACACCCTTGGCGCCGTCTACCACGATGATGGCTGAGTCCACGGCAGTTAGCGTGCGGAAGGTGTCCTCGGCGAAGTCCTGGTGGCCCGGCGTGTCGAGGATGTTCACCTTGTATTCCACGTCTTTGCCATCGGGGGTATAGTCGAACTCCATGACCGATGTGCTGACCGAGATGCCGCGCTGTTTCTCAATGTCCATCCAGTCGCTGGTGGCCGTCTTCTTGATTTTGTTGTTCTTCACTGCGCCAGCCACCTGTATCTGTCCGCCGAAAAGCAGGAACTTCTCGGTCAGCGTGGTCTTACCGGCGTCGGGGTGCGATATAATCGCAAAGGTTCTTCTTCTTTCTATCTCTTGGTTCATTATTCTATTTTGCTTATTCTTTGATGAGTTTCTCCACACACTCCCTCAGACTCTCTTCCCAGTATGGCACCTCAATGCCGTAGGTCTGCTTGATTTTGGTCTTGTCGAGGACGGAGTAGTGGGGGCGTGCTGCTGGGGTGGGGTACTCCGAGGTGTGCAGGGGGCGCACATGGCATGTGGTGATACCTGCTATACGGTGGATGGCTTTGGTGAAGTCGTACCAGGAGATGACACCCTCGTTGCTAAAGTGATATACTCCAGGTTTGACGCCCTGGCTGATAGCAGTGAAGATGGCGGCGGCCAGGTCGCGGGCGTAGGTGGGTGTGCCTATCTGGTCGAAGATGACGCCCAACTCCTGTTTCTCTCGTCCCAGGCGAATCATCGTTTTGACGAAATTGTTGCCAAAGGTGCTGTAGAGCCATGCCGTTCGTATGATCATGGTGCGCTGGCACAGCTTCGATACGGCCAGTTCGCCAGCCAGCTTCGTTGAGCCGTAGACACTGTTTGGGCAGGGCGTATCGGTCTCTACGTAGGGCGTATGTTTTGTTCCGTCGAACACGTAGTCGGTCGAAATCTGTATAAGCCAGCCGCCGCATTTCTCAATGGCCATGGCCAAGTAAGCAGGAGCCTCGGTGTTCAGTGCGGTGCAAAGCTCCTTGTTGCTCTCGGCCTTGTCGACGGCCGTGTAGGCAGCGCAGTTCACGATGCCTTGGATTTCATGTCCGGTGATAAACGCCTCGATGGCTTCCTGATCGGTGATGTCCAGTTCAGCCACATCAGTATTGAAAAAAGTATGTTCCGGGTGTTCTTTTTCAAATAGTTGCATTTCATTGCCCAGCTGGCCGTTGCAACCGGTAATCAGTATGTTCATTGTGTTATTCAAGTTTAAGTCCTTCTTCCTTGTCCTTTTTATAATAGTCGGAAAGCATGCCGATGAAAGTCGATATTTCCTTCACGGCATGCTGGGTGTTGGGGGTGATTTCCTTCTTCCGCAGCCGCAGCATCATCACACCGTAGAGCGAGTTCAGGCAGGTTTCGATCTCGTTCTCGTTCTTGTCGGCACCGCGGTTGCGCAGTTCCACGATGAAGGGAAGCACTTTGTAGTAGGCCGTGTTGTAGAATGGAAACTTGGGGCTGCTAAGCAGTTGCTGGTGCAGGTCGGATAGCAGTTGCAGCGTCACCTTGTTGATTTGAAGGTGTCCCTGCTCGCGGCAACCTTCTTCGTTCATCATGCGGATAAGATTGCCGAACCAGTCGGCTTCGTCGTCCTTCTGTTCCTCTGTGTAGTCAAAACGGCTGATGTATTCGCGACGTATGCGCGGCAGGGAACAGCCGAATGCACGGATGGTGTCCTCAATCTGCCACATGTAGAGCAGATATTCGGCAATGTTGTTCTTGCGTAGTTGCTGTGCTATAAACATGTTCAGAAAAATCTTAATAGGTTGGTAGTGGTGCCCAGGAGCATGATTAAGCTGCCAATGATGACTGCTACGCCGATGACTTGGTTGATAATCTTAATTCCGTTCTCGTCGAACTTCAGGCGGATTTTGTCGACCAGCCACGTCAGTCCCCACCACCAGAGAAGTGCGCCTCCTACAATACTCAAGAAGCCCACAACCATCTCGAACGGGTGGTCGGGCAGCACGAAGGCGAACTGTGCGTAGAGGGCCATGAAGAGGAATACAATGAGCGGGTTGCTGAGCGTGACGAGGAAGGCGGTTACGGTGTTATAGGTCAGCGTGCCTTTGTCCTGACCGGATTTGTGCATCTTCTTGGTGGGGTCGGTACGGTAGGTGTACCACCCGAAGGCCAACAGCATGAACGAGCCTGCAATCTGCAGGTAGAAGCGATTCTGTGTGTCGCTGACAAAGTCCATGACAAAGGCCATGCCGAAGCCCGTGATGGCGGCATAGATGATGTCGCTTGCTGCGGCGCCTACTCCGGTGACGAATCCATACCAGCGTCCTTTCTTCAGTGTGCGCTGCACGCAAAGCACGCCTACAGGCCCCATCGGCGCCGAGGCAATCATCCCAATGAGCATTCCCTTGAAGATGAAATCCAATATGTTGATTGGCATGTGAAATGGCATAGTGGGTGCAAAGTTACGAAAAAACGAAGGAAATGCAAAAGGAAAATGTGTTTTTCTTTTGCATTTCCGGATGAATGTAACTTCGGCAACACCAAAGTGACAAAAAGTCAAGCGCAGGGCTATGCCATCATTCTCTTTAATCAATGATGCGGACGCCCCCCTTGTCTGCCGAACTAACGCTTTGAGCATAAGCACGCAAGGCCTTTGAAACCACTCTGTTGCGTCTTAACGGCTGCTGTTCGCGGGCTTCGAGTTCCTCATCAGAAAGCTTCACGTTGATGCTTCGTGAAGGAATGTCGATGACAATGATGTCTCCGTCCTTGATTTTTCCGATGTTACCGCCATTTGCAGCTTCTGGTGATATGTGGCCGATGGAGAGTCCGCTGGTACCGCCCGAGAAGCGGCCATCGGTGATAAGAGCACACTCCTTGCCCATGTGCATCGACTTGATATAGCTCGTGGGATAGAGCATCTCCTGCATACCCGGACCTCCCTTCGGGCCTTCGTGGGTAATCACCACGCAGTCGCCTTTCTTCACCTTGCCACCAAGAATACCTTCACAAGCATCTTCCTGCGAGTCAAACACCACAGCGGGACCCTCGAAGTGCCAAAGGCTTTCATCTACGCCGGCGGTCTTGACCACGCACCCATCCTGGGCAATATTGCCAAAAAGCACGGCCAGGCCACCGTCCTTCGTGTAGGCATGCTCAATATCTCGGATGCAACCTTCGGCGCGGTCATCATCGAGGGTATGGTAACGCTCTTTCTGACTACCCATCTTCGTGGAGAATCGGCCTGCAGGAGCGGCGGTGTAGATATAGGCAGGATGAGAAGTCTCTGGAGCCTGTGCAGTAGAAGCAATGTCGTATGTATCCATTGCTTCACGAAGTGACATACCATCTACGCGTTTGGCTGTGCTGTCAACGAGGCCATCTTTGTCGAGTTCCCGTAGTATACCCAAGATGCCGCCTGCACGGTTGCACTCTTGCACGCTATACTTCTGCGTATTAGGAGCCAGTTTGCAGAGGCAGGGTGTCTTGCGACTCAACTCGTCGATGTCCTTCATCGTGAAGTCCACACCGGCCTCCTGAGCCACGGCTAATAGATGAAGCACTGTATTGGTGCTGCCGCCCATGGCAATGTCGAGTGTCATGGCATTAAGGAAAGCCTGACGAGTGGCAATGTTGCGAGGAAGAACTGATTCATCACCATCTTCATAGTACGCGAATGCATTCTTTACGATTTGGCGAGCAGCCTTGATGAAAAGACATGTACGCTCTTCGTGAGTAGCCAGAATAGTTCCATTGCCAGGCAAGGAGAGTCCAATGGCCTCTGTCAGAGAGTTCATTGAATTGGCCGTGAACATGCCTGAGCACGAACCGCATCCTGGGCAGGCACACTGCTCAATCTCCTTCATCTCCTCGTCAGACACCGAGGAATCGGCACCCTTCACCATGGCAGTAATCAGGTCGGCATTCTCACCGCGCCAACGGCCAGCTTCCATAGGGCCGCCGCTAACGAACACGGCGGGGATGTTCAGACGCATAGCAGCCATCAGCATGCCGGGTGTCACCTTATCGCAGTTGGATATGCAGATCATAGCATCGGCCTTGTGGGCATTGACCATGTACTCCACCGAGTCGGCAATGATGTCACGGCTCGGAAGACTGTAGAGCATACCGTCATGACCCATGGCAATACCATCATCAATGGCAATGGTATTAAATTCGGCAGCATAGCATCCCATGCTTTCTATCTCTTTGCGCACCACCTGGCCTATTTCATGCAGATGGGTGTGTCCTGGCACGAACTGGGTGAAGGAATTGACGATGGCAATAATGGGCTTGCCAAACTGCTCTTGCTTCATGCCCGTAGCCACCCAAAGAGCCCGGGCACCCGCCATACGTCTGCCCTCAGTACAGACGCTGCTTCTCAACTGATGTTTCATTATTACACTATGTTTTGATATGATTATATTTTTGAAACGCCACCATTTCAGGGCCTGAAAGGGTGGCGTTTTCGGTAATGCGATGATTTCTGTACCTTACTTGGCGTAGGCCACAGAACGCGTTTCGCGAATAACAGTAATCTTCACCTGTCCGGGATAGGTCATCTCGTTCTGTATCTTCGTAGCAATCAGTCCTGAGAGCTGCTCCGTCTCGGCATCGTCCATCTTGTCGGCACCCACGATAACACGTAGTTCGCGACCGGCTTGAATGGCGTAGGTCTTGGTAACTCCAGGGTAGCTCATGGCAATGGCCTCCAGATCATTCAGACGCTTGATATAGGCCTCGACAATTTCACGGCGGGCACCAGGACGAGCGCCACTGATTGCATCACAGACTTGTACGATGGGAGCCAGTAACGTCTGCATCTCCATTTCGTCGTGGTGAGCACCGATGGCATTGCAGATGTCGGGTTTCTCCTTGTATTTCTCTGCAATCTTAGCGCCATAGAGTGCGTGAGGCATCTCGCTTTCCTCGTCGGGCACCTTGCCGATGTCGTGGAGAAGGCCAGCACGTTTAGCTTTCTTCGGGTTAAGTCCTAACTCCGATGCCATGACGGCACAGAGGTTGGCCGTTTCGCGGGCATGCTGCAGAAGGTTCTGTCCGTAACTGCTGCGATATTTCATCTTACCGATGATACGGATAAGTTCAGGATGCAGGCCATGTATGCCCAAGTCGATGGCAGTACGCTTACCAGTCTCAATTATCTCGTTGTCAAGTTGCTTCTTTACCTTGGCAACAACCTCTTCAATGCGGGCGGGATGGATACGGCCATCGCTAACCAATTGATGAAGAGCCAGGCGGCAGGTCTCACGGCGAACAGGATCGAAACCGCTGATGACGATAGCTTCGGGGGTATCGTCGACAACGATCTCCACACCACAGGCAGCCTCCAAAGCACGGATGTTACGCCCCTCACGACCAATAATGCGGCCCTTCACCTCATCATTGTCAATATGGAAGACACTGACAGAGTTTTCGACGGCCGTTTCGGTGGCTACACGCTGAATGGTTTGAATCACTATCTTCTTGGCCTGCGCATTAGCGTTGAGCTTGGCCTCGTCCATAATCTCGTTCACATAGGAAGCTGCTGCGGTCTTTGCCTCGTCCTTGAGCGACTCCACCAAGCGGTTGCGAGCTTCTTCTGCGCTCAGTCCAGAAAGTTCCTCAAGCTTCTCGCGCTCCTTCTGCTGCATCTTGCCCAGTTCGTCCTGCTTCAGTGCCAAAGCCTTCTTCTCGTTTTCGATGCGTTGCTGCTGATTGTCAAGCTCGTTCTTACGGCGGCCCAGCTCGTCCTGACGCTGGTTGAGCGACATTTCTCGCTGCTTCAGTTTGTTCTCACTCTGCTGGATATGCTGGTTGCGCTGCTGAACCTCCTTCTCCAGTTCGCTCTTTTTATTGAGGAATTTCTCCTTGACCTCAAGCAGTTTCTTCTCTTTAATAACTTCCGCCTCTTTCGTAGCGGCATCAATCATCTCGTTGTATTTTCCCTTAACTACCTTAAGGAAAAGATAATAGCCACATACAACTCCCAATAGAAGAGCTGCAACGGCTACAATGATGGTTACTACAATCATAAATAATGTTTATAAATAATGATAATACTCTCTAACTGTCTTCATTTCATGGCATCCTCAATTTCTGAAGTCAGTTGTGAGAGAATATCGTCATAGGGCTGCGTGTCGTTGCGCCTAAGCTGTCGCTGTAGGTGCAACGCTATCTCTACGAGCGTCATCAATGCTATCTCATGATCAGACTTACTTGTCTTAAACATCTGATTATAGACTCCGTAGCGCTCTGTGATTAGCTTGGCTGCATCCCTATAAAGTTGCTCCTCGCTACGATTAATCGTAACGTGGATATCCTTATCATAGACATGCAGTTTTATATTTAACTTCTCTTTACTGTCTTCTGCCATTGCTTCTGCCTTGTTGTGGCGAGGCGTGCTGCCGCCCCTACTTTTCGTCACTCAAAAGATCAATGCATCTATTGACTTCCCGTATCAGATGTGCCACTCTTTTCTTGGCGCCTTCCAGGTCACCATCGGTAATTTCTACCATCTTTGCCATCTTTAACGACTGGTAGTCACGTTCTTTCAGAATAAGTTTCGCCTCCAGGTTCTTTACATTAGCCTCGGTTTCGCTGACCATGGCGTAGAGCTCTTCATTCTCCTTTTTCAACTCCTGAAATCGGCGAATCAAGTCCCGCACACGGGTTTGGAACGTTACCAAGGCTTTTTCTCTGTCAGTCATGCATCTAACAAATTATCCTACAAAATTAGGCATTTTACCGTGAATGCTGAAAGATGATGGTTGAAAGTTGGTGGATATTAACAAGATTTAACGAAGTAGGTTTGTTTTTTTTGCTTTTTTGTCTGGTCTTGTATCTTACAGTGTCACTTTTCCACCTTTTTTTCTTTCTTAGCCAACATAACAACGCGATAGACGAAGTCTGTGGTCCACTTCTGGGAGAACCCCAGGCGTTTGTTCAGTTCGCGCACTGAAACCACGGTCTTCAGTGTGCTGGGATCGGTGAAGTCGTTCTTGTTGAAAATGTCGCCCACGGTTTTTTCGGTCATGGTGTACAATGCTTTCTTGAAGAACCCCGGAAGTCGCAACTTAAACTTCATGAGGTTACCAGTCAGCATCATCAAATCTTGAATGTAGGTCTGAAACTGGAGCATGTAGGGCTGCACGTCCTGAATTTTCTTACAACGTCGTCCCAGACTCTGATCAATTTCCTTAAAGAACTGGTCATCCATTGCGTACATTTCCTTCAGCATTTTCCTGCATCGGGCTTTTTCGCCTACTCCGAGTTTTCCTCCCTGTGTAGGTACGCGCAATGTGGTCTTGAACACGCGCAGGTCAGGAAGCGAGGCCAAGTTGGTGATATGGAGGTCTGATGCCATTGCAGCTTGAAAATACACACGTATCAGTGTCATGAAATCTTCCATGCCACCAGCCTTAATTTCTGAGCCGTCGGAAGCGTTCCGACGAAAGATTTTTGATATAATTCCCATAGTTGTTCAATAAAATCCGTGCAAAGTTACACTTTTTTCTTTAATAAAGAATACTTTTTTAATCAAAAACGCACATAAATCAAAAAAAACTCGTATCTTTGCAGCCCCATATAACGTTATAACATGAAAGGAATTGTATTAGCGGGTGGAAGCGGTACGCGCCTCTACCCAATTACAAAGGGAATCAGTAAGCAACTCATTCCTATTTTCGACAAGCCGATGATTTATTACCCCATCTCGGCGTTGATGCTCGCAGGCATACGAGACATTCTCATTATATCCACCCCACACGACCTTCCCGGCTTCCGTCGCCTGTTGGGTGATGGTTCGGAACTTGGTGTCCACTTTGAATATGCAGAGCAGCCGTCGCCCGACGGACTGGCACAGGCATTCATCATTGGCGAGGAGTTCATCGGCAATGACTGTGTCTGTTTGGTGTTGGGCGACAACATCTTCTATGGTTCTGGGTTCACGGCTCTGCTGAAACAGAGTGTGGAGAACGCCGAGGAGAATGGTTTAGCTACGGTTTTTGGTTACTATGTCAATGATCCTGAACGATACGGTGTTGCCGAGTTCGACGCTGACGGCAACTGCTTGAGCATTGAGGAGAAACCCGAGCATCCAAAGTCGAACTATGCCGTTGTAGGATTGTATTTCTATCCCAACAGTGTCGTTGAGATTGCAAAGCACATCAAGCCAAGCGCACGCGGCGAGCTGGAGATTACTACTGTGAACCAAAATTACTTGAATCAGCAGAAGTTGAAGGTGCAAACACTGCAACGCGGTTTTGCGTGGTTAGACACAGGCACGCACGACTCTTTGGCTGAAGCCTCGACATTCATTGAGGTCATTGAGAAGCGCCAAGGACTCAAGGTGGCTTGCCTGGAAGAAATTGCCTTCAAAAAGGGCTGGATTAACCAACTGCAGTTGGAAGAGTTGGCCAAGCCCATGGTCAAGAACGAATACGGGCAATACCTCTTGCAACTTGCTAAAGAAAAAAATTAATTCGCGCAAATACCTATTTTATAATAAATTTCAAATAAACAAGATACTGAAATATGGAATATGTCAAGAAAAACGAGGAGTTGGAAAATAGTCAGGCCATAGCCCCCGAAGAAGAAGGGTCATCTTTCAATCTGATGATGCTCTTCACCATCGTTGTGCTGAACTGGCAGTGGATACTGCTATCGACATTCATCTTTCTTTGTGGCGCTCTAATCTACCTGCGCTACACTGATCCCGTCTATTCTGTGTCGGCCAATATGTTGTTGAAGGATGACAATACAGGCTCCGGCAGGTCTAACGTTTCTCAAAGTGTGCGCTACGCCCTGGAGACGGGCGAGATGTCGACCTCGATGGGTTTAGAGGACGAGCGCGTCATTCTGAAGTCTCGCTCGCTGGCCACGGCTGCAGTGAAGGCCCTGAAACTACACACCGAATACTATTCAGAGGGTAAGGTGAAAAACGTGTTGATCTACAAGGAACAGCCCATCTGTGCAGATTTGGACTCTGCCCACCTGAATGCCAACACCAGCACCATCGCCCTGAAGATTGTCAGAAACACCAACACCTATTTTGTCGAAGGTGAAAGCGAGCATTTGAGTGGCAAATTCACCCGTCTGCCCGCAATCGTGAAGACCAGTGCCGGCATGGTGACACTGACACAGAACGGCCTGCGTGAAATGAGTGACGGACAGATACTGCACATCAGAATCCTGCCCCTCAGTGCCGTGGCCGCCCGCTATGCCGGTGGACTGACTGTGGAACCCTATTCAAAGAACACTTCCATATTGACTCTGTCTATCAGAGACAGGAGCTCGCAACGTGCTTTTGACTATCTGAAGCAGCTGGTGGCTTGCTACAACCAACAAGCCAACGACGACAAAAACGAGATTGCATTCAAGACCGAGGCCTTCATCAATAGCCGCTTGGAGAAAATCAATGCCGAGCTGGGAGCTACCGAAGGCGAAATAGAGAACTACAAGCGCGAGAACCGTATGGTACAGCAAACCATGGATGCAAATTACTCCATGACTCAGGTCTATGGTTTGGAACAGAAAATCAGCGACGCACAGACACAGATGGAGCTGGTGGAATATCTGCGCGAATACGTGCTTGACCCCAAAAACCGCTACAAGATTATCCCGTCGAACATTGGCCTGACCGACGGCATTTCCACCTCGTTCATCGGAACATACAATCAGAACGTGCAGGAGCGTAACCGCCTACTGCTCACTGCTTCGGAGAATTCTACTCAGGTAAGGCAACTCACTCAGACGCTCGACCAGCTGGAAGGAAGCATTCACGATGCCCTGGCACAGGCCAGGCGCACGGCGCAAATCAAACAACAGTCGCTACAGCAGCAGTACAACGTGTATCAACAGCGTGTTGCACAGTCGCCTGAGCAGGAACGTGTGCTGAACCAAATCGGACGTCAGCAGTCTGTGAAGTCGGGTCTGTACCTGATGCTGCTACAGAAACGTGAAGAGAACTCCATTTCCTTGGCAGCCACTGCCGACAAGGGCAAGATGATCGATGACCCCAGCTACGGCGGTAAGGTAAGCCCCAAGAACATGGTCATCATGGTAGCAGCTGTTGCTCTCGGTTTTGCATTGCCAGTGCTCATAGCATACCTCGTTCTCATCCTGCGCTTCAAGATAGAAGGCCATAGTGACGTAGCCAGGCTGACCAACCTTCCGATTATTGCCGATGTGGCCGTGGCAAGCGATAGCGTGAAAACAGCTGCAGGAATTGTGGTTCATGAGAACAAGAACAACCAGATTGATGAAATATTCCGCTCAATGCGAACCAACATACAGTTCATGATGAAGGAGAACCAGAAGGTGATACTGTTCACTTCGACGACCTCTGGCGAGGGCAAGACCTTTAATGCTGCCAATCTGGCTGTGAGTTTTGCACTGCTCGGCAAGAAAGTCATTCTGCTGGGTCTTGACATCCGCAAGCCCGCCCTGGGTCGCTTGTTCAACATCACCGACCGCGATAGCGGCATCACCACCCTGCTCACAAAAGACCATGTGACAAAAGGTGATTTGGACTCGCAGATACGTCCGTCGGGCGTAAATCCGAAGCTTGACCTGCTGCTGGCTGGTCCAACGCCTCCCAACCCTACAGAGCTGCTGGCACGCGAAACCATGTCGGAGATTATGCAGCTGCTGCGCGAGGAGTACGATTACATCATCC
>Ga0326512_10002958_pt1 | contig 12545 bp, 6 predicted proteins | sample 1_2617_0518_D_FD_203652 | JGI IMG/M metagenome (GOLD analysis project Ga0326512, IMG submission 203652) | Bovine rumen microbial communities from UC Davis, California, United States - 1_2617_0518 | ecosystem: Host-associated > Mammals > Digestive system > Stomach > Rumen | place: USA: California... | reverse complement strand
ACCGATGCAAATGATATCCGGAAGTCCGCCATAGGCAATGACTTCCCGCATTCCAGCCGGTATCCCACGCTCAGCAATCGGATCCTTCACGAAATCCTTGTTGGCACGAATCATGCGGCTCTCGTCAGTATCAAATGCATAGATTTCAAGCCTGGTGCCACCATCCTTCGAGATGACGCCAATTCGCTCGTTTATCTTGGCATTGACGATATGTTCCTCGGCAACCATCTCGTCTATGTCAGGGGACGACATGGGCAAGTTGTGCATGAGGAATTCCTTGGCATGTTCAAGAACGTTCGCTCCGCTCTGGGTGTACCCAAGGGAATATACATGCCGGTTGTTCTGGCCATAGACCTTGGATATCAGGCGCCCACCATCGCGTGTCACTACGGCATCACCGAGACCGGCACCGTCAATGGCATACGGGGAGGACAGAATGAATGGGATGCCGGCATACAAGAACACAATGAGCATTTCCGCATGGATATTCCCAATCGTTCCCGTAGCGATGTAGAACGGAACCGGAGTATAGAACAACTCCGGATTTCCCATCATCCCGTCAATTTCATCCTTGAAAAGCTGGACAATGTCGGAACCGTCCTCATCGGACAGGACGACACTGTACTGCTCGAAGCATGAACACAGGCCAAGCTGGCAAGGTACCGAAACCATAACTTAGAGCAACTTGGACAGGGATGCAACAATCTTTTCGTAGAGAGGAGAAGCGCTGTGGTCGGGCGTGTTCTTCTTCTCTTCGTCGATCTGTTCCTGCACGTCCTTGACGTACTGGGCAATCGTATCGATGATTGGCTTGGGGAAGCTGGCCGTGTCGTATTCGAACTTGCGGTCAGGGCAGTTGCACTCGACCGTACCGTCAACCACCTTCACGTCAAATTCCTTGGCTTCCTCGTCGGTAATCTGGATGACTTCCAGGAATTCCGGGAAGGAGAAGTAGGTCACCCTCGTAGAGGGGATCTGGTGGGCGTACTTGACGATATCGTACCTTTCGGCAATCGTGAGACTGATTTTCTTGCTCATATCTTTAATTCCTCGCTTAACCGGAAACTATATCCGTTCTTGCTTTTGAAAGTTCTTCCAGCTTCCCCCGGATGGCATCCGGGTCCTTTTCGTCAGCCGGCATGAAGATGAATTCACACGGATACTCGGTTCCCATGAACTTTTCCATGGTTTCCCGGTAGCTGTAGGTCTGCCCAGGGGGTATCCGCTTTACCATCAGGGGCCCCGGATAGTCGATTTCCACGGCATGGCCCAGGATGAAGCTCTCGACCGGTATGTTGTGGATATACAGGAACTTATCCCCATCAAAACTCAGGTGCTCGGTCGCCTTCGGATGGAATTCCATGACCAGGTTACCATTCATGCCGCCGAAGCGGCCACCATTTCCCTTTCCGGGCACAACCATGTCAACCACGCCCTTCTTGTAGTGGAATGAATGGCTGACCTGCTTGCTTGACATCCCCGTACCATGGCACACTACGCATTCACCCACCGGTACCATCCCGGCGCCATTGCATTTCGGGCACTTCATTACGCGGTCACCCTCGTTGGTCACCGTGCGCACATTGCGCTCACCGTGGCAATTAGGGCATGTTTCCAGATGGTCGCCACCGGTTCCGGAGCATTCCAGGCACTCATGTTCAACCATGTAATTTACTGTCATGATGGGGGCACCCTTCATGAACGTCTCCATCGAAATTTCCACATTCACCGGGACATCGGTACCGTCCACCTTACGCGGGTCGCTCGTAGTCGGCGCCTGACCGAAGTTCTTGGCTACATCGGACTTACCCATCGCGGCACTCCATGTGGCCATCGTGCTGGAAAACGAGTGCGAAGCATCATACTTGCGGCGCAATTCAGGCGTCTTGATCTTGGCATACGCCTCGTTCAGTTCGGCCATCTGCTCCGGACTGCCCCCGTGGTCGGGATGCAGGTCACGCGCACGTTTCTTGTACACAGCATGAATTTCCTCATCGCTGGCCTTCCTGGACACACCTATAATGGCATAAACGTCTTTCATGTTATTCCTCTCGGGGTATAAACTATCTCCAAGAGGTTACATCATGCCCAAAAAAGACACATTCGTAGGTAGCGTAGTGAATGCCGGTAAGAAATCCGGCGGAATCACCCATCCCATTGAAAGCAACGGTCCCCAAAAACGCAAGGCTGGGTTCTATGGGTATGCCATGGGTAGCGCAATGAGCGACATTCCCGGCAACGAAGCGAACGCCGCAGCCGATGTCGGCTATGCAACCTCCGGTGGATGCGATGCAGCCGGCGAATCCGTTGACCTAGAATCTTTCAATGCTTGCCTCGAAGCCGTCCGTGCACAGATTGAAGCAAGCCCCATCGCAAACCAGATTGCCGACATTTTCAAGAGGGCACAGCAGGGCCAGTGCAATACCGCCCTCTACTCCGGTGCCGATGGCTATCAAAGCATGGGGAACGGGGAACAGCCTGACATGGTTCGTGAAAACCTCATCGCGACCGCGGCAGCCAACTGCGAAAGCGCCCTCCAAATGTTCAAGGCAGTTGCCGGGGTCGATTATTGGGTGTTCCGTCGCTAACCGGCAATCTTTAATGTAGTTTAATCCTCGGAAATAAATCCGAGGATTTTTATTATGGAATTGGAAAACAACCAGCCTATTACCCCGACCAAGCGCGTTGTCGAGGTGCTAATCGATGAAAACGGCAATCCCAAGGAAGGAGAAGTCGTCAAGAAGGTACTCACCTTTGAAACCCTGGACCTTCCTACCCTGGATGAAGTCGTAGGCAAGACCGAACCCGACTACGACGATTTCGACGTACTCCGTGGCAAGATGGGCGCCTGTGACGAACTCACCGAGTTCACCAAGGTATTCTATTACAAGGAAAAGGTTGACCCGCCCGTAAACGGTAAGGACTACCGCATCAAGCAGTTGCCCAAGTACCCCAAGTTCCTTGCCCTTTTCGAAGGCAAGGAGACCATCAACGACATCACGCTCTTCGATGTCAACCGGATGTTCAACAAGGAACAGTTCGAGGAAGCCCTGGAAGAAGATGAGCGCAAGAACGCACTCGCCGAGGCCGCTGCCGAAATCATGGATAACATGAAGAAGGAAAACCGCTTCTCGTTCGATGCCGAATTGAAGGAAAGCGACCTGGCAATCCTCAAAAAGTGGATCAAGAACACCGATGGGTTCCTGTCCTACGGCGACCTCCTGGCAGATTCCTTCCGCGAAATGCTCCCGGACTTCGCCAAGATGGGCGAGGAATGCGAGAACCCGATTGACTTCAACCCGACCCCGGAAGACATCATGTTCATGCCGCCCATGGACCAGGGTGACTATGATGATGGTGAAGAAGCAGCCGGTGACATCGGCAGCTTCATGCCCACTCCGGGCGGATGGAACGTCGAAGCCGACTAAGGTTCATCAAGCACCATTGAAAAATCCCGCCATTTGGCGGGATTTTTTAATTAGACATCGACATCATTCTTTTGGACAACCGCTTGTGGCGGGTTTTTCCAAATGACCGCAAGGTTATCCTTGCTCGTCTTGATGACCCCGTTGGCAACCATGTCCTTGGCACGACGGGTAATCTCCTTGGTGATGTCATCCTTGATCTTCTTTTCCAGACCAGGGAGGCCACCCTTCACGGTACCCTTCGTCTGGGTCAGGTACTGCCTGATTTCCTCGCGGATATCGTTCTGTGTAGCATCGCTGAACATGGAACCAACCACACCGTGTACGATGGCGGCAATTTTGCCCTCACCAAACTTGGCCACGAAGTTGTTGCCCTGAGGATCGGTATATTCCCGCAAGAAATTACCATCAGTAGTAACATTAGCCCATTGCTTACCGGTATCCTTACCAGCGTCATTCTGGATAGAGCGCTGGATAATACCAATCATAACAGGAACAAGTTGCTTGGCCGCAACCATCGGGTCAACCGGAGCAGTATTGCCACGAACAACCTTGGCGATTGCCTTCTTGCTATCAGGGGCAAACTTGCCATCCGATGTAAAGACCGAGTGACCAAGTTCCTTTTCGGCCCTGTTGATGATAAGGGTCATCTGCATGTGGGCATCCGGACTATCGACTGGGAGAGCCTTACCATTACCGATTTGCACCTGGTCAGTTTCCTCACCATCGGAGCCGGTAACCATGTGAATACCCGGAATATCCGAACGCGCAATCAAGCGGATGGTACCATCGTCAATGCTGCCGCCCATAGGTGTCTTACCGGCATCGATAGACACTGCACCGATGGAAGACCTCAGATACTTGCGCAATTCGGCCATATCGTAGTTTTTCATGTCATGCGCATACGTTTCCGCAAAATGAGCCTGGGCATTCGGATTAGTAGACGAATTCACATCATCGCAGAACTGGTCGATACTTCCAGTGAAGCCGGCGTTGGACCTAAGGTCTTCCTTGACCAAACGCTTCTGTGCAGTAGGCATATTGACATCGAGAGTGCTCAGCTTCTTCTGAACTGTTCCCATAATGGCATCCAGCGATTCACGGTTAGCCTGGGTAATTGCACTTACACCATGGTCACCGTCCTCCGAGCGCATTCTGCGGTTCTGTTCATTCACGGAGCCTACGCTAGGCATCTTGGGCATGCCAAGGTTCTTCTCCATCTCCTGTGCCCTACGTGCAGCAGGGCCGCGCAGCGCGGTCTTCTTCGGGTTGGCACGATCCTTGGAGTAATCCATGATTGCATCAGGAATTGCCGAGTGAGACGTACGCATCCGGTCAAGCACGTCGTCAATCACATCACGCGGGTCTCCACTGGTGTTATCCAGCAGACGCATGTTGTTGACGATGAACTGTTCCGCCTTTGCGCCGAGCACACTCTCGACATACCTCACACCCCAGCCAGCCTTCTGTTTAAGCGCAGCGACTTCGGGGCTCGGGGTATATGCATTGCCCTGCTTCTCCATTGCCGCCTTCTTTCGTTCCTCAGAATCCTCGACCTGGTGATACTTATAGATATCGCAGATGGCATTGGCAATCTGTTCGTATGTCTTGGCCTCTTCGGCATCGACACTGGCAGCAGCCTTATAGCGTTCCCTAGGATTGGAACCGAATGCATTCACAATCCGGTCAATCATCGCATTTTTAAGGGCGCTCTTCTCGTTGACAGAACCGTCAATCTTCTCCTGCACATACTTCTTGCCAAGTTCTTCCTGCATGTACGCAACGGCATCAGGACCACCGATTTCACCCAGCGCCTTGAAGCCTTCATCACGCATTTCCTGACGTTCCTTGTCATTCCTTGCGTTAAAGCCCAAGATCTGAGTGACTGCATCAGCCAACCTGTCATCGGCCTTTACGCCACGGTCAGGATACTGCCCAGTCAAATTCTTGATGTACTCATCAGAATCATATTGGGCACCAGCAGTAGCATCCGCATTCAAGTCCTCGGCCATGTTATGGAGATGAGCCTCATGGCCGGCGTTACGTTCAGCCGGATCCAAGGCGGCAAAGATTGTCGCCGCATGACCGGATGCAAGGTTACCGGCCAAGCTGAAGAACGTTTCAGAAATGCGTTCCATCATTTCCGGATTGTTCTTACGCATCGGACCAAAGGTACCATTGGACAGCAACCTATCCGTCATCTGGTAACGGATGGCCTTGACAATACCCTCGATAACCGCCTTGTTCTTCAGCATCGCAGCAAGACGCTTCCCGGACAGCATACCGGCACTCTTACCGAAAGCCATCTCGGCGTAGGTCTTTCCGGCAAACGGCCCATTCACGCATGGCTCGTCGAGTGCAAGCGTTTCAAGAAGGGCACCAAATGGCATCTTCGGATCCGTCTGGACCATCGAAGCAAACCTGCCAACCAGCTTGCTGTATTCAGCATCACCTTCCGACTCGCAATCCAGAATTGCTCCGTATGCGGCAGCCGCTTCCGCATTCGGCGCGTAGCTACGGTTGATTTCGCTTTCAGCACGATGCGTCTTGTTGTAGGCAGCATGCTTTGCAGCACGAATCGTATCCAACTTACGACCGTAACCTTCAGTCGAATGCATACCGAAATCATGGTAAATGGATTCAATTTCGCGGCTAAGGTTATCGTCGTTGATAACGCTATTCATGGCCGAGTTCAATGTTTCCCTAGCAACATCCGGGTCAACATTTGCATCCGCACTAGAACGCTGCTTGGCAACGTCACGCATAGCGGTAGGAATGTTAGACACCGGTGTCTCATGACCGGCATACGGGTTAGGAGTGGCCTGGTTCTTAGTAATGTCGCCCACGCGCAGAATGATATGTGCGAATGCCGTACTTGCCTTCGAAATTTCGGCCAAGGTGTTATCAGGGCCAATTTCAAAGCCATCGGTAAGGAATTCGTTCAATTCATGACGCATAGCTGCGGTCTCGGGCATATAACGAGAGCAACGAGTTTTCAGGCCCGTGACAACTTCGTCAACCAACTTTCTCCATTCATCACCGGCAGCGCTATCAACGACAGCACCTGTCGGAGACTGCTGGAATCTCAACCGCATCTTGGAATCCATATACTTGGTAGCGATGTAATCAATCACATCGTCAGCCCACAACGTACGCACGTTCGCCTTTCCGACATTTGCCAAGTCGGCGCCATTCTTCTCGGCAAATTCCTGCAAGTCCTCTCGGGCAGACTGGATATAGTCGGCACATTTCTGAACCGCACCCTTATTCAATCCACTGTAAGCAGATTCGCCGTCAGTCAATGGCCTAATGGAACCAATGCTGCCGCTGGTATTTCCGACCTTGATAGTATCGAACCCCAGCTTGCCGGTCAAACCATCATAAGTACCGCCGTTGGATGGTGTCCAGGATTTGAAGTTGCTCGCAACCTCTTCACCAACCCCACTCGGATTTTCATCCGGCGCTTCCAGTTCCTGGCCAGCATCATCCAAGGAAACAGTATCATTCGCATCCATATCGGACAATTTCCTGGGCGAAGTATGGAAGAAGTGAACCACCTTGTTCTTCAGGTCTTCGAGGTTCTTTGCACCCTCGACAGCGCCAATAGCGGCAGCGGCCAATTCAGCATAAGCGGCATGTTCGCCACTATCACCAATGGTCGAACCGCGGAATGCATCAGTCAAGGCATTGATGAGAGCGCCATTCCCGGTCAATTGACGCAGGATAGCACGGCACTGTTCCATCTTGGGAAGCGTCTTTTGCTCCATCAATTCGGCCATGCCCGTGTCAATAGCCTTTGTATTGACACCAGACATGAGCCATGGTTTGACACTCTCGGTAACCGGACCACGAACAATCAGGTTGGCTAGTGCCGAGTACAGGCTTGCATAAATCTTACCAAGTTCAGCATATTTGCCATTCGGCTGAACGATAGCCTTTTCAGCCTGCTGTTCCAAAGATGTCTTTGCAGCAGCATCTACCGGTACACGATCCAACAACTGTGCAGCCGCGTCGGCGAGCGCAGCATTGCGTCCACGCTCTCCCACTATGGTAGAAGCATTCAAAATTGTTTCGGCAGTCTTGATAATGCCCTGTTCCGTTTCACGTTGGGCAGCAATCGCCCCATTCGTATCACGGAAACGTCCAATGGGTTCGGCATTTCCAGCAGAATTAAAGGATACCGAGATTCGGTTACCTTCATCATACTTACCACCGGAATACATGCCAATCACATCAAGACCATGATACCCATATCCGGTAGCAATACTGTTGGCCGCACCACACAGGTCTTGCAGGAACGCCCTAAATGCAACCAAGGTATCATGTTCATCATTGTCATAAGCAGCCGAAATCTCAGCTGGAATGTTCTTACTGTTGAGCGTAGTGAACAAGTCAGTCGCGAATTCCTTACCATAGCTCTGTACGAGTTTCCTGGTATCGCCAGCTTCTTTAGCCTTGGATGTAGCATCCAGGTGGTTGGCGGACATGATAGCCGCATATTCCTTGGCTCGTTCCACAACCATTTTCAGCAATTCTTCATTTGAAGCGTCAGAAACCATGGTAGGAATACTGCCATACACATCCATAAATGCGAACCTAACCGGGGCGTTAATGTTCGGTAGCTTGTTACCAATATACTGTTTCAAGATGGCATCGTATGCCTCGATGTTGGCAATGATTGAATAGGCATGCAGGGTCTTTTCATCAAACGAGCGAACCGCATCGGCATTGCTGAATTTCTGTCCCGCCTTAGTCGGGGGAAGCGTTGCAGCCAATTCCTGCTTGCTAAGTTCAGGAACCTCGAATGTATCGCGACCACTCAGGTCAACCGCCGGGTTACGGTCATTCAGTGACGATATGGCACCGGAGGCGATGTCCTCACCCTCGGCAACCCTGGCGGAATGTAATTCCTGGTCTTCATCATTCATGTATTCCATCTTATTATCGACCATACGAGTATATGGAACGATACCCCTCCAGATGGTATAGGTCGTGAACGATTCGCTACTGTCATAGAACGGGAACAGAACCGGCATAGTGTAATTGTCGGCACTTTCCACATCGCCATGCTTGAGCTTTACGACATCATCACCCATCTTGATATCGAGTTCTCCGTTAGCCTTGTTATCCGACAAGACCTGGTACTTGCCAGGATAACGCTTAACGGCCCTAAGCACTCGGCTAGTAATCTCGCCACGTTCAACACTGGTCTTACGAAGCAAGATTTCATCACCGGTACCGGCAACACCAGGATATTCCGACTTGCCATCCTGGAATACCTGCGTCAAGATATTGTTCGATACCTCATCGCCGGCCTCTGCGGAGAGCGCAGCAACACCCCGATCATGAACCTGAACGGCTGCACTCACATCACGAGACAAGCTGGCAATCTTGGCATTGATTTCATCGCGCATGTATTCGATATAATCCGATAATTCTTCATCCTCTTTCTGCTGGCGAAGGGATACACCGAATAGCTTACGCATTTTCTCGTAACCGCGCACAATGTCATTGATGTCGTTCAAACGGACACCACCGCGCTTCTTCATGAAACGGGCGCAATCCTTTGCGAACAATGGCTTCAAGTATTGCGGTGCCACCGGTGCGCCACTGAGGTCCAGGCTCGGATTGGCGATATTCAATGCAAGATACTCACTCCTACCTTCGCCGGTCTGATGTTCAGTTTCGTCGGGAAGACCTTCGCCTTCAATCCAGTCCTGAACATATCCAGCCGTATCGGGTACGCTCTTCGAATGGTCAGGCGGCTTGGGACTATGGTTGGACGACCAGTACCAGTCGGCATAGTCGGAAGCAGCATCCTTGGCTTCGAGACTATGTTCAAGAATACCGCTACCATAGGTTTCGGACATGCGGCATGCGATATATGCATAAATTTCAGCATCGCTGATGGTGCTCTGGTCCGTTTCATTCGGCCGATTGCCCTTGTTGTAGCTAAATCCAACGGCCTTCGGCTGGAGATAGCGCTCAACCGGATTTCCGTCCTTGTCGGTTTCGACGGCGGACAACGGCTTGTTAGAGGTCAATTCACTGACATACTGTTGACGGTATGTATTCATCATGTTGCCGAAGTCATCCAACAGCGGCATCGAATTGCGCTTGCTTTCGATATGCGACACCAGGTCGTAAAGGTAGGCACCAAACTTGGAACCAAGTGCCTTCAAGCGTTCCGGGTTGTTCAGTATGCCGACCACGGTCTTACGAGCTTCCCTGGTCGTATTGTAGTTATAGTCACTCAACTTCTGGGAGGATACTGCCTGCTGCCTACGCAGAGCAGGATCGCCCTTACGGCCAAACGGAACGATACGGCGAGAAGCCGGGTCATACCGGAACCCCGCGTCCGACTCGATATCCTTGACATTCGGATTGCGATAGGACCTGGCAATGTCACCGGTCACTGCTTCGGCGATGAGGTCGAAGTATTCCGGGTCATCGTTCCGGTGGAACGCTGCGTAAATGACGGAGGCCAGGCTCGGCGGAAACCTCAATGTGTCATCTTTGGTATTGACGCGATATACAGGGGAATCATCGGTTGACTTGGTAAACACCAGAGCCAACTTGTGCATGGCATACAACGCATTCCTGATTCCGTCGATATCCTGTTGCGGGGCATTGATCGCTTCGAGTATTGGACGATTGTTCATCGAGATAACCTTGTGAAACTTGTTATTTGCAGGTAGTTTATAGAAATGTCGAAAAAACAATCCGCCCATATATCAAATTTACGGGGGCAATGCCCTATAAACTGTCGGTATATAGAGGAATGCCATGAAAGCCATGAAAGATGCGACACCGTTCGAACTCATTGACGAGAGATTAGACAATAATCCGTACTTTAAGCGCGAATATCCCATGGTTCGCGGTGGGTCACCTCTTTGCTGGGCTTTCTATGTACAGATGGTTCCGACCCTGTGTGACCAGGAAGTCATAAACAATTTCTTCCAGAACCTGTCACATCCGGAAGATCCGCTCTTCCAGCACCTGAATGACCTCGTACTGGAACCCCATGAGCACAAGGACCTTGCGGCCTATCTGTTAAAAACATATCAACTTATTGACGCAAGCATGGGTAATGATATCGAGGAATTTGCAAATGTATTCACCAACGCGCTTGAAACCATATATGGGGAACGAGATGACTTTGCAATGCCAGCCGATAACCCGATTTGGGACGCTACTGTATCCAATGTACCATCGGCACCACGTTCAATGGCAATTCTAGGTCTTTTTATCGATGATTTTTCCCCGGATAATCTCGAAGCCACATTGCATAACCAGATACCATCCCAACGAATGTACAGCAACCCTTCCACATCAGAACGTGTGGTTGAAGTTGAGAAGCAGAGGATGTATGCAGCCCGTGTGGCCGCGCTTACACAGATTTTTAAGCTCTGCGATACAATTTTCGACGAAGAAAAACATGAGCTAGATCCACAGACGCTTTCCATTATTGTAGAAGATATCAACAATAAGTACATGAATACACCGGAACTTCCGGATTGGGCCATCGGCACCCCCGCACCGAAACCCGATATACCGGACACAACGGCAATCGAGCCTCCTGCCCCGAAGGTGGAGCCGAAGGTGGAGCCGAAACCTGTCGTACCCACTGCACCGAAGGTTGAGCCTAAACCCGTCGCACCTCCCGCACCGAAGGTTGAGCCGAAGCCTGCTGCCATCCCGGCACCGAAAGTGGAGCCGAAACCTGCTGCCCTCCCGGCACCAAAGGTTGAACCGAAGCCTGCTGTACTGCCGGCACCAAAGGTGGAGCCGAAGGTGGAGCCGAAGCCTGCTGCCATCCCGGCACCAAAGGTGGAGCCGAAGCCTGCTGCCATCCCGGCACCAAAGGTGGAGCCGAAGGCTGTCGGCGATGTCATAGTGTCAGAAAAACCGGCACCCGCAGCACCTGCCGCTCCTCCCGGTGCACCTCTCAAAACCGGTACTCCTCCTTCTACCGGTGGTGATAGCGATTTGAGTGGCATTGTCATCGGTGAACCGGAAGAAATTCCACCCGGCGAAACTCCGACCGAGGAGGAAACTCCCGCATCCGGTGATGACGTGGACGGCGATATGGACGAAGGCGCTTTGCCACCGGGTACCCCGGCAGCGCCCGCCCGTCGCATCAACGTCCCACAGCGTGTCCTCATGGAAATTTACAACCATGCAAGTTCCAGGGACCAGATTACCGACGCGCTCCGCCATGTCGAACAGGACATCATGGATAATACCCCGAACGCACAGTTCCTTGTGCGCTTTGTTCCCGGCGTTACCCAGGAAATCATCAAGGACATATTGGTCAACCGTACCGCCAGCGGACGGTATATCAACCGTTCTACCGGTCGTACCGGTGACGCCATCCCGCATACAAACCTGACCGGTGGTTCCACCTACACCGCTGCCACCAGGACCAGGTCCCTCGGTCCGGTCGAGGTTCCGCCTGGATTTGCCCAGGAAAATTCCTCCGTTCTGTGGGACGAACCCGTCATCACGACTATGGGTTATCCGTTCATCAACTTCGGTGCCCCCGAGATTTACACCATCCTGAAAGACAAGGATGAAAAGCGCGTAAAACAGGCATACAAGAAGTTGAAGAAGCAGTTGAAGAAGGTTGGTCTATCGGATCCAATCAAGGTGTTGAAGGACTTCAAGAACTCCGCCGGTGTCCCCTGTGCCATCAACCGCCTGACAATCGATTCCAGTGACCTTCTCGAAACCGGCAACGCAAACGTCCTCGCGACCGTCTACCCGCGTGCCACGTCCACGATGCAGGCCGCTATTGGAACCATACCCCTTACCAGGGACTTCATTGTGGAAATGTACAAGGTGCTTTCCCCGACAAAGGGTGCCAAGATTTACATGGACACCCTGAGCATGACCGAGGATGAGTATGCGGATACGCTGAATACGGAAGGCCGCCCGCCAATCTACATCTTCATCCCGAAGGAAAAGCTCCGGTTCAAGAAGGCCCCGGCTGGCTTTATCGCCCGCCTGTTCACCAGCAACAAGAAGCCTACCCTGGTCGAGGCCAAGATTGGCACCCATTCGGGCGGTTTCGTGATGCCGTTCAAGACCACGCAGATTCTCTTCACCGAAGTATAGGAT
>Ga0326512_10002956_pt1 | contig 12547 bp, 19 predicted proteins | sample 1_2617_0518_D_FD_203652 | JGI IMG/M metagenome (GOLD analysis project Ga0326512, IMG submission 203652) | Bovine rumen microbial communities from UC Davis, California, United States - 1_2617_0518 | ecosystem: Host-associated > Mammals > Digestive system > Stomach > Rumen | place: USA... | reverse complement strand
AGTTACCCGCTATGCAGAATTAGGGAACGAGTTAAATGTGTTAATAATAAACAGATTTCACCACTATACTTTGTGCAATATGACGATTGCAATTTACAACAGAATGTAGTAATATGTTAGAGGATCAGGAACCTGCTGCGCAGGTGACGGTCACAGGTATGGTTAGCTTAACCGATTCAATGACAACCCACCGGTCCGGAGCCGATCTCTGGATACTATTACAATCAAAGGAGAATGAAAATGAAGAACGGTAGATATGAAATACAGATGCGAGAGGTCTATAAGAGTTCTGAATATTCCGATTATGCAATCGTATTAGGTAAATCAGAGGATGGTACATCCTATGTTACATGGGATTCCTCGTATGAAGAAGGTGTAGAACCATCTTATTTTTGGGGACACTATTTCTCAACAAGAGAAAATGCTATAATTGATTATCATAAAAGATTACTTAACCATTATGAGTTTAATAAAGAATTGGAGGAATTATAATGTTCATCTATTGCATCAAGAACATCAAGACCGGAGATGTCATCAGAGGATTTGAATCTGAGACTGAAGCATTCAATCAGGTAGTAGAGCTTGAGCTTGACGATATGCTCAATGACGAGTTCGAGCTTGATACATACATTATATATAGAGAGGAGGTTGAGTATGCCTAAGAAGAAAACTGCATCGGCTAAGAAGGAGACCAAGAAGGATCGGAAGGATGTGCTGCCGGAGGTGACTGTCGGAATGAAGGTAGTGATCACAGGTGACAGAACCTTTCCGAATGCCGGCATCATTCAGAGAGGTACGGAAGGGACCGTCATAGCTAAGAACCGAAACAAGTACACGGTAGAGTTCTTTGAAGGTGCATCAGTTGTGATGGAGCGCAAGGACTTCATCACGAAGCAGAGTCTGAATGCATTGAATATCAGGAGGTGGTAAGATGTCAATCGGAGTACAGATATCTCTGCTTGTAATCATAGGAATAGGTTTTCTCGCATCTATTCCGTTATCCTTGATTACAGTCCGAGATGCAATCAGTCTGATCAAGGAGATCAGAGCCGAGACAAAAAACGATGAGGAGTGGTATGAAGAATGAGGTCCCCGTTTATCAATACATGTCATATGACATGTGATTTCAAGAAAAAAGGTAATTGGGCAGCCGGATATCACACAGGGGAGGATTGGGTATACAATGACAAGACCAATTCAATGCTTGTGTCACCGTGTCACGGAGTCATCCTCCGGAATGAATATTCCAAGTCATACGGTAACTACATTGTTATTCAGGTGCGAGATGAGGATCTTGTCATCCTGATGGCGCACATGAAAGAGAAATCTCCCTGCAAGGTCGGTTCAGTTGTGCTGGAGGGACAGAGAGTCGGCTACATCGGTGAAACAGGAAATGCGACCGGAGTACATCTTCACATAGAGGTTGAGAATGGTATCAAATGGAGTTATAACCGTAACCTTGTGCGACCGTCTGATGTGATCCGATTCCAACAGTTCACCAACAATTATTTCGAGGAGCCGAAAACATGGAAAAACGGTTCTACGAAGGAAATGGTATACAGCTCTACAAAAGACTGTATCAACAAGAAACATTCAATCGGGTATATGTTCCCGTTTGAGAAATGCACCTGCTACGGTATCGTAGACGGATGCTATCTGGTATCATATACCATTGACAATTACAAACATAAAGCCGGATTCGTTAGCTATGCCGGTGGTATTAAATAAGGAGGTATAAATTATGGCTAAGAAAAATGAAAGCGGTCTCACATTTGAGGCAAAGTGCTGGAGGGTATTTGATGACGAGAAGAATCTGCTCGGTTCATTCAGTGTGACCGTCAATGATTCTCTTGTAATCAGAGATGTGCTGCTTCTGAAGGGCAAGAAGAAAGGGTCCAAGTTCGTCTCGATGCCTTCCAGAAGCTACAAGGATGGCAAAGAAACCAAGTATGTTGACATATGCTTCGTAATGAATAAGGCAGATCAGGAAGCTCTTCAGGATGCTGTTATCGAAGCATATGAGGAATTTGAGGACTGATTAAGGAAAACAGTTGAGGGAGCTCTCAGGAGCTCTCTCAGTCTGTCACAGGAGATATATATGACTAATAACGATTTACTTATAAAGATAGGTGAATGCTGCCGAACCGCAAGAGAATCAGATCACATTACACAGAAACAGATGGCAGCATATTGCGGTGTTACTCAACAGAACATATCCAAATTTGAAACAGGGATGAATAATAACTGTTCCATCCTGTTCAAATATATGGCTATATGTAACCATTATAAAGATCTGATGGATCTTTTATTAAGAATCAGAAATGAGGTGTTGAGTGATGGCAAGACTGACTAAGAAGGAAATACTCAACCTTACACCTGCTGACATAGAGCATATGAGGAGAACCAACCTGACACAGCTCAAACAGATCACATCTGACATTCAGGCAATCAATAGGAAATCATATCTGAGGTCGAAAGCTGCCGGTATAGAATCACCTTTTGTCTCAGCTTATGAGAGAAGCGGAGGTCCTGCTTCTCTGAAGAGCTTCAGAGGATCCTCGAATGAAGCAGCACAGGTCAAAGCTGAATTTGAGTCACAGATGTCACTGTTACAATCTAAGACACGAACCTTCAAAGGAGCTCAAAAGGTATATTCCGAAATGGCTCGGCTCATAGATCCGGAGCATAAGAAATTTGCTGCTAATATCAGAGATATGAACAAGGATGAGGTCAAACAATTTTGGGATGTGTATCATAAGTTTGCACAGTCGCATGTTGTTCAGACATCATCTGTGACCAATGTATCACCACCGGAATCGATATCGTCTATAATTCTGTCAGAGCTCAATTCAGATGACGATGTAGATGATATCCTGAAGCGTGTAGATGAAGCATATAACAAATTATATCAACAGAGAGAAGCTGAGAATAACAATGACATCAACCCGGATCCATTCGTTCTCTAAGAGATTGAAAGCTGATGCAATATCGTTTTCTGATAAAGAAGAAGTTGTTAAAGCAATATCGTTCATTCCGAAAGTACGAAAGAACAACAGAAAAATTGAATATCTCAATTTCCCAAATGCATTTGACATCGAAACAACATCGACTGAACAGGATGAAAAAGAGATTGCGTTCATGTACATCTGGCAATTCGGAATCAATGGCAGAGTGATATACGGTCGGACATGGGATGAGTTCCTTCATCTGCTCGGTATGTTACAGGAACAATTCGACCTCAATGAGAATCGGAGATTGGTTGTGTATGTTCATAATCTCGGATACGAATTTCAATTCATTCGCAAACATCTGGATTGGTATAAAGTATTCTCTATAAAGGACAGAACACCCGTATATGCTCTGTGCGAATACGGTATCGAGTTCAGATGCTCCTATATCCTGACAGGCAAGTCTCTTGAAAAAGTTGGTCAGGACCTTCAGAAATACAAGGTTGAGAAACTGACAGGTTATCTCAATTATTCTGAATTAAGAACATCAGACACAGAGCTCACATCTGATGAGCTTGCATATTGTGTTAACGATGTCAAGGTGGTCATGGCTCTGATACAGGAGAAGATAGAGCAAGATGGCAGCATCATCAACATTCCGGTTACGAAAACATCCTATGTCAGAAGGTATTGTCGGAACAGATGTCTGCATGAGTCAACCAATCATAGGAAAGACGGTGACAAGTTCAAGAAATACCGTCAGCTGATGTCAAAGATGCCTTTATCGGCAGATCGTTTCAGACTCTTGAAAAAAGCATATCAAGGTGGATTCACACATGCTAACGCTCATTGGGTAGGCAAGACACTTGACAACATTCATTCTTTTGATTTTTCTTCATCATATCCGTTTGTTATGATGTCGAGAAAGTTTCCGATGAACGGTGGGGAAGAAATTCAGATTCATTCCAAAGAAGAATTTGAAAAGAACCTGCAATGTTATTGCTGCCTGATGGTCATCGAGTTGTTTGATGTTATTCCGAAGCTCGATTATGATCATCCGATATCGAGCTCAAAGTGTGATGAGCTGCGGAATTGGACAGAGGATAACGGTCGAATAATTAAAGCCGAACACATGAAGCTCACGATCACAGAACAAGACTATTTCATTTATAGAGAGTTTTATGAGTGGTCTGAGATGAGAGTACATAGATTCATCCGGTACGAAAGAGACTACCTTCCGACCGACCTCGTCAAATCAATCGTTAAATTATACCTTGACAAAACGATGCTGAAGGGAGTGAAAGGTAAGGAGGTTGACTATGCTCTGAGTAAGGAGTTGCTCAATTCGGTTTACGGAATGAGCGCAACGAGCCCTGTCAGGGATGAAATCACATACGGTGATGATTGGAGCATAGCTGATGCTGATGTTGATCAATGTATTGATAAGTATAACAAAAGTATCAATCGTTTCCTCAGCTTTGAGTGGTCTGTCTGGATAACAGCTTATGCCAGAAGCAATCTTTTCACGGGTATCAGGGAGTTCGGCTATGACTATGTGTACTCTGATACAGACTCGGTCAAAGTTTTCAACATAGATTCACATATGGAATACATCGAGAAATATAATGCGAATTGTCGGAAGATGCTGCAGAAGGCATTCGATTATCACGGATTGGACATAGCTCTGACACATCCGAAAAGCATTGACGGAGTTGAGCATCCTATCGGAGTATGGGCCTATGAAGGTGTGTATACACGATTCAAGACATTAGGCGCTAAGAGGTATGTTACAGAACAGGATGGAAAACAGTCAATCACTATAGCAGGACTGTCAAAGAAGAAACCTGTCGCATATATGATTGAGCATTACGGATCAGTATTCGATGCCCTTCAGGATGGTATGCATATCCCTGCTGAATGGACCGGTAAACTGACACACAAATATTTTGATGAACCATTCACAGCAATAGTGACCGATATTCAAGGGCATCAGACAGAGGTGCATGAGGAGAGCTATATTCATATGTCACCGTGTGAATTTACATTGAGTCTGAGCGCTGAGTATTGGGATCTGCTGCAAGTATTAAAGGTGTTGGAGGTAAAAGGATGAAAACTTATCAATGGGATAAAATACAAGATGATGCAAGAGCATTAAAAGAATATTTTCACGGTAAATGTCCCTACACCGATAAACATTGTGATAACTTTAATTGTGTAGGATGTTCGATAAATGAAGAAGAGAGGCAATGGCTTGAAAGCGAGGTAACAGAATGAGAACAGATGAAGCTATTCGATATTATATCAAAAAAGCAGGTTTTGAAACTAATCAACAGTTTTGTGATTATTGCAATATTCCAAAATCATCCTTCTATAATTGGATGAGAAACCCTGTGTCAATAAACATATACAATTTTCATTATATGGCACAACATCTGAATTGCTCAATGGATGAGTTATACGGAGGTCCTAAAGATGAGTAAATATTATTCCTCAAAAAACATTCGCAGCTGCGGAGCAACATACAATATTATTTTCGGAGAGAGGTCAAACGGAAAGACATATGACATTCTCTCCGGAGAAGATGAGCAGGACGGTATCATATATAACTATCTGAAAAAAGGAGAGAAGGGTGCTATCCTCAGGCGGTTCCGGGAGGATATTGTCGGAAAGAAGGGTGATATCCTCTTCAGACCTCTCGTTCAGAACGGTGTTGTGTATCGGCTGTCAGACGGGCAATGGACTGACATATATCATCGAGGAGGACAGTTCTGGATGTGTCGGTACGATGAGGAGCTCGATACCATTATAAAAGACACAGAACCGTTCTGCTATTCCTATGCCATTTCACAAATGGAACATGACAAGGGCGGTTCCGATCAGAAGATCACTACCGTTTTGTTTGATGAGTTCATCACCCGCAGCATCTATCTCAATGATGAGTTCATCCTGTTTCAGAATGTTCTGTCAACCATCATCAGACAGAGATCGAATGTTAAAATATTCATGCTCGGAAATACGGTGTCGAAATATTGCCCTTATTTCAACGAGATGGGATTGAAGAAAATCAGAAACATGAAGCCCGGAGACATAGATGTCTATTCCTACGGAAACAGCAAGCTGAAGGTTGCGGTTGAGTTTGCCGATTCCCCCAGCAAAAAAGGTAAGCCATCTGATTTCTATTTCGCATTTGACAATCCCCGTTTACAGATGATTACCGGAGGAAACGGTTCCGGAGCTGTTTGGGAGATGGACATATACCCTCATCTACCGTTCAAGTATAAGCCGAAGGATGTCAAGTTCACATATTTCATTCTGTTTGACGGAGAGACATTTCAAGCCGAAATCATTCAGCAGAAATCAACCGTCATCACATACATTCATCGCAAGACAACCGAGCTTCAGAATCCGGACAAGGACATTATTTTCAGCAAGAGCTCTGATCCTCGACCGAATTGGAGACAATCTCTGACTCGACCTACGGATCAGATAACGCAGACAATCATCAAGTTCTTTGCCGAAGGGAAGGTGTTTTATCAGGACAACGATGTCGGTGAAGCTATAAGGAATTTTTTAATACAAAAATGAAAAGAACCTCCCGTAAGGGAGGCTCTTTTTTATTTTCCGCAAACTGTAAGATAAAAATTGAACGGATCAAAACTGTTCGGGAATTTTTTAGTCAATGTCATCGGATAATTAAATATCGGTCTCATACTGTCTGCGAGATATTCATTGACATTTCCTTCACTTCTCTCAATCAACATCGGTTGTCTGCTCACAACATCTGCATAAGTCATCAGAACATCAACCTGAAGATGAAGAGTGACAAGCTCGGTTCCTTCAATGGTTTTATCGGTTATGAAATAATATCTTCCGAACTCTGGTATATAGGCATAGTTTCTGTCAAGATATGTTGATGATAGTTGACATTTTATGTCAGCACTCAACATATTTGTCGGGTCTTTCAGAGTTCCTGTAATCTGATAAGAACCTGAAAGCGATTTATACATTTTATTAACTTCGGAATCGGTTCGATATAATGTTAATGTCATACCACAACACCTTCTTTCAACAGTTTATCAAGTTCGGCAAGCTCTTCTGATGTGGCTGTAACTATTTCAATGTGACATCCTCTGACCTTGACAAAAGATCCGGGATAATTTGAGAGATAGTCGGTCTGCTCGTTAGGTTGGCCTATAGTATGAGGATAGTTATCCGCCATACCGAGCTCCGGTCTTTCAAGAATCAGGTACGGATACTGATGTCCGAGAGCTCCTGTGATACCTCCCCATCCGCTACCTCTGTCAACATGACCCTTCTGAAACCAGTTTAACGGATTGCCGAGATCGGCTATAGCTCCGATAGCACCGCCAACCATACCGGCAGCTGCTGAACCAATCCCGGAAGCACCTGTGGAAACTATATTCGCAACTGATGATACTATCTGTCTGGTGTAGTCAGAACCTGCAAAAGGCATATTATACTTCATATTTCCTGACCAAGTGTACAGAACTGACTGATGTCCGTGTCCTCTGTGATTTGTCTGTGCTGAAAACAGAAAATACTGAATAGCTCCTGTGAATACATCACAGTTTGCCCGGAGATTAATTCCACCGTTCATAACATCATCTACAGCCAATTGTTGAACACCGCAATACGGTAAGAATATGCTGATTCTGGTATGGGGGGAATAATCTGCAAAATTTCCCCAGAACTCATTGAGATAAATTGTGCCGAAATCAATCATTTTATAAGGTGTAGTCAAAGCCGAACCAGTGCAATCAGCCGTTTCTCCCCAGTTAATATTGCCGATGACAATGTTAGCATTGGGAGTAGTATATGGAACTTGAACAGGACACATTGACAGATTGATTATAGATTGCATCGGGTCCTGAAAGGTTTTCATCATCAGACCTATCAGATCGAGCTTTTCATCCCAGAGAACCTGTGCGAATCTCTGCATCTCAGGACCAGCCAATTCATACATATGTACGAAACCGGTCTGAAGGACATTTTTGCCGGGCAAACCGGGAATGCCTATAGCATCTGAATTTGCATCAAAATCACCGCCATCATTATCCTCAAACATTCCTTCAGGTTCGTGAGGTAAATATTCATACAGGTCATCGACAACATCCTCATTTATAAGTTGGAAAGCAGCATAAGCACCAGCATCAAGATGTGACTGTAACAACCACTCATAGCGCCATTTTGAAGGTATACCCACATTATAATGAGGCTGTAAAGCAACTACATCATAGGAATAATGACCAATCATAGATGAATCTTCATTACCATACACACCGGTTTCAAGTAAACCGTTTCCACAATAAGCTTTCACTGCATTATAACCTGTACCCGAAAGAGTGTATACTTTACCAAGATTCACACCCTGTGCTGTGTAATAATTTAGCACAGCAGGTGATCCTTCATATTTAACATAAGGCATCGGATTACCTTCGGCATCTATTGGTGTTCCGTTCAGATACATAGCAACATTTAATGCAGATATTTCAGGCAAAAGTGCGACACGACTACCGTAACCGTTTTCCTGTAATTCCTTATATAAATATGTCTGTTGAAGATTTGACATACCTTCGGAAATTACAACACATCCGCATTGACTCAACGGATAGTCTTTCGAATCAATCCAACCACTTGCAGGCGATGTAACATTATCACCAGATGAACTTCCTATAGTGACACTATTAACTGAATTGGCGAAAGTAACATCACGCCATTTTTTGTCTGCCATTTTATCATCTCCTTATACAACAACCGGCCCGGAATAAACCGGACCGGCTGCCGAGTATTTTATTATGCGATTCGGAGGCACGAATTACGCAACAAAGAAACAAACAAAGTTCTCCTGAAGATCGTTGAAATAACCTGCATCGGATTTGAAATAGTTGTTGATGAACTCGCCCTTTGCATTATAGTGAGTTGTGGTTCTTCTGTCATAGTTGCTGACACCGAGAGCATCATTGTCGAACATAACAGCAAGGATAATTGGAGAAGCAACAGCAACCTGTGTGCCGTTTGCAGGGTCTTTGATAGTTACATCAATTTTACCGGCTGATGTGACACTGTAGTCCGTACCCGAACCCTGCCAGAAGTTGACAACCTCAGCCTTAGGAAGGGCAACAAGTTCCTTATGGAATGTAGCGGACTGAAGGTAAACCTTAGCAGCCGATTCAAAGTTTGCAAGCATAACAACATGAAGAAGGTCGGTAGGTGTGAACCTCTCTTTTCCTTCAATGTTGAAGAGAGCACTCATATCTCTCAAACGGGAGACATAAAGGTCCATCTGAAGAGTTGCATAGCGGATGAAGTCAGCATTATCAAGACAACCTGTTGCGGTGAGTGATGTTCCGAAAGCATCATTATAGAGTTTCAGAAGGTTTACAGCACGAACACCTGATGCACCTGCATAGGGAGTTGTTGAAGCAGGGTCCGGATATTCGCTGTAAAGGGTCTGACCGATGAAGTTGTTGATTGTTCTCATAATAAGACCGTCAATTCTGAGGGTCATAGCCTTCTCAATGGCATTGTATATCATTGAAACAAAAGCATTGAGCTGTTCGCCTGAGCTGAATGATTCTTTAACCTGAAGCTCTGTGAAGCTGAGAGGAATTTCAAATGTGGTCCTCTGGTTGAAGAACTTAGCTGAAACTGAAGGCTTATAGAATACATCCTGATTGTAGGTCTGTCCGTCATTGAGTTCCCAGCTCTCATTCACATCTGCATCAGGAAGGTCCATCTGAATCTTTTCAAGAACGGAGCCAAATTCCCAACTGCTCATAAGGACCGAAGCAACACGACCGGAATAAGGTCTGTTAACAAAGACAACCCTGCCGATGTGGTTGATGAGTGATCTGACATAGTTGTCAATCTCTGTGTTGTCGAAAATGTTCTTACCGATATCAACAACATTTTCAAGATTTTCGGTGAGCAGAGCAGATTCACCGAGAATTTCCTGTGTGGCATCATTAACGAGAGATGCTACCTGTTCTCTTTTCATAAATTATTTCCTCCTTTGATTAGCCGACTACGATTGAAACAGCATCGGCATTTGAAATGTTGATGTGAGCTACAACAGGTTTGCCGCTGGTTATAAGAATAACCGGAAGTATTGCGTTATCTGTTGCTTCTACATCTGAATCATATGTGAACCCTGTGAGAGAATTGCCGCCTACCGAGACACCCTTGATGAGAATCGGCAGACCTGATTTAGCAGCTTTGAAAGCTCCCTTGATTGTTACACTCGAATCCGTATGAAGTGTAACCCCGTTAAAGTTCAACATCTGATATCCTGATCTTCCTATCATGATATTTACCTCCTTAATATATTATTGATGTTAACATTGAATCAACATCACGATAGACTATTTCTTTGAACAGATTCTCTCTCAGCTCGATTTCCTGAGTGATCATCTGCTGGTTGGTAGTGACACCGATATTTCCTGCTCTGGTGAGCTTATACGGTGTTTGTTCTCTTGTGACGGTATTGACATTTCCGTCTCCTACCGTCTGTGTTTCAACCGTGTTTCCGTCATCTGTTGTAGTTAACACATGACGGTTTCCTGATAAACCTGTTACTGTGGCTGTCTGATTGCCGGTTGAACCGGTTGAGAGTTTTTCCGTTCCGGATGTGGTCGGAACAGCTGCGTTTGAATTGAAAGCAAACATCGAATTGTTAATGCCCTTTGTCTCGTCTTTCCGCTCAGTTACGGTTTCATCGATGTAATCCGTCTCAGTCTGATTGAATTTATTTTTAACAATCTGATTGAGGATCTGTGTGGCTGTCTCTGTGCTGAAACCACCGTTAGAGCTCATTATCTCGACCATATTGTAGTTCTGATCCGGCTCGTATACGGTAGTCACAAGCGCATCATATAATCTGTTCCACTTGTTTTCAAATTTCGATCCGATGGTGTTGAAAATCAAATTGAGCTCAACCGATGTCAGTTCGGATATGTCCTCAAGGTCATTAACCTTCATCACATTCTCTACAAATCTGCTCAATCTCTTCTCTGATGAGTGGGCAAGATAATAATCAACATCATCATATGTGTCGAAAGGTGATGCACCGGAGATCAACGAATTGAATTGTGTGAATGTGTTATATGACAGAGTCGATACAACCTTATATAGGTCAATTATCTTCTTCTTCATCTGATTCATCCTCCTTCAGTTCATCAATCTTCTCAATTATCTCATCCAGCTTTTCCTCAACACCGTCTGGGGAGCTCTCAGAGGGCCCAGATGACTCTTCATCGGTTTCATCCTCAGAATCCATCTCCGTCTCTTCTGCTGCGCTCTCAGTCTGTTCTGATGTTGTCTCAGGTTCGGATGAAAGATTGTCCTCAACGGAATCAACCGTCTCACCTTCATCATCGAGATTCTCGACAATAGCTTCAGCTGTGGCTTCATGCTTCTTCCAAGCTGATGACAGATCGACCTTGATATTCAAGCCGAACATCTCATTGATCTTGTCGAGAGCTATCCGTCTCTGTTCGAGCATATCAGCCGGAGTCGGCAGCAGAGCATCCTCATTGAGCTGAGATTCATTCGAGTTGAGTGATTCTCTTTTCATATTGTAGTTCGCATTCAGACCGACATCGTTATTCCATCCGGCTTTCAGATATTGCTGAAGCTCGATGAGAGATGTCATCGAAACAGCTAAATTGCTACCGTTGGCATAGGGCTGTGTTTCAATGGACTCCATTCCGGAGAGAGCTTTATTCGTCTGAATAGCTGAAAGCTCACCGTCAGACAATTTGCGCAGATATTCATTGGCAGCATCCTTTGTCGGATCATCAGGAGCTGTGATGATTGATAGAGCTCTGGTGTTGATATCTGCGATCCTGATTGAAAGGTCATTCTCAGCCATCAAGGTAGCATAAGCTCGGAATGTGGGAGTCAGACCTATCATAGAAGCATCATTCCTGATGAGAACACATTCATCGGTTTTCAGGTTAAAGGTCTTGAAGAGCTTCAGATATGGATTGGACACTATATACAGTGACGGCTCATAATACTCATCCGGTTCTCCCCCGTAGGTTCCGTATGCTACATAGTATTCACCATTATGCTTGAAGAATAATGTGCGACCGTTAATCTGAAGATATCTTTCAAGGATCCTCTTGGGAATGGTGTCAGGAAGGTTTTCATACTCAAACATAGTCGAGGTTCTGTTCAGCATCTGGATGCAATATCGAGCTATGTTCTGTCCTTTGTCCTGAAAGTCATACGGTCGGTAGACTCCTCTGAGCTGCCCGGCAAAGTATGAATCGTTCCAGAGCATCGATTCATCATAGTATTTGTTCTTACTCATTACTCATCCTCCCCCATGATGTCCTTATCAATAAACTTTGATAATTTGACAATGGCTGTTGTGTTCTTATCGAGTGATTCCCGGAGCTTATTGTTCTGCCAAAACATAATGATGCAGCATGCGATTGGGAACCCGACATTGGATATGAGCTGAGTTATTTCATCCATGAGATCATCTCCCTTCAGTTATATTATATACAATATGTATAATCTGTCAAGCATATTTTATACAATATGTATAGTGTCAATAATGGTACACATTTAAC